>TARA_R110001583_G_scaffold11613_17_pt1 | contig 13574 bp, 12 predicted proteins | sample TARA_R110001583 | Tara Oceans TARA_R110001583 (sample SAMEA4398432) | marine metagenome | biome: Polar Biome; feature: [MES] marine water layer (ENVO:01000295) within the mesopelagic zone...; material: water (ENVO:00002006), including particulate matter (ENVO:01000060) such... | reverse complement strand
TTTATTTTTAATTTATATGTTAACTGATTGATTAAAAATATAACTCTAGTACTCTGCTTTCCATTATCAGTCATTAGGTTAAATTTTATTTCGAACTGAAATCTAATGCTCAATAATCTAATAACATTCAATTTTTACATAATTTTTAATTATGTTCTGGAGAAAGCGATGGGGTATTGGTTTTTAGCAATTGCAATTGTGTCTGAAGTGGTTGGTACGCTTGCACTTAAAGCCTCTGATGAGTTCAGTAATTGGTTTTACAGTTCAATTTGTATCATTGGTTATATTATTGCGTTTTATTTTCTATCATTAGTTCTTAAAACCGTCCCTATTGGGATTGCTTATGCAATATGGGCTGGATTGGGTATTGTATTAGTGGCCTCCATAAGTGCTGTTGTTTATAAAGAAATACCTGATACTCCTGCTATCATAGGTATGTTTTTGATTGTATCTGGCGTTGTTATTATGAATGTTTTTTCAAAAAGTACAGCTCATTAAAAATAAACTGCCCATTTAAGCTTAACTAAAATGCGATTATGTCGCTAATAATGGCCTTGATATTCTAATTAAAGTGGTCACTATTAATATCAGAATGATGTAAAGGAATCGGTATGGGCATTAAAAAAAAGATTAAACAAAAAACGAGCCAGTTCATAGATTCAAAGCATATGCTTAGTGGCATTACCATCGCGTCGTTTTTAGAGTCCACCATAGTACCCGTTCCTTTAGAAGCCGTCTTAGTACCTTTAATGCAAGCACGCCGTGAAAAATTATGGGTTATTGCACTAATGGCAACGTTAGGTTGTATTGTGGGTGCTTTATTTGGTTATGCACTAGGTTATTATTTATTTGATGTGGTTGGTAATTGGGTTATTAATACACTTTCAAGCCCAGAACAATTTGAAAATGTTAGACAAAAAATGCAAGCTCAAGGCTTTTGGTTTGTGATCACACTTGGTATTGTGCCTATCCCATTTCAAATTGCGATGCTTGCTGCAGGCGCAACTAAATACTCGCTTATGCTGTTTTTAATTGCCTCTGCTATTGCACGCTCTATTCGTTATTTTGGTTTAGCCATTGTTGTATATTACGCAGGTAATCAAGCTGAGCGAATTATTAGTAAACATAAAACGAAAGCGATGGTTGCTTTAACTATTATCGTGCTAGGCGCTTGGGGATTAAGTACTTTAATTTAACTTATTTTAACTCTATGAAGTGTTGTATCGCTTTGCTTATCGAGAACTGAAGTTATTTAAGTTGTTATCATCTACACAAGTTGTAATATTTATGCAGTCGATTTTTAACGAATGGCTGCATACATTCCCACTGAGATTGTTCCGTCATATAACATTGTCTTTTCTAGTTTAAAACCATTTTTTTCAGCGACTCGCACTGATGCAATGTTTTCTGCTTCAATCAGGGAAATCAAACGGGTTAAACCCATTTCATTAAAAGCATAAGCTTTCATTGCCATTGCCGCTTCAGTTGCTAATCCTTGCCCCCAATAATTTTTTAATAATCGATAACCTAGTTCAAGTTCAGCCATACCTTGTATTTGTTGTGGGAAAAAACCACATGAACCAATTAGTTGCTTACTTTTTTTATCGATAACGGCTAATAAACTAGGTTCATTATTTTTTGATTTAAACATGCATTGTTCAATAAAATTCTTACTTTTTTGTTTGGTGTAGGGGCCATGGAGTGAAAAGCGCATCACATCCGGGTCGCTAAATAATTGATAGGCACTATTCAGATCGGTGCTTTGAAATGGGCGTAATATCAGCCTTTCTGTTTTAATATTATTCATTTTTTATCGATTTATTATGTTTTTTTATTGAATGTTATTGGATATAAATCTAACTCAAAAAGTCAGTTTAGTGCCAAGTTGCAGATGCAAAAAATTGACTCAAAGGTTGCCTTACTAAAGTTCTGAAGAGGCTCTCCTGCAATCCAAGGTAGGCAGTAATACCTTCTTTATAGGATGCAAATATAGTATCAATTATATGCTTAAAAGCAACCGAACTGCTTTGCTTAATAGAGTAAGATAATGGCACTGCTAAACCTCATTAAGAAAAGATCTTTGACCGTTAATATTCTTAACTAGGTTTACTGGCTTTGTTAGCTTTAATGTCCAGTGATTATCTTCAACCTTTGGATGATATACAGTGCCAGTCAATCCTACGTTAAACGTTTCAACAATATATTCAGGTTTGCTGTTGCTTGATTTTAATTGCGCTAATGAAATGACTCACCTTTGTACAACAATTGATTATGCTTTTACCGCTCTCAGGAAAGTCCAGTTGTAATTGTTGCCGTATATTTCTTAAACTAACTTTTGCGCCTGTTTTGTTGAATCTTGAACTCAAGTAATAAGGTCACGTTAAAACTAACTATTAGCTACTTCTTATTTTTTCAACAAAACTAAAGTAATCAATTGGATTCACTATATTATTAACCATGATTTTAGGCACAAAATAAAGAGGGTGTTATGGTTTATGTGATCGTGCAATTTATACTGCTGGTTGTCATTGCTTGGCCGTTAGCAAATTTAAATATTTCAATCGTTGGTTTATTATTAATTTTGCTTTCTATTCTTATTGCTTTTTCTGCATTAATGACAAATCGTCCTGGTAATTTTAACGTCCGTCCACATCCTAAAAAAAACGGGACATTGATTGTTCATGGTCCCTACAAGTTTATTCGTCATCCTATGTATAGTGCTCTCTTCTTTGGCTGTTTAGGCATTATTTTCTGCCAGTTTAGTTATTGGAAATTAGGTGCATGGTTATTGCTTGTTATTGTGTTGGTTTTAAAATCGCGTTTGGAAGAAAAAGCATTACGATCCCTTTATGCGCAATATAGTGAATATCAAAAAACTAATAAAGCGTTCATCCCTTGGGTTTGGTAACCTATTTAGCTGCTTTTATTCGCCATCACTCAAAGACAAATTACCGTTATAACTAAAGCACCTTGTTTGTTGTGTTATTGGATCAATAAATTCAACCTTTTTTGCTAGCAACTGTAATGGTCTTGAAAAGTTATCTGCAGATAGAGGCTGTAATTGTGGGTAATATTTATCATTTAATATCGGCCAACCCAATGACTGCATGTGCACTCGTAATTGGTGTGTTTTACCTGTCACTGGGGTTAATTCAAATAATGCCTTCTGAGCAGATTGTTGTAAGCATCGAATCACCGAATAACTATTAGCCGCTCCCTCAGTCACTCGCATCATAAATCGAAGATCTGAACGCTCTAATCGGTTCTTAATCTGCCATTCCTGACCAATAAGATTTTTATTGTTTTTGATTTTGGCAATAGCTTGATAGGTTTTGTGTATTTGTTGTGTTTCAAATAAATGATGGTAATGATGACGGGTATCTGGGTTAACTGAAAAAATCACCAAGCCTGCAGTGACTCTATCTAAACGATGCACTGCTTGTAAGGTGTTAATGCCAGTACTGTGTCGTAAGCGATTTTGCAAACATTCGTTCACATAAACACCACAAGGGATCACTGCTAAAAAATGTGGTTTATAGGCGACTAAAATATGCTGATCTTGAAATAGGATTTGTTCTTTAAAAGGAATTTTTGGCTCGCTTTCGACTTCTCTGTAATAGTAAATTCGTTGCTGTGCTTTAAATAGTGAATTTTCTGTTATCAGCGTTCCATCGTGATAATGAACCTTGCCATCTGCAATGCGCTGCTGCCAAATCTGAGCATCAATATAAGGAAATTTAATGATCAGGTATTCCAGCACTGTTTCAACGCCAGGGTTAGTTTGCGGTAAGCTTAGCTGTGAGGCATGTTGTGACGTTATCATTTAGTGGCCAAATTTTTGATTATAGCATGTGTTGAATCGTGCGATTTGAAGAGATAACTTTTAAGCATCAATCTGTGGTCAGTTTTAATCTGATTAGAAGCATTAGGATTACATTGGTTAGCATTAGCATCTTAGGGTGAGCAAAAAATAGAACTATCATTTTGAAAATAAAATTAGTCAACAGACGCTAGCAGATGTAAATCTTAATCAAAAAGGCTATTTCATTTTTAATAAACAATGGCGCACAAGCAGTCGTAATGGGATGTACTGAAATTCTATTAATATTAAAACAACAAGTTAATGCACAGCTGATCAATCCTAATACTATTATCGCTAAGGTAGCAGGCAAATATGCAAAAACCAAATTCAAGTAAAGGAAGTTGGTAATCAATATTTGTCAGTCAGCCACAAAGCATAAGTTAAGTTATTACTTTTATTTGAGACTTAATAAGTCTATTTGTATGTTCAGTTATGCGAATATATAGGACTTTTTATGATTGCATCTTTTCAATAGGTGTATATATTATCGCACTTTACTTTTATTAAGTTGGGCTTTATGGAACGTTTTATTGAAAACCTTATCTACTCTTCTCGTTGGCTATTAGCCCCTATATATGCGGGATTATCACTAGGTTTATTAGCTTTATCGATCAAGTTTTTTCAAGAGTTGATTCATTTATTACCTAATATTCTGAGTGTTACTGAAAATGATCTCATTTTATTATTGTTATCACTCATTGATATGACATTAGTTGGTGGGTTATTGGTTATGGTCATGTTTGCAGGTTATGAGAATTTTGTATCTAAACTGGATATTGATGATAATAAAGAGAAACTTGCTTGGTTAGGTACCATTGATTCTGGATCACTGAAAAATAAAGTGGCTGCAGCTATTGTTGCTATCTCATCAATCCACCTTCTACGTGTCTTTATGGATGCACAAAACATAGCCAACGATAAACTGATGTGGTTTGTGATCATACATTTAACCTTTGTGCTTTCTGCCTTTGTGATGGGATATTTAGATAACGTATCGCAAAAGAACAAAAAGTATTAACAAGCCATTGATATTAAATATTTAATGTTATTTAAAAAAGGCCTTGATGTTAAAACTAAGGCCTCTTTTATTACTTTAACCTCAGTTCTGGTTAATGGGATCGTCATTGTATTTAAAATCATAAAGTTATATTTTTATTATACAGTACCGTTAGTTTTGCGTAGTTCAAGGCAAATGATCTGCCAATAACTGGTTATTGGCAGATCATTTAACGTAGAAATTCGCGGAAATAGCGGTGTTGTATCGCTTTCCTTATCCGAAACTGAGGTTACTTTAACGTTACTGCCTAATGGTAGCCTGTCAACTCCATATAACCTTGTCCTTTGTGACTGCCCTGGATCGTAATAGGCCCTTCCCAGTATGAGCTTGATACCAGCATGTCACTATTTGGATTCAGTGCTTGGGTAGTAATATCGATAGCTTCGCTATTAATACGTAAACGCCAAGCGATAGGGTGTTTGCCTAATGCGGTTTGTTGCCATTGTATTGGTTGCATGGAGATATCGCCTGGATTATCTTTGCTGTTGATATTGCGTCCACTACCATTGGCAAACATTCTTCTGCTACTGTAAAAGTGATCATTATCAGTTGCTCCGCGTAACCTAAACATCATCAGGGTTGAGTCATCGTCTAAGCGTAATGAAAACCAGTCCCAGCCTTGTTGGGTTTTATTTAAAAATTGTGAGCTCCACTCTCGATCGAGCCAAGCTTTTCCAATCACTTGCTCGCTAATACCGTGACGGGTTATCTGCCCTGTGACAGTAATAAAAGGCTGGCTGTAGTAATAAGAAGCCACGCTTTTGTTTGCACTTTTACTGCTATACCCTTGTTTACCCTGTAATTGCAGTGGTTGTTTGCTATCAAGCTGTAGCTGATAGCTAAATTGCTCCGTAGCGACTTTTAATGTAGCAGGGAACAGATCTTCCGATCGGCTTAACCATTGCCAGTTTTGTAAATGTACCCGGAGTGGTTGAGGCTCTACGCCAGCAAGTTGTGGCTGAGCACGCGACCATTTTTCAGCAATTAAGTGTTCATTTTTAGTCGTTACTGCGGCATGCGCCATATAAAGCTGGTTGGTTGCCCAACTGTTTTTTGCTGATGCTTGAAAGCTGGTTGGCGGTGAAAGAGCAATTCGAAATTGAGTCCATTGTACGCCAACATCTTCACCTGTTGTTGTGGTTAAATTAGCGGTTAAATACCACCATTCAATTTTAAAATCGCCGTGGGCTAAATGATCTTGTGGAAACTGTAAGGTTTTACCTTCAATGACTTTATTATAACCTTTTGTAGATTCTGCCGACATGCGGCTTATAGTTGGCTCTTCCTTAACATCATTCTGTGCAGGCGAACAGCCTAATATCAAGCTAATAAGAGCAAAAGTTAGAAAAATGAAGCTGGGTGATTTTTTGAACCTAAAAGGAATCATAAAGCTTCCTGCTGTAAGCTAGATATTAAGGGCTTTCGAGTTTGCCAATACAAGGGCAAACACACTGCGAATAAGCAGCTCAATATAGTAATGACAACTACTTGAAAATAGGCGGCCCAATCCCACACCATAGCAATACTCCATCCAAATGCTTGTAATGTCACTTTATGAATTAATAAGTAACCTAATAATGCGCCAGTGGGTAAAGCTACCAAACAGGTTAATAGCACAATAAATAACATTTGCACTAATACCATTAATCGTAATTGATTACGGTTGATACCTAAGGCGTATAAGCGAGCTAAGGGGGCTTGCCGAGCTTGAGTCAGCATCATACAAGCGCTGAATAAACCAATGGCTGCTACCAGTAAAGTTAAGCTATTGAGCACTACTGTGATCGAAAATGTTTTATTGAAAATATCGATTGCTTCAGATTTAATGCGTTGTTGGTTATACATATAAGCTGATGATAAATTAATTTTCTGGGTAATGTTATTTTGTAGTGGGGCGAGTTCCCCTTGATATAACACCGCTAAGCTAACGGGGTTGGCGGGTAGCTTAAATTGTTGCCATAACGATTGAGTAATAATTGCTTCGCCTTGGGGATTTCCGTAATCATAATAAACTGCGCCAATGGTTAATTTATGTTGATCAAGTTGTGATAGCTGAATGTTATCGCCAATATCAAGTTGGTATTTTATCGATAACGGTTCACTGATCATCACACTTTCGCCTGCAGTGAATGTTGGCCAAAAATGTTTGGCCATTGTTTTAAAAACCGTTGTTTCGGTCAAAGGTTGATGGTCGCGGCTGATAAGATTGATAGGCACCTGTGTTTGTGGTGTTTCAATGCGATTTAGGTTGCTATCAATACGCCATTGTTTATGAACCGCTTTAACCTGAGGATCCTTTGCTAATAGTATGAGTAAGGAGTTGATCTGATTTGGATTGGGTCTAATGTATAAATCGGCATGTAAGCGGGCATCGAGCCACTTTTTTAAGGTGATTTCAAAGCTGCCGACTAAGGTGTTCATGGCAATGTTGGCACATAGTGCGAGCAATATTGCCATCATCGCAAGAGCAAGGGGAGCAATAATCTCTTTCGTTTCAGCAATGACATATTGCCAAAGCCCTTTAGGCATAAACGGACTGAGTAAGTTAACAGCCCAATGCAGGCATTGTGGTAATAATAATGGAATAGCGACTGACAAAATGCCCAATAACACTAGGCTATGACGATACTGATCGGTAAAGGAAAATGCCAGAGTACAGAATATTAATAACAGCCCAGCGATAACAAACTGGCGCCAATGAATAATATCGAATCGTTGGTTTTGTGGCTGTTTTTGCGCCCCTTGAGCTAAAGGGCTATTAATAAGACCGACCATCATTGGAATACAAGCTGCAAACGCGGCAGACAAAGTTAATATAAGGGCTTGAACAAACCATTGCCACTGCCAGAACCCAGGTAACAGTGTGGCTCCATAAAGCTGTTCAAGCGTGATCGCGACCATAGGTTGCAACCATTGTGACAACTGTAAGCCAACTATAAAACCTAAAACACAGCCGACAAATACTAAACACAGTATTTCAAGGCTTAATGCAAACATTACTGTGCTTCTATCTAACCCTTGCTGCATGATTTGCACCAGCAATTTTTGACGTTTCATTAAACTGTAGCGTACACCGTTGTAAGCAATAAATAATCCGACTACAAATGCTAACATGCTCATTGCATCAAGGTTAAGATGAAAACTCGCTGTTAGTGCGCTAAGCGATTCGCCTTCACTGCTTTGAGTGGTGAAATTTAACTGGCTGGCATCAATGCCTGCTTCAGTTAGCGCATAGGTTAAGTGTGCAATAAGCTGAGTATCGCTCTCATTTTTATCTGTGTCATTAATATCCGTGGCACCAAAATTTCCAGTATTTGAGTTGAAAATTGCAATGTAACTGAGCTTACCTTGCATATTGAGCAAGGGTTGGGCTAGTGATATATCAGCGAGTATTGAAGATCCCAATCCCCAACTATCATCGATGCTAATGATTTCAAGGGGAATACCATTTAAAATTATGCGATTAGACTGATGAGTGATTTTGCTAATGCGTTGCTGTTGGCTTGCTGACATCAATACTTTAGGTTGGCCGCTGATTAACTCGGCAAGTGGGATATCGGTTGAGAAAAGAGAAGTGTTTGAGTCGTTTTTTTGCTGCTTGCGACTGCGGATTGCCGCAATAATATCGCTGCTATTAACTCGCCATAGTTGTTTTTGTTGATCGGTTGCAATACCTTCAATACTGGCAACCGTGTTGAACCCTGCGTTTGCTAATGCAAAGTAAACGGACTCATCAATACTGTTATTAGTGCGATGGCTAATCGATAAACGAGCTTGTTGGCTTAGCAGTTCTGATACATTACCATAACTTTGTTTAGCATTTTCATTGGTTGCATAAACACCAATTAAAAGTGTTACTGCTAACATAATACCTAATAAAATTGCGCTAGCTTGCAGTGGCGCGTGACGATAATGGTGAGCAAATAAGCGTAAGCATAATATTAAGCGACTTAACGCTGATGAGTCGGTCATTATGATTTAACCTTGCCATTTTTTATTGATGGGATTAACCACTATTTTCTGGTTTTCAACGTGCCAGCGGTGCTGCATAAACTTAGCACATTGCTCGCTATGGGTGACCATTAAAATGCAACTGTTAGCCTGCTTAGCTAAATCGGTGAGTAGTTGCATTACTTGCATAGCAGCGGGCTGATCAAGGTTACCTGTTGGTTCATCAGCTAAAATTAATTTCGGCTTATGGGCTAATGCTCTGGCAATCGCCACTCTTTGTTGCTGCCCGCCTGAGAGATTTTCAACGTGACGCTCGAGTAATGAGGTTAAACCAAGCTGGTGGCATAACTGATCACACCAAGGGCCCCAAGTTAATTGATTTAGCGCGAGAGAGAATTGAATATTATCGCGTACATTTAAGGGTGTTAGTAAGTTAAATTGCTGGAAAATCACCCCAAGTGACTGACGCCGATATTGGCTCCACTTTTTATCTTGCCACTGCATGACCGAGTGCATGGTATTACCTTGGTGTATTAACATATCACCACTGTCTATTGTTTCAAAGCCAGCAATAATATTAAGTAAAGTACTTTTTCCGCTGCCGCTAGGGCCAGTTAATGCGATGGTTTGGCCTTGTTGCAGAGTTAGATTGACTTGCCGCAATACTGGATGGAATGACTCACCATCACGAAACCCTTTATTAATACCTTTTAAGGTGACTATGCTTGTCATAGTTACTCCATCACTAATTAGCTTAATAAATTACTGTGTTTACTGAGTTATATTATTGATAATATACGCGATATATTCTGCGAATGTCCAAAAATAAAAAAGCACAGTAATCGCGTAATAGGTCACAGTAAAAAGTGTGACTAATCAAGGTTAAGCGCATCAATAAAGTTATTCGAACAGCGATAGTTTAGCGATTTAAACTTTCATCTTTGACAAGTTGCAGAGATGTGTTTTTTCAACATGATCAGGTTCGAGAGGGTGGATTAGGCGCTTAAAAAGAAGCATATTATTGATCAATGTTTGCAAGAGTTAATAAAAAATATAACTTCATTATTTTAAGTGCAATTATGATTCCATTAACCAGAACTGAGGTTAAATAGGAAGATGCTAAGTCTTTGTTAAGTGACAAGATGGTTTGCTAGGAGGCCTTTATTAGCTAGTTGTAGCGTCATCAATAATTGATCGACCCTTGATCATTGAAGGGTTTTACCCAGATGTAAGCTGAGAGCTAAGGCACAGCATCAAAAAACGATTCATCCAATCCAAGATGAAACAAATCATTGCCATGGTTTCATAATAGCGAAGCTAACAACCCGTGGGTAAATTGTGAGGCAAATAGCATTTTTGTTAGAAAGCCTCGTTTTAGGCGACTAAACTTCTGCTCTATGCCTCGAAGCTATTGACCTCAACACTCGAGTATATTGACCTTAACACTGGCTGAGTTTTGTACTTGATTGACACGGGTACCGCATGGCAGGCCTTAAACGTTCTTTCTACGGTGTAATGCTACACCGAGCAGACCTAATGCCAGGATAACGGTGGTTGATGGTGAGGGCACTGTAGTGGACTGTTTGACGAGCATAGTACTGTATTCTTCAATACCCAAGTTTAGATAAAAATCTGCGTTAAAATAGTCAGTAATGGAAACAAAGTCGTCGAAGGGAGATAGCATGGTAAGTTTATCTTGGTAAATTTTTGATGATACAAAACTTAAACCGTCTGTCCCATTAAATAAACCAAAAGATAAATGATTCTCGAATAGCGTTCCTGGCAGTAAAGAGGCGTTAACCCCCATTTTTTGGGCTACATCAAATAGCACCGACTGACTTTTGTTTCCACCATCAGCTACTAGTAACTGTCCTGGACCAAAGAGATCAGGAATTTCAATACTGGCACCTAACCCTAAAAATGCGTTCGCCCACATCTCATATACTTGCTCTTTAGAGGCTAAAGACCATCCTTCGTATTCTCCGCCGTCGCCTAGCTGGGAAGCTACGTAATTAAAGCTCCGCCCATTATTAATTCCAAAATCAATCCATTCTAATTGAGTGTTATCATCGATGAAACTACCATTGCTGGTATCAACTATGATGCCGGCAGTCGCAAATGTGGTGATATGTAACGCTACGCAAGCGAATAAAGTACTTTTTAGGTTAAATTTCATTTTAGCTCCTTGAATTGTAAAAATAGTTGCAGGTCTTTACTCTATATTTTGAGTACTTGTTGTTATTCAGGCCGTTGCAATTTAAGCCTATTTCTAAGATACACTCATCTATTTCATTACTACGAGGCTGGTTAAAACCTAGCAATATGTTCAAACCATAGTGGTAATTGTTTAAAAACGCTCACATACTCAATTGGAATGAATTTAAACATCCATATAATGGCCAGTAGGGCGTAGAAATAATGTAGCAAGTTTTGCAACCACTAATCTGGGCTTTCCACCTTGAACTAAGCATAAATAGTTTAAGCCTGATCACTTACTGTCTATTTTGTATAAAAAGAGCCTGTTTTAGCTGGGGCTGAATAGGTACGACTACTTTGTCAATCGCACTACTTTTTTAAATTAAGCAAAATGCTAACCAACATTTAAAACTTGTTAATAAACAATCTATTATATTGAATCTTTAAAATTACAATATTCGTTGTGTAAAATAATCTGACATGCTGCATAAGCTTTATTGAGTTGTAGAGTAAAATTAATATAGCAACAATCTGTATTATTTTTGGTTAAAAAGAGCCCCTCCATTTTACTTCTCTAATATTTCTCAGTGCCGCTGGTTTTTATTACAATTACATTAGGATTTCATTTCCTAGGTGACAATTAAGCGCAGCCAACTTAGCTGTTAGCCTTCTATTATGCGATAACCTGCCGTTTAAGAATTGTAATATCTACGAGGGGTAGTTGGGGTATTGGATTTACAGAAAAGCTAAATCAAACGCTTTTATTCATTACTCTCAGATAAGTTGACAATAACATTAAGTTATCTACTATTAGGTAGATTATACAATGCACTTTAAATACACTAAGTTATTGATTAACATTATTTTACGCTCAACAGGAAAGTGATGGCTCGTTTAAAATTATCGCAATTAATTAGCTCCTTAAGTTATGCATTAGATATTACCGAAGGGCAACCAGCAGGGCACTGCATTCGCTGTTGTTGGATTGGCATGAAACTCGGTGAAGCGATTGGATTAAGTAAACAGCAATGCTGGCATTTATACTATGTATTGCTTTTAAAAGATTTGGGATGCTCTAGCAACGCATCGCGAATTTGTGAATTATATTTAACCGATGACTTATCATTTAAGCGTGATTTCAAATGGGTTGATGGTAGCTTGCCACAGGTACTACGTTTTGTCTTACGTCATACGGGGTCAAAGGCGGGTATTTTGTCTCGCTTTGGTGCTATTGCTGAAGTATTTAATCACGGTGATGAAATCGCACAAGAGTTGATCCAAACTCGCTGTACAAGAGGAGCTGATATCGCCAGACAGCTTCGTTTTGGTGAAGAGGTTGCGACCAGTATTCATGCTCTCGATGAGCATTGGAACGGCGGCGGTCGCCCCGACAAACTGAGTGGCCAGAAAATACCTATCTATGCTCGCATTGCATTATTAGCACAAGTTGTTGATGTTATTTATCAGTCGGGCGGACAACAGGATGCCATCGATGAAGTAAATAAACGCGCTGGAGTATGGTTTGACCCTGAATTATCTGATGCATTTTTGCAGATCGCTAAAGATGCCAGTTTCTGGTCAATGTTAGATAATGAAACACTCGATCAGCATATTCTATCGTTGGAGCCCGGTGGTTTTGAAAAAGAGTTAGACGAAGATTTTTATGACGATATTGCGGAGGCCTTTGGGCAAGTAGTTGATGCCAAAAGCCCTTATACCGCAGGGCATAGTTCACGTGTTGCGTTATATGCGAGTTTGTTAGCTGAACAATTGGGCTTTGAACCTGATCGTATCCGTTGGATAAAACGAGCGGCTTTGTTACATGATGTGGGTAAGTTAGGGGTGAGTAATACTATTTTAGATAAGCCTGGGAAGTTAACCGATGAAGAGTATGAGCAGGTTAAGTTACACGCAGTGTATACCCAAGATATTTTAGGTCGTATTCCGGCCTTTGGAGAGTTAGCCTCAATTAGTGCTGCTCATCATGAACGCCTCGATGGCAAAGGTTATCCCTTGGGGTTGAAAGAGTCTGAAATTACACTAGAAAGTCGTATCATCACGACCGCAGATATATTTGATGCAATCACGGCCGACCGGCCTTATCGAGATGCTGTACCGGTGCAGAAAACATTGGATATTATGAAAGGTTTAGTTAATAGCGCACTTGATCCTCGTTGTTTTGATGCATTGCTTTTATTAGTGACAGAGCACCCAGAGTTTTTTCCCAAACAAATACGATAACTTTTTTGTCCTCATTTGTAGGTATTAGCAGATAGTGACACAAGGGCTAAGTATTCGATGATCCGTTACTAGACAGGCTAATATCACTACTTATTTTACTTCAATATGTATTGTCAGGCACGCTCTCGGTTTTCACAGCAAGGCGCAATATGAGTAATGGTCATTCCCTTTTCGATTGTTGCAACGCAGAACTGAAAGTTGGGTTTGTGTCTCGTAAGGCAAGGAAATTAACCTCAAACTACATTGTTATAAGACTTTATTTAGCAT
>TARA_R110001583_G_scaffold25760_2_pt1 | contig 13579 bp, 12 predicted proteins | sample TARA_R110001583 | Tara Oceans TARA_R110001583 (sample SAMEA4398432) | marine metagenome | biome: Polar Biome; feature: [MES] marine water layer (ENVO:01000295) within the mesopelagic zone...; material: water (ENVO:00002006), including particulate matter (ENVO:01000060) such as...... | reverse complement strand
GGCACCTCCTACACGTATGGATGCTGCTGTATTGAAAGAAGAAGCAACTTTTGCTACTTTTTCTCAATTGGGTGTTCGTATCGAGACTCCTGGATGTTCACTATGTATGGGTAACCAACTACGTGTACCAGATAAGGTGAATGTTTATTCAACTTCAACTCGTAACTTCAACAACCGTATGGGTACAGGTGCTCAGGTTTGGTTAGGTTCTGCAGAACTAGGTGCTATTGTTTCAGTTCTAGGGAAATTACCTACTCCAGCTGAGTATATGGAGATCTATAAAGAGAAGATCCAAGCTCATGAAGAGGAAGTATACAAATATATGCAGTTTGATAAAATGGATATGGCAGATGCTTTATACCAACGTCGCGATCTGTAAGTAATTATTAATTTATGACTGACTATTAGTAAGAATTAATAATCACTAATTGTTAATCGTAAATTGAAGTGAGAGATGGACAACCTCAAAGCTTCAACCCAAAGCCGAAGATTTATTCTTCGGCTTTTTTATTTAGAGCAGTTTTGGATTTCAAACAATCTTATTTATCGTTGCAAGATAGACTGCTTCCATCGGACTCTTAACATTAAGTTTTTTCACAATATTTCGTTTATGAAACTTAACGGTTTCTTCTGAAATAAATAGTTTTTGAGACATTTCACATGCTGAATTTCCTTGTATCATTAGTTGTAATACATTTTTTTCCCTTTTAGAAAGATGTTTTATTTTGGCTGGGGTGAATTGTTTTCTTGTAAAATCATAATCATACTTTGTCCCTTCCTCATTAAATGTGATAAAAACATTACCTGGCTTCTCTGCAACGGATAGAGAAACTAGGCAAAGGGCAAACCAAATATTACCAGTTTCGGTTAATATTACTGGTGTTAGCTTCTGATTAATTAAAATTTCACTACCACTTTCTTTTCTCTTTAACCTAAAGTCATATGAAATCGATGCTTTATCTCTTTTATCAGATGGGAGATCGTAGAAAAAACTAAAAGCTTTTTCATTCATTTCAACAAGCATATCGAGATCTTCAGGCGGTACAACTTTATTGTAAAACTCATAGCCCATTTCTAAAACTTCATCCTGCTCATATCCAGATAAAAATAAGGGATCGTCGGATACGTATAAAAACTTTTGCTTGTTATAATCAATAATATAAAAGCCAAGGTTTATTAATTTTGATACAGACTTAAGTGCTAGTATATATTGCTTGATCAATAAGTAATTATCTTCTCCTAAATAACCATCTTTTCTAATGGGGTCAAAAAAACGTTCAATCGCAATCATAAGCTTCCTCTTTTTTGATGAATAACCCAATTAAGTAAATTAACGGTAAATAAAACTACACTTTTGAGGGGTTGTATGCAAGATGAAGAACTTCAATATTGATATAAACTTAAAATTTATATTCAATATGGATATCCTATTAAACGATTTTCAAGACTATTCACTATGGGTAGTGTCTAAAGAACACCTTTCAGATGTAAGTAGATTTATTCTACGTGTAAATCATCAAGTGCATTTAAACTCAAACATTATCAATTATGCAGATCTGGTAAAAACCAAAGAACTTGATTTAAAGAGTTTCTCTACCTCTTATTTCTACGCTATTAAGAATCGAGAACAAGAAATTGTTGGCACGATAAAAGCAGAGAAATGGGATGGTAAAAGTAAGCTACCAATAGAAGATGATTTCGATATAAATGTTGATGACATTCTAAATAGATTAGATTTTAAACCGAATGAAATATGGCATATTGGTAGGTTTGCTATTGATCAGCAAAAAATAAGAAAAGATTTTTTGTTGAGAAATAATAGAATTACAATTCTCAAGCTTTTACTAACAAGCGTTTTGCAACATGTATGTATGAATAGTAATAACGTTTATTTAGCAGAGAGTGATAAAAAACTCTTTGATAAATTAAAACTAATGGGAATTAATTCTTCTCAAATTGGTGAATCAAAAATGTATTTAGGATCAGAAACGGTACCAATCTTTAATACTGCTAAGGGTGTCGAAAAGTTTGTAAACAAACATAAACATCTTTGTTATTCTATTACTCAGCAAGAGCTATACTCTGCTTAATTTTTTTATTTAAAAGAACTTGGTCGGCAAGTGAGTAAAAATATTATTTACTCATTAGCTGACTTTAACCCCATTTTATTATGTATAAAAGAAATAGATTATATGTGTCTGATCTAGAACAAGAGAAAATTAAAAATACTCGAATTCTGATAGCTGGAGCTGGATTAGGAAGTAATATTGCCGAATGTGCATTAAGAACAGGATTTGAAAACATTACCATCTGTGATATGGATAATGTAGAACATTCCAATTTGAATCGTCAGAATTATACTCAAGATGATATTGAGAATTCGAAGGTTGAAAGCCTGTACAAAAGGTTAAAATCAATAAATCCTAATGCTACTATTAATCAGCACAACGTTTTTTTAACAAAAGAAAATTGTGCTGAATATCTTGAAGATATTGATATTGCAATCAATACAATTGATTTTACCTCTAATGCTCCATTTATTTTCGATGAAATTTGTTTAAAGAAAAATATTCCAGTCTTACATCCTTATAATCTCGGCTGGGCAGGATGTGTTTTTGTAATTAATGAACGAAGTGAAAGTTTAGAAACTATTGTGAAAAATTATGAAGAACCTGAGGTTGATATTGTTGAGCATATTATAGTGAATAGTAGTAAGAATGAAGATTTGACATGGTTAAGCGATGTTTTAATAAAATATAAAGAAGAAGGAGGTGTGGAATCTCCACCTCAATTAGCCGTGGGGTCATGGATGAATGCTGGGATATGTGCTAGTTTATTGTTTAAACTTGCTAACGAAAAAATGGTGAAGGTCTTCCCTGATTTTTATATTTCAACAAGTTGATTAGAAAACTACTCTAAAGGGTAGTTGTTCTGAGAGGTTTTCTCGACTAATTTTGATTCATACAGTTGTCACCAAGAAAATAATTCTAAATCCATAGAATAGGTCTCAAGTGTGTAGTTGTAAGTGAAGTCATTTTATAATATGGATGAAAGAGATTTTGGATTGACACTGTTGTCCAATGAAAAGACTATTCTGCAAAGAATGGTCTTTTCTAATAATTGGATATGAAAATCCTCTAATTTGCTATATATGATAAGTATAAATGAATCAATTGCAGATTTTATAGTAGACACTAAATTATTACTAAATTGCAGTCTTACTGATTTTTCTATAAAGAGCTCTGTGGAACTATTTGGATATGATGAAGTCAAACTTTCTGAGGCAAAATCTTTATTGTTAATTTTTGAAGAGTTGTGTGAGAACCCAAACAATGAGAATGTCGATAAGTATCAAGAACAAAATGATTTCTTAAAGAGAAATGAAGTGGAAGACGGTCAGAAAACGACTCAGATGCAAGATGAAATATTAGATCTATTATCTGAATGGGTAAGTGATTATAAGAAGATAGTGAAAATTGCTTTGAAAGATAAACCCCATTTGTTGGAAAAATTAGGCTTATTTGAGAAATTGTTCCAAGATACTTGATGAACTTTAAAATTTTATAAACCTTTGTTTATATTATTCAGTGTTCAAACTATCTACTAGACATGCAACGATATAATTCCATCAGTATACTTTCCTGCGGTTGGTTAGGCGAATCCCTAGCAATGGATTTTCTAGGAAAAGGTTTTAATGTAAAAGGTGCTACAACTCGTCTTTGTAAAAAAGAACGCTTATTAGAGAAAGGAATTGAAGCTTTTCAGTTGAGATTTGAGGACTTAAATGAAGAAATGAAGTCCTTTTTAAATTCAGATATTCTAGTTTTGAATCTAACGATAAAAGATATCGAACTTTACAAGAAATTTTTGCCTGTACTTGAAAAATCACCAATTAAGAATTTAGTTTTGATTAGCTCAACAGGCGTTTACAAAAACTCAGAAAATCCAGTTGATGAGAATTCAGAACGAAGCGAATCACCTTGGGTTGCCATTGAAAATTTGATAAAAGGAAATACGAATTACAAAACGACTATTTTAAGATTCTCAGGTCTATTTGGTGGGAATAGAAAGCCGGGGAACTTCTTGTCCGGAAAAAAAATGAAAAATGCTGATGCGCCTGTGAATCTCATTCATCGTGACGATTGCATACAAATCATCAATGGAATCATAAAGCAAGATGTGTGGGAGGAATGTTTCAATTGTACAGCTGATACACATCCTTCTAAAAAGGAATTTTATACCAAAGCTGCTGAGAGTATTGGTGTAGCCTTACCCTCTTTTGATGAAGATGAGGGAAGCCTTTCTTCTTTTAAACTCATCACAAATGAAAAGCTTAAAAGAAGATTGAATTATGAATTTATTCATCCAGATCTAATGGATGCCTTATAACTATTTTACTGGTTTTTGAGCGATCATGCCAATCCAGGGACTCTCAATTTCATAGGGTTTCCCGCAAAGGTCACTCCAAAAGTCTTTAAGATTAAGTTGATGTTGTTTCATCATTTCTTTAGCACGTTTAAGTGAGAAGTAGTGCTTCCAGATGTGATAGCTCTGCATATTGCCATCATTCATTATCAATGTGTATTTCTCTAATCGAACTTTTTCTTTCTTATACTTGAAATGTTCGTGTAGTAGCAAATGTTCTTCCTCTTTCCAAAAGCCTTCTTCCTGACTTAAATACCAAGTTTGGTTTTCGTGCCCTTTTTTAAAGTATTGCTTGGTAAATAAGTCAGATATTAAGTAACCTCCAGGTTTAAGAGCCTTTCTAACTTTCTTCAAAAGCAAGTCTCTTTGCTGATGAGAAAGCACGCATAAATCGCCATAAATGAGTGTGATCACATCGAATTCATTAGTGTAGTCTATCTCCAAGTAGTTTTGGCAGATGTATTCAATGTTATATTGAGAAGCTTTGGCCTCATCTTTGGCATAGTCAATAGAGCTTTGCGAAAAGTCAATTCCGGTTACCTTAAAACCCTGCCCGTGGAAATGTTCGCTGTACAAGCCTGGGCCACAACCCAAGTCGAGTAATCGAGCTCCTTTTGGCATATTCATATACTCCGATAGCCATAGAACCGATTTGATTACCGTCTCATATTTTCTAGAACCTTCATCACTTTCGTCATCCAAATGAGCGTAAAGAATATGCTCCGAGATGTATGGATCTTGCCAGAAGTTGACTTTATCTTTGGTGAAAAGCTTTGGCTTTTTTGTAATACTTTCCAATTGGGAAAAATCAAGTTTCCCATTATTTATTAGATTCATATAGAGTTTGTGTAAGTATAGTTTTAAATCTTAAACTATTTGGTGTAGTTTGACTTTCTGAACGCCTTCAATGGTACCAATTTCTTCAGAAAGAGTATTGATTTTCACCTTTTCTTTAATCTGAATAACAAAGTAAAGACTAGTACGCTTTTCATCAAATGATTGCTCAATATCTATAGTTCGGACATTAACCTTATTTTTTTTAAGAAGAGCTAAAATAGGATCAGTTTTAAGTTCGAAGCCAGCTGCCGAATAGACACGTAGATGTTTGATGAACTTAGCAGGGAATATCCATTTTTCGAAGATGTCGAGAAAGAAAAGTGCAAAAAGTAATATCCCAGTTGCAATAGCTGTAGCCCAATACATTCCTGCACCAATGGCTAAGCCAATAGCAGCAATTACCCAGATAGAAGCAGCGGTAGTAAGGCCTTTTACATTGAAACCAAATTTCATGATTGCACCAGCGCCTAAGAACCCAATACCTGATACCACTTGCGCGGCAAGTCGACCAGGGTCAGCAGGTTGATATTGACTAAATGTTTGAGGAATGTAGATAGAAAGTAGCATAATGAGAGTTGATCCCATACTAATGAGAATATGTGTACGTAAACCAGCTGGTTGCTTATGATATTCTCGCTCGATACCTACAATAGCACTCACAACTAGACTTATTAGCATTCTAAAAGCTACTGTTTCGGTTGTAATACTCTTCTCATTAATAATTTCTTCGATCAATGACATATATTCTTATTTGGTTCGCAAAGATAGGGATTAAGGCAAAAGAGCCAAGTAAAAAGGTTAAAGTGAAAAGGATAAAGTAAGGGGCCAAACCCATGATATCTATTATGATTTTCACCACTTACTCATTGTCAGCTTTCATGACATATACTTGACCTGTTTCGTAACGAAGAATTAGAACTTCAGTTCCCTTATTTATAAACCCATCTTCTGATTTAGCATCGTAAATTTCTTCATCAATAATGACTTTACCTGAAGGACGAAGATCGGTTCCACAAAAACCTTTTTGACCTACAAGTGATTTTGGACTCATATCTACACCAATATAACCTTCTTCGATTTTTCCTTCAGCTTTTAATGCTAGCCTGCCAAAATAACCACTTCCAGCAAAGAGTCTTTTACTCAGGTTTATGGATAGGATAATTGAGGCCAGCATTGAGAAGGTGACCATAAGAATAGCGCCTAAAAGGGCTTTAATATGACGAGGTTCAAAATCAAGATTCACATTGTCAATCAAACTTAAACTTAGTCCTGAGATAATAAAAACAATACCTGAAACACCTGCGACACCAAAGCCAGGTATTACAAATATTTCAACCCCTATGAGGACGACTCCAACGATGAAAAGAATGATTTCCCAATTCGCAGCAAGACCGTCGAGATAGAGCGGTGAGAAGTAAAGAACAGCTGCAATTATCGAAGCAATTAAAGGAAAACCAACTCCTGGAGATTGCAATTCAAAATAGATGCCGCCAATGAGAACCATGATTAGAAGACCTTGTAGCATTGGGTTCAGCATGAAATCGATCAGCTTCTCAATGCCTGAAGGTTCATATTTCTTAATCACATATTCTTCTACTTTTAATTGCTTCAGAACTTCGTCAACCGAGTTCGCAATACCTTCACAATAACCATTTTTAATAGCCTCGTTAGGAGTGAAAGTTAGAACTTTACCTGTGTCAATTACGTTTTCAATATAAGTGCGGGGATCAACCATCGCTTCAGCAATAAGTGGATCTCGTTTCCATTTAATAATTGTATCACCATTCTGAATTAAGGTATCTTTTCCATGCGACTCTGCAGTAGCTCGCATAGTCGATCTCATATAGGATTGATACTTGTCAGGCATGGCTTCGCCAGTTTGGTTTACAACGGTAGCAGCCCCAATATTAGCCCCAGTTCGCATATATATGCCATCGCAAGCAATTGATATAAGTGCTCCTGCTGATGCAGCATTATTGTCGATATAGACATATACGGGCTTTTTACTATTCAGAATAGCAGTTCTAATGGAGTCTGCATGAACCACTGTTCCGCCATATGTATTCATATGAATCAGGAATATATCAGCATCCCATTCTTTAGCTTCAGCAAAAGCATCTTTAGTTTGGCGCCAAACAGGAGGTCCAATATCTTGCTTGATATCAAACTTGTAAACCTTCACTTTTGAGATATTTAAACTGTCATTAGACTCTTGTGAGAATGAAACAAAAGGAAGGATAAGTGCGAGAAATAAATAGAGTATTCGAGTTTTCATATTTAAGTAGAGTTGGATTCTGTAAAAGTATAATATACTAAAGATAATAAATACGCTTAATTCATTCGATTAATTGACCTAAAACTTCATCATATATTTGGTGGTTATTAAAGTGTAATAAATGAATGCAGCTGATTCTGATTTAAACTTACAAGTCAAAATTTAATTCGTATTTTCGAGGCTGATTTCAATTCGACCTAAATAGAAACGACAAAATACTAATATGGAAAACTTAAAAAGAACCTTACGTGATAATGCATGGATTCGTTGGGGAATGCTAATAATGGTTGGCTTTGTTTTAGCAGCTAATTATTATTTCTACGATGCCCTTTCTCCTCTAAAATCAAAGTTAACGGAAGAGTTTGGCTTTTCGTCTACAGATTTTGGTCTTTTTGTATCAGTATATTCTATTCCGAATGTATTCCTTTTAATGGCAGTATTGGGAGGTGTTATTCTCGATAAGTTGGGCATCCGTCGTACGGGATTCATGTTTATATCTTTTATGGCCATTGGTGCTTTAATCACCGCTTATGGTGCCAGTGATATTTATACCAATGGTGGCTGGGGATATGGATTTATGTCTTCATTTATGCCATCTTATTCTCCCGAATTAAAGATGATGCTTTTTGGGCGTTTCTTATTTGGATTGGGTGCTGAAACCAGTATTGTTGTGATTTCCAAAATTATTGTAAAATGGTTTAAGGGCAAAGAATTGGCTTTAGCCTTTGGTGTGAAGTTAGGACTGGCTCGTACAGGTTCTTTCTTGGCTTTTAATCTTTCTCCCATTTTGATTGAATCACCTGCAGGTTGGACGACTGCCATTTGGTTTGCAGCTCTTTTTGTGACCGTTTCTCTTCTGGTTTTCATGATTTATATGATGGTCGATTTGAAACTTGACAGGCAAAGTCAGCAGAATGGAATCGCAGTAGAGACTGATTCATTTCGTATTTCTGATTTGAAGAAGCTCATTATGAATCCATCGTTTATGTATGTGACTCTATTGTGTTTAACTTTCTATTCAGCTGTTTTTCCTTTCTTATCATTCTCGGCTGATTTCTTCTTGAATAAGTTTGGTTTAAGTGTGAAGGAATCAGGTTTTATCTCATCTATGTTGCCCATTGGAACTATGTTTTTCACACCTCTTTTTGGCTTTATCGTCGATAAATATGGTCGTGCGGCTACTCTAATGATTTATGGATCGTTAATCTTAGTGATAGTACATACCTGTTTTGCATTCACGACTATTAACCCTTATGTCTTGATGGTTATTTTGGGTATTGCATTCTCCTTGGTGCCGGCTTCAATGTGGCCATCAGTTGCTAAAATCGTTGATGAAAAAAGAATTGGTACGGCTTATGGTTTCATGTTCTCAGTACAGAATATTGGGCTTTGGATTTTCCCAATACTAACTGGATTGGTATTGGATGGAACAAACCCAGTCGGTGCTGAAAGCCTTGATTATACTTACACCATGATCATGTTTGCCACTTTAGGTATTCTTGGTTTGACCTTCGCCATATTACTTAAACGTGAAGATAAGGTTTCAGGTTATGGACTTGAATTGCCTTCAAATGCTAAATAAGAATCTAGGATAAAGCTTAAATTTATATAAGCACAAATTCACGATGGAGATTTAAGAATCTAACTCGTGTTTTTGTGCTTCATTTTTCTAATAGAGATTGAATGAAAAAGCAAGATCAAAATAAAGGAATAGATCTAGAGTGGAAGGTTCTTAAGTTTGAAGAATTCACTCTTGATGAATTGTATGATTTAATGCAATTGCGATCGCAGATTTTCGTTGTGGAGCAAGATTGTGTTTATCTCGATCAGGATGGAGAAGACAAAAAGGCATTGCACGTTTTAGGTTTTAAAGGAAGTAAGATTTGCGCCTATGCTCGCTTATTCGATAAAGGAGAATATTTCGATGCCTGTAGTATTGGACGCGTTATTGTTGCTGAAGATGAAAGACAATTCGCCTATGGGCATACTCTAATGAGAGAGAGTCTAAAAGCTATAAAAGAATATTACGGAGAGGATACCATTAAAATATCAGCACAGAAATACTTGAAGAAATTCTATGAATCTCACGGGTTCATCCAAAAAGGAGAAGAATATCTTGAAGATGGAATTCCTCATATTGGTATGATAAGAACAGTTTAATCTTGATTAATAGAATTTAGAATTCGTCTACCAATTGCTGTCTTAGTACCTATTTATGCGCCTTTGCGATGCAAATGAAGATTGGTATCAAGCAATCGAATTTTCTTTAAGTTTCTCAATCAGAAAAAAATCATAACTTTACGGAGTTGACAAACGTCTGAAAACATGATGACAAACACCGTTATACAAAAACCTTCCTATAAAGGTCTATACGAATGCTGGATTTGCTGATCCCGCATGTATACTTCTACCTTACTCTAAAGTAAGAATCGACCAATTTCTACCTGGTCGGATAATATAATTCACACTTTATTAATTGCAATACGAATACCAAGGCATATCCTTAATAGGATAATTGCAACTTGTGGTGTTTTCGTATTCATAAGTTTGAGAATAATGCAAGCAATTGTATTTGATATTAAGCGTTATGCGGTGCATGATGGTCCTGGAATTCGCACATCTATATTCTTTAAGGGCTGTCCGCTACGATGTGTTTGGTGCCACAACCCTGAATCCTATAAGGCAGGCATTGAAAGCATCTGTCGTAGTAATCGAATGGGAGATGTTGAAGTTGCCAATGAAACCGAAGTTGGTAAAACTTACAGTTTAGATCAGCTAATTTCTGAAATAGAAAATGATCAACTCTTCTTTGATGAATCGGGTGGTGGTGTAACCTTTAGTGGTGGTGAACCTCTGATGCAAATCGATTTTCTTGAGGCAATTTTAAAAGCTTGCAAGGAAAGAGAAATTCACACCGCACTAGATACGACAGCTTATGCACCGAAGGATAAAATGGATCGCATTATCGACTATGTTGATTTGTTCCTATTTGATCTAAAGCATATGATAGCTGAGGATCATATAGAACATACGGGTGTATCTAATAAGTTGATACTTGAGAATTTGAAATACTTGACTGAAAAAGGAAAGACGATTATTATCCGTTTTCCAATGATTCCAGGTTTTAATGATTCCGAAGAGAATATCAACATGATGCTCGATTTTCTAAATCAACTGCCTAAGAAACCAGATTTTCATATCCTGCCTTATCACAGAACAGGACAAGATAAGTTCCGACGTTTTGGAATTGAAAATAACATGCCCGATATCCCTTCATTGATGGAAGAGGATACAAAATGGGTACAAGCTATTTTTCGTGAATCAGGTTATAAGGTAAGTGTGGGTGGATAGCTCAATTGATAATTATTAATGATGAGTTATGAATTTAGATCTATGAATTACATGAACAATAGATGTTTGATAGTTAAGGCTTAATTAAATCTGTAAATCATCTCATGTCTCATATCTTGATGCTCATATCTAATTAAAAAAACAATGAACAACAGAATACAACAACTAAGAGAACAAAGTTTAAATGCTATCAACTGCATATCGCCTGAGCGAGCTTTGTTAATGACCGAATTTTATAAATCAGATGAGGCACAAATGGTTTCTACACCAGTAAAACGTGCTTTATCATTCAAACATTTTTTCGCCAACAAAAAGATTTGTATCAATCACAATGAATTGATTGTTGGTGAACGTGGCCCTGCGCCTAAAGCTTGTCCAACTTATCCTGAGATTTGTATTCACTCTTTGGATGATCTTAAGATATTGAATGAAAGAGAGAAGGTTTCCTTTAAAGTATATGAGGAAACGTTCAATGTTTACGAGGAGAGTATCATTCCTTTCTGGACAGGGAAAACTAATCGTGATAAGCTGATTGGTAATATGACTCCAGAGTGGTTGAATGCCTACGAAGCTGGAATCTTTACTGAATTTCAAGAGCAACGTGCACCTGGACATACTGTATTAGGTAAGAAAATGTTTGAAAGAGGTTTTCTTGACGTGAAGCAGGATATTGCAAAAGCAATTAAGGCTTTGGATTTCCTTATTGATACTGAAGCTTACGACAAGCAGGAAGAGTTGAAAGCCATGGACATTGTTTGTGATGGTATCATTCATTTTGCTGAACGTCATGCTGATGAATTGGATAGCTTGGCAAAGGCAGAGAAGGATGCTAATAGGAAAGCTGAATTGGAGCAGATGGCTAAAGTTTGTCGTCGAGTACCAGCTCACGCACCAGAAACTATGCACGAGGCTCTTCAGCATTACTGGTTTATTCATCTAGGTGTAATTTCAGAATTGAACCCTTGGGATTCGTTTAACCCAGGTCGACTGGATCAACATCTTTTACCTTTTTTCGAGAAAGAAGTGAAAACAGGACAGTTGTCTGAGGATGATATGTACGAATTACTACAGGCTTTTTGGATCAAATTCAATAATCACCCAGCGCCACCTAAAATGGGTGTAACGGCTATGGAGAGTAGTACCTATACAGATTTCTGTCTGATTAATGTTGGTGGTTTAAAAGAAGATGGATCTGATGCTGTGAACGATATGTCGTATGTCATTTTGAATGTGATAGAGGAAATGCGTTTGTTGCAGCCAAGTTCTATGGTTCAATTGAGTAAGAAAAATCCAGACCGCTTTATTAAGCGAGCACTTCGAATTGTGAAAACAGGATTTGGCCAGCCTTCTATTTTCAATACCGATGCGGTGATTCAGGAGTTGGTACTCCAAGGGAAAAGTATTGAAGATGCACGTAATGGTGGCTGTTCAGGTTGCGTTGAAACAGGTGCTTTCGGAACTGAGAATTACAGCTTGAGTGGTTATTTCAATTTGGCGAAGATTTTAGAGCTAACCATGAATAATGGTATCGATCCTCGTAAGGGCAAACAAGTTGGATTACAAACGGGTGAATTATCAAGTTTCAATTCTTACGAAGACATATTTGCGGCTTGGCAAAAGCAAGTGCAACATTTCGCCAATATAAAACTTATAGGGAATAATGTAATTGAGCGCTTGTATGCGACCTATTTGCCAGTGCCTTTCCTTTCTGTTTTGGTTGACGACTGTATCAGTAATGGAAGAGATTATAATGCGGGTGGTGCGCGTTACAACACATCCTATGTTCAAGGCGTTGGTTTAGGAAGCTTAAGCGATATGTTAGCTTCTATTAAATTGAATGTTTTCGAAAAGGAAATGTTGAGCCTTACAGATTTGAAAAAAGCAATGGACGCTAATTTCGAAGGCTACGATCAGTTGAGAAGTGACTTGATTTACAAGACGCCTAAATATGGTAATGATGATGACTATGCTGATGATTTAGCCATAGACATCTTCGAAACATTCTATAAGGCAATTAATGGCAGACCAACTGCTAAAGGTGGTGTCTTTCGCATTAATATGTTGCCAACTACTTGTCATGTTTATTTTGGAAATATAATGGCTGCAACGCCTGATGGACGATTGGCTGAGATGCCACTATCCGAAGGGATTTCACCTTATCAGGGTGCAGATACAAAAGGGCCAACAGCAGTTGTGAAATCAGCAGCTAAAATCGATCACCTGCGTACAGGAGGAACCTTGTTGAATCAGAAATTCAGTCCTCAATTTATGGAAAATGAGGCTGGAATCACACAAGTTATGAATTTGGTACGTTCTTATTTCCGAATGGATGGACATCACATTCAGTTTAATGTAGTTAATGCTGATACACTTCGCGATGCACAAAAGAATCCTGAGGCCCATAAAGATTTGATTGTACGTGTGGCTGGATATAGCGATTACTTTAACGATTTGGGTGAAGATCTTCAGAACGAAATTATCCGAAGAAGCGAGCACTCAGAATTTTAAATAAAATATGACTTACAACTAAACTGAAGAAGGTCAACAGAATTAAATTCTGTTGGCCTTTTTTTTTCGCGGATTATCTAATGCCGATAATCGATTCATATTTCGATTGACATTGAGTGTTTTATAAACCAAAATTTGATTGTATAAACTCCTTCAGACACTTGCCGAGCCAAAATCCGACCA
>TARA_R110001583_G_scaffold7985_21_pt1 | contig 13585 bp, 21 predicted proteins | sample TARA_R110001583 | Tara Oceans TARA_R110001583 (sample SAMEA4398432) | marine metagenome | biome: Polar Biome; feature: [MES] marine water layer (ENVO:01000295) within the mesopelagic zone...; material: water (ENVO:00002006), including particulate matter (ENVO:01000060) such as...... | reverse complement strand
TTCATCTTCGTTTTCAATTACTAGGCCGCCAGATACTTCATCTTCGGAGTTTATATCTGTAGACTCCTTTGCCTTCTTCTCAGATCTTGCTGCACGTACCTCTTCTCTATGCTTTTCATATGAAATTCTCCACTCAGAAAGAGACGGAACAAAATAGAATTCTACACCATAGACTTGCCTATATTCTCTGCCCTGCTTCTTAAGATTTTTTGCATATGTGTGTGCATGGGCCAGGCCATTACCATTCCCATGATCTGTCAAGGCCCACGCATTCATCTCATTAGACAAAACAAAATCAATGTGCTGATCTGGGTATCCTAGCCCATCGTAAGGGGAGCCCGTCCCGCAGTGTGCATGTAGTCCAACAAACCTTGATGGAGCAATTAGCTTTCCATTTTTTGACATATCTTTATCCTCCATGAAAATTATACCACAAGGTGGCTGAGTTTACACGAAGATTATAGAGTAATATCAGAAGAATGACAATCGTCTTCAGGGACAGGCTGACCGTCTATAACATCAAACGTATTGACCGTCAATCCCGGATAGTCTTCAGAGCAAAGATCTAAGATCGCGTTTAAGTTTCTTTTAGAATCATCATAGAAGTATATTTCGCTGGGTGAATAATCTTCAACATATTTTCTAACAACTTCGAGCTTGTCTTCAGGTTTGCCGCCTTTGTCACCTACAGTATGAACAGGTATGCTTTTCAAGCCTTTGCTCTCTAGGAAAGAAGATATATCGTTATTATTCTGCTCTCCCGCTCGGGCAGTTATAATTGCAACTACTCCATTCTCTGATTCTTTTGCGTTTCTAACCAGATCAATTAAAGACTTTATTTCAACAGGATTTAGAACTGATTCAAAATCATCGTAATTAACAATATCTTTTTCTCTCTGCTGAGCGGGTTTTTGCCTATATGTTTCGAAAGATTCTGAATCCATAGACTCAGTCTCACCAACTTCTCCTGACTCAGCGTCGACAAATGTAACTTTTACCATATTGTCAGTGTGCGCAAGTGTATCGTCAAAGTCAAAAAGATAGAGGACAGTATCTGTTGCACTGTACATGGGCGCGGCAGTAATATAAGACTCAGAAATAGTTTTTAACAATTCTTCTCTAATAATTTTTTTGAGGAGTTTCTGAGATATTTTTGATGATGGCATAAAGATAATTATCTCTATTTTGCATGTTTATCGGCAATTGAGAAAGATGCCCAAGAATTTGGCTTAATCTTGTTCTCAAATCCAGCTGAGCTGACATACCCTCTAATTGACTCACTGAAGCTAGCGGTCGCAGCAGGAGAAGATTCTGGGCTGACATCTAAGTGTACTTCTATTCCATCTAGACATAGGTCTCTGAATACTCCGCCGACTGCTAGCGACTGCTGTGCCTCGTGAAATATTCTGTGATAGAGTGACCCAAACTTCTTGGCATTAATTTTTTTCCTAGTAAAGTAATACTTCCCACCAGACTGAACAGGTGATCCATGCAGACAAATAACTGTTGCAAAAATAAAACTATCACCCGACCGATGAGAATCAGTCCCTATAAATATTTTTCCACTCTTGCCGTGGTGATGAACGACTTCGCATATAATATCATCAAATTCTATGATATTTCCGTTTCCAGAAAACCACTGAGCGTTCATCAAAAAACCTCCCGGTGAGCATAACCATAATTATGTAGAAAGAATATTTAAATCTAAACTATTCTATTTGTTGGTCATAGGGTTCAAAGACGAGCTCGCCTGCCTCGCAGACTCTATCCAGGTAGTCTGCAAGTTCTTCAAAAGACGTACAAACTTTAACACCACTTCTAGCTAGCATTAAGTTAAACTTAGCACCTGCCGGTAGCCCTTGACAAAAATAAACAATTGGCACTTCATTAGCATAGGCATAACCAGCTTCCCAAATTGTTCCAATATCCTTGTCACGGGTATTGACAATCAAAAAGTCTGCTGTCTTAATGTGATGAAGATTGCCATCAAACGTTGCGTCCTGCGTTTCTTTTGGTGCATTTGGAGGGCACACAAAGATCCTTCTCGGTGATGCAAGATCAATCCATTCTCTACTGTCACATATTTCTTCGAGCGTTGTAAGCTCTGCTGCTTGCGTTGGATTAAACCATCCAGCTGCAAGATAAATCTTCTTAGTCATTTTCTATCCTTTTAAAATATTAGTCTTCTACCGGTCTAGATCTTCTATTTCTTGCGTCAGCAATCGACCCGGTTTTAAATTTAGGGCGTGGATTTTCACCCATGCAATATCCTAGCTCTTTCTCTAAGCCGATAGTTGAGATACCTTTTTTCTTAAATCTCTCTATCTTCTTCATGAGCTTTCTCATGTGTTGATTTTGTCTCTGTGGTTTTGAGCCCATTTATTTATTCCTATTCTTTTTGTTTTTCTTGGCATTTTTATTTTTTGTATCAGGGGGAAACCAGGACTTTACTTTAAATCGAGACCCACCCGGACCGCAGCGTCTGATCTTTACAAGAAAATCATCTTCTGGGTCTTGCTCAATAAGAGATTTTCTATAGCTATCTGCATCAGTATAGTTTTCTAAGATCTTCTCTGTCTTCCACTTTTTTGCACGAGGCTCTGAAGAATCTTGCGTAGTATTTTGAGATGCCATTTATGAGGCTCCGTTATATTGATTTTCAAGAATTTCTATTTCACTTAGAATTTCATTCCATTGCTGTCTAAATTTTGTATTACCTTCTGCCTCTTCTTCGGGCGGGGTAGTCCCATTCAGATCGTAACGGTATGCCTGATAAATTGTATCATTTGGATGGTACTCAACATGCTGATCGCTATCAAGATCGGGCCAGTAGAGATTTGTTCCCGTTCCAGCTCGGACATTTTTAATATAATGCCAAGCTGGACTAGTGAGAGCCTTTGTACCAATAACAGCACTTGCTTCGGGAAGAACTTTAATAATAGCATGAGCCATTTTTGCCGCAATAATATTATCAATAGAAGGTTGAATTTGCTTGTCTGATCGTTGCTTGACGAAACCGATTATATCCTTGAGATTAAACCTTCCAAAATAAAAAGTTGAAAGACACTTTGGAAGAATCGTCCTTGCATCCATCATGGAGATCTGTCGAGTATCAACCATATCTGCATAAAGCTGCTTGGCATCCTCAACATGTCGCTTCCACCTTCGATAAAGCTCCGGACTGTTCTCAACAGCTGTTGGGACGAGACAAGGCTCGTGATGAAGAAATCTGTCACCAGTACACTGGGCAGCATAAGATCCTGCTCTGTGCCTGATCAAGTGGGTTACAGTCTGCAAATCAATTCCTGCAAACTTAAATGTAAAGCTAAAAATCTCCATCGGGGTTGGAAGCGCACGGAAGCAAAGAACATCTTCAAGGTTTTCACTTAGATCAGCCTGCGAAACTCCGGTAGGGTCAGTATATTCTGGATTATCTGCCCATGTTGCTTTAACATACCTCCAGGCAACGTCTCTCATTTGCTCTGCTGTCGGGTGATCTACAAGCTCTATTTGAAGTGCATCTAGATCATTGAGAAATTCTGTAGTCGGATCCTCATCAAACCTAAGTGTCATGGGAAGTTCTACGGGTAATAGATCATTATTTTGTGGCAATTTGATTCTCCTTGAGATTGCGTATTAGATTATAGACCAGTTCTGGCTTATTGTATAGTGTAACTTTAGAAATATTTTTTAATTCTTGATTATAGCTCTTTATAGGGGAAAGAACTTCGACGCTGTGCTTGGCATACTCAGAAGCATGTTTTGCTGAATCATCGATAGCGCAGACAACTTGATCCTCGTCATAAAAGTCTCTCTGAACAAGCCATCTAAACTTTTCAGGAGAGAAGTCTAGATGGTGAAACTTAACACCCGCCCGAGATATCCAGTGAAATGTATCATGCAAGCACGTAATATTATCTTTAGGTCTTGCTGTAAGTATCTGAATCCAGTACCCTTCATCATAAAGCCTATTAATAACCGAGATCATCTCGGTATCAGGCTTAATGTTACGGAGTCCGCCATCTAAGATAAACTCTTGAAAGACACCTTCAGGTAAGAATCCCGCTTCCTTTACTTCTTTCGTACTATAATATTCTGTAGAGTTTGGATCTGTATAGATACCTTTTTCATTTTTCAGCCAATCTGTAAAATCTTCTCTAAAGCAATTTAAAACATCATCCATATCAACTATAAGAACTGGCTGACCGCTCCAGACATTCTTTTCCATCTCATAGCGCGTATTTAAATAGAGATCCTTGTTCCAAAAAGCATTTACAAAATCTTCAGTATTAAAGCCCCACATATTCAATGTTGCAAGAATATATCTGAATGTGTCTATAGACTTATATAAAATTCTCTCTCTGTCGACATCCTGCTTGACAAGGCGATGATCTTTAAAATTAACAGAGTTTGCAAGGTTTGTCACCTCACCATGCAATGCAAGAGCGAAAGATTTTGTCATCTCTTCTCGATCTTGATCAGAAAGATTCTCACTGTTAAAAAATAGAGACGAAAACTCTCTTTGCCTCTGAAACATTTCATCAAGTATAGACAATTGAAACTCCTTTTCTTAATATTGATTATAAAACATTCTTAGAAGTTTTACAATTTAATATCCGGATTTGACTCTTTCTCTAATGATTTTATCTTTTTTCTCATAAGCATCAAAAAGCTCTTCAGAAGAAACTCCAACCAAAACTAAAACAGATAAAAAATAATTGAAGGCATCAACTATTTCCTCTAGAAATTCTTCCCTGCTGAAATCTTTTACTTCAGTTGATCTATGCGGTTTCCAATTCTTTAAGTGTTGAAGTGCTTCAAACATTTCTTCAACACCCCGTAATGCCATATCTCTAATATGCTGTTGGGACTCTTTGTCTCCCAAGTCTACGGGCCAGGCTGGGCTAATATTTGGATTTTTTTGCCTCAGAGACTTCATAAAGCTCTCCCTTAGAGAGAACATCTCGTCGAGTCTATCCCTATTCATCTTCCTCAGTCTCTACATTCTCTGTGTTGGCTATTTGATTCTGAAGCCTTTGAAGATTTGATTCAAACACTTCAATGTACTCAGTTGTCGGATCCAGAGTATTACCACTCTCCGCAGAGGGGGTAACTCTCATTAGCCTAAGGTTGTCGACAACATCTGTCCCGGTTAAGATTGCTAGCTGAACAAGCTTGGCAATTTGACCAATTGTTTCATCAGAAAGTTTATATTGCATTTTTTCTCCTATTTCTGCACTTCTGGAACCCAGTGAGTATTTCTGCCATCTTTGGTTTTTTCCTTTATGACAGAGTTCCCAGCGGGATCTTGTTTTTGATTATACACAATAAACCTAGAACCGTATTCGCCTGATTCTCCATTAAATCCCTTATATGTCCTAATTGTCGCCCCGCCAGATTCAAAGCTTTCTTTCATGACAGAGCATATGTTTGACTTTAAATTAACTAGCTCATCATCAGAAACAGTGCTGACTATTCGATGAGGTGAAAGTTTCGAAAGATAAAGGCACTCAGCCTTTATATAATTTCCTACGCCGGCTATGACACTCTGATTCATTAGAACTTCTGGTAGTGTTTTTTTCTGATATCTTCTCATGATCTTTAAAAAATCAGAGTCAGAAATATTTGATGCTAGCATGTCAGGACCTAAAGATCTAAGCTTGGAAACCAATAGATTGCTGTCATTTACAAACTTTATTGTTCCAAAATTTCTTTGATCATTAAAAAACACTGATCCGTCTTCTAAAACAAATTCAACTCTACTGTGTTTTTCTCTTTTTTCTGACCAGCCTCCAGTCATTCCCAATGTATTCCAGATAGACCACTTGTTTTTCAATATAATAAAGATAAACTTTCCGTGAACACCGGGTCCGGCTATTTCAACCGGGAGCTGATTACACATTTCTAAAAAATTTTCTGGGCAAGTCTTCTGATATCTTCCGCTTAGAATTTTAATCTCTTTTAGTTTTCTTAAAGATATTCTTTCTGCAAGAGACTCACCGACTCTCTTGACTTCAGGTCCTTCAGGCATTTTTGAACTTTATCTCCTATGTGTGTATTATATAAAAGGTAAGGTCTTTGTTCAATGAATCGTATAATCATATCTGACACACATATCGGGACTAAGTTTTATAAAGCAGACGCGCTTTTATCTTTTCTTGAGTCAGCAGAGTGTGATGAGCTTATTTTAGCCGGGGATATCATTGACTTTATTAAGATTCCCGTATTCACTGAGCGCTGTCTTCAGATTTTAAAAAAGATGGGTCAGGCCAAGAAGGTTGTCTACGTAGTCGGAAATCATGATGAAGGATTGTTAGGGGTTGTTGGAAAAAATCTTCTTGGAATAGACTTTGTAAAAAGATACGACTTTGAAGAGGACGGTAGAAAGTTTAGAGTAGAGCATGGTGACGCGTATGACAAAGGTGCTTTCGCTAACAGGGTGTTTATTAAATTTCTATCAGTCATACAAAACATGCTTGAATTTACATTTGACTTTGACTTTACAACCTGGTGGACAGAAATTCAAATTAAAAAGCACAAGCTAAGATCTGTGATCAATATCCTTAGACACCATCCAAAGATTGACGTCTTTATTATGGGCCACACACATATCCCAGAAGCAATCATTTGGATTGATGAGGATCAGCATATTAAGACATATATTAATTCAGGAGACTGGGTTACACACCAGACATACGTCACTGTAGTTGATGGTGTAGCTAGATTAAGAAAGTTTGAAAGCTAGGGCTTTTTTATTTTAATGGGAACTAGCTCATAAGTTCCAAATAGCTTATCAACAAAGGGATACGCACCAGAGAAGTTGGCTGTTGGCTTTCCATAGTGATGACTTCTATGATGCCTTCCGGACGCAGTATCAGCACCTACATGGGCTGCTCTATGACGATATGCATATAATCCAAAAAAGCTGCCCATTCCAATTGCAAAAGCAGGAGTTATAAAAAACAAACCTGCTGCTAGCGTCCATATTGATAGATTTGCCCACCACGGAAAAAAGAACGTACCGGGATCACTTGGCTTTCTATGATGACTCGTATGTATCGCACGCCACTGCCTAAGCAAAGGATATCTCCCTAGGGATCCGTGAAAGATGTAGCGGTGAAAGAAATAAAACATATAAGCACCGAAAAAATGACCTACTACAAAGAGTAACAGTGCTAATAATATTTCCATCGGCGTTTCCTATAGATAATTATACAGCGCAACGAGTTTCCTGATATGATTTTTAAAAAATATCTTTACTCAAGAACAATCTGGCTTTTCTCTTAAGAGCTCCTCACGAATGATCTGAGCGATTCTCTGCTCTTTTATTGACATTGAAGTGTCATAGGCATCATTTTTTATATTTGAAAGCTTTTCTAGACTACCATTTCTTCTTAAGACCTTAAAGGCAATATTTCCCGTTGAGTACTGACCCTTTCTGGTTCTCAATCCAGACCTTCTCGTTCTTCTTATCTTTTCTTTCACTTTCTCAGCCAGGGCAACTATCTCTTTAGGGCTGGCATCTAGTTTTTCAAGCTCACCAATCTGCCTCATAATTCCCGACGCTTTTTTCTTCACAGCATCAAAATCAATCTTATCACCTTGATCGTCGGGCGGGACCTTGATCCATTCGCCATTTAAAACTGAATATAATCCCGTAGCAACATGCTCCTCACCGACATTCTCGACATATATCTCAACATCATATCCCTTGGCCTTGATATCATGTCTAAGATTCCAGAGTGCAGAAGCAGAGTTAAAATATCCTTCGACGAGATCTTGATCCTCATCCACATCTGAGAAATTAACTATGACATGCAAATCAACATCAGAGTATTTTGACCAGTTATAGTTTGCCAGTGAGCCAGTTAGACGTATATCTTCTGGCTGAACGTCTATTGTGAGTCCTTCAACAAAATCATTAGCCACATCAATCAGAGCTTCTCGAACATCAGAAGCCATAGTGTTATCATCATTCCATACTTCTTTCTCGAGTGTATCATTGAAAGAAAAACCGTCAACCTTAACGTCGCGAGATGCTATTTCTCTCACAAGCTTTCGTAAGAGTTGTTTGGTACCAGACATGTAGATAAATATCTCTATCCAGCCGATCTATCAGAACTATATTTTTCCTTTAAAAAGTTATGATAGTCTACCAGAGCACCATCTTTTGGCTCAACATCTTCCCATTCGCCCAGGCAGAAGATTCGATATGCATCAGAAGCATACTTTCCGATCCCATACATGACTTCTGGATGATCTTTCCAGTCCTTTTGCAAGTAATCATTGGACATTCTAACCAAGCTAACAGAGCGTCTTCTAGACAGCCCCAGCGGTTGTATCATTTCTTCTATGTCTTTGTGATCTGCCTGGGATGCAGCCATTGGATCTGGATATTTTGAAAAGAATTCCCACATGAAAGGTTCTGATTGAACCCTCTTTGTCAAATTACAAAAAATACAGGCGACAAATATCTTCCAAGGTTCTTTCCAAAGTTGTTCTTGAATTAAGTTATAGGGCGATTTCGGTGGTTTCCACATGTATATTATACCATAAGAGAGTTAATTTTACGTGAAAGCTAGGTCATATCTTTTTTCTTAACCAGCTAATAGATTTTCCTGGACGACCATCTTTTCTAGACTTTTTAACTCCAGATCTATGAGAAGTCCAGCCCTTCTGTTTTATAAAGTTTAAAACAAGCTTCTCTTTTTCTTCCTCAGAGACATGCCACCATAGCCAAAATAAAGTCTCTTTAACTGAAATTGTATTTTTCGAATATTTGCTTGCTTGCTCATCAAGCATTTTAAAAACATCTTCTGTCTCCGGGACGTCTACATCTAGATCAATGGCGACTATTAAAATCTTAGAATAATCACACGAAGAATAGGCAGCAACAGCTTCTTCATACATTCTAACTAAGCGATTTTTTTCGTATTCATCATCAAGCTTAATCAATCTATCTGGATGCGTTTTCATGGTAATTTTTCTATAAAGCTTTTTTGCCCACTGCGGGTGAATTACAGGCGGTCCCTCTTTATCTACCTCAGCAGCAATCTCCTCAGAATGTGATTGGCTATTTTGGCTTTTATCAGAGCTAGATTCATCATCTGATCTACTCTGTTCTTTGCTTTCTTGAAGCTGGTACTCTGCATCAAAGTCTTTGTCATATACATTTAGATCGTAGTGTATCTTTTTAACTCTACTAAAAAACTCTAGCTTTGCAGAATCATGAATTTCAACAGCTTCTTCGTACTCTGCTTTAAAAAACTTTATCTTATAGATATTTTTCTTTACTTTTATGCCTGACATCTTCTACCTGTGTTATCAGGTATAAGTATTTCTACCTTCGCCAATGTCCCGGCACCCAGTGGCGATGCCTTCCCATCCCTACCCAGTGTCCAGGTGCCCATGTAGCATGTGCATTTGGCCTGTGTGGCGGCGGGCCTTCTGTGAAATCTCGATGTGACCTTCCGTGATGTGGGTGATGCCAGTGCGCGGATCGAAAAAGTGTTGCCTCTACCCAGGCCCACTCAATAGTTACTGTAACTGTCTTGACTGGCTTATGAGATCTTACCTTATGTCTATGATGTGCATCTACACTACTGGGAGCAATAAGAAGCCCAGTTACTGCAGAGATTCCAATGATTTTTGATAGCATTGCTACCTCCTTCGGCTATCCAGCCTTGCACTAAAAGTATACAATAGATATTTAAAATGTACATAAAACATGAATATGCTAGCTAATTTTAAAAAAATCAGTGAAGCTGTCTGCTATGTTTAAGAAGATAAGCTAAGTCTAAGACTACTCTTATGGGCCATGCAGGTGACCAGAGTATTCTTGATCTATATTCTTTTACCAGAACATCAGTAGCTCTAAGAAGATCTCTCGATCTATATTTTTCTTGTGCTTTCGTATGCGCAACAATTTTTGAAAGATTAAGGCAAAACATAGAAATAAAAACTAAAACATATAAGAAAATAAAATTAAAAATCATGCACTACCCTTTTTTTAAAAAAGCCCCTCTAATTAAAGACCTAAGTTCATTTTCATTTAAATCAGAAAGTGATACCTGATTTCTATTTTTTTCTTTGGTTTCATGAATTTTTGATTTTCTTGTCGACTTGGTTGGACTAAGTCTGTGCCTTTCTTCTTTTACTCTTGGGGGCTTGGAGACTGCGACTGGCTGGTCAACCTCTTTTGCTACGAATGTAGCAGACGCTGTAACTTTTGGTACCCGCTTTTTAGGAACAACAGCCTCGGCAGTAACTTTCACAGTCTTTTCAAAATTAACTGATAGACTGAGGGGTTTGAAAATTCTATCATCAACAATTACTTCAAGATCAGATTTATAAGTTCCTTCTTTAAGAACCCTTTCCATAGATGGTATAACTACTGTCACCTCACCCTGTGCATCAACTGTACCGGGAAATGTATAGGACATCTCTGGACCTTCTATCATTAGCCTACAAGAAGACTCCCCTGGGCGAGATCCTTCTACTTTAACCATAAAGTTAAGTTCATTATCAGAATCTAATTCTAAATCAACAGACTGCATTAATCAATCTCCCTTTCTAACCTTGACATCAGATATAACTATTCTGTAGGGTGAGCTCTTTACTGTAGTAGTTTCTATATCACTAATTGTGACTGTTGCCTCATGATCATCATACACTTCTGTTATTAAAAGCTTTGAGGCTGGAGTTACAATTTCTTCATTGTTTACAGCAAGAAGCATAGCTCTGACTCTGAAAATTTCAGGTATTAGGTCAGTGAGCCTTCTTGCACCATTTCCGACTTTTCTAATAACATTCTTAATTACCTCAACTACAGTATAAACTAATCCGCGGGCAATCATGGCTGAGGGGGTTGCTCCAGGGCCGAGGCCTCTTGTAACAATAAAGCCAGGCACTATACGCTTCCGGTTCCTACCAGCTTTCTCTCGAACAGCTCGTCGATCGAAGCAACTCCTGCTCTATTGAACAAAGAGTATCTTGCAATTTCAGTAGAATTATCATCTTGATAAAAGATCATTTCCTTTGAAGTTTCATCTACAACCCAGCGACCAGTGTGAATATATCTTGAAAGCTTCTGATCTATTTTGACTTCTTCTGTTGCAAAGGCAGATGAATTACCATTTACTGACCAGACTATTGACCCACTAAATTGTGTTGACAGATCTAATTCAACACCGTAAAGCCCGGTTGAGCTACCTAGCTCATATATTCCTGAATTAGTTGAGCTAACTTTTTCTGCTCCCAGGGTATCATACAAGGCATACCTTATGCTTCCTGAGACTCCTCCCAGTCCGCTTCCTAAGTTTGCCGTTTGCAGAACTTTCAATTTTTCTCACTTTCATCTTTAAGATTTCTAATATTTTTAAGCTTTTCCGGGTGTTCGCCTATCTTTCTCGATGTAGCACTAATATCTTCACCGAGATCAATTCTTTCTTTTACTCTGGTCATTGAATCATTAGCCAGCTTCTGTGCTTCTAACTCTTCCTCTTTCTTAGATTTTTCTTGAGATGATAGAAGCTTGGCGTAGTTGACAATTTCATTAGTAACAATTATTTTTCCAAGTGTCTGGTCAAACACTTCCTTTTTATTAACAAACTTTTTTATTTCCAGTTTCAAAAGATTAGAAACCAAGTCTGTCGCAGAAGTCATGTCTTCATTTTTTTTAGAAATATCAGCAACACAAGAGAAAGCAGTTTCTAGTAAGCTTTGTAAAAAAACAGCCCTGTTATTAACTTCTATTGCCTGCTCCTTTGCAAGGCTGGCTGCCTTTTCACCAAAATCCTCACAGTTTTTTACTAAAGAATTAACAATAACATTTTCACTCATTTGTAAAATATCTCCTTATAGATAAAATTATTACATTAAATAATAAAAAACCTCCCGATGAAGTAAATTCATCGGGAGGTAAATTATGAAAGAACTCCCTAGAGAGGGTTCTTAACGAATGTTACAACGTCGTCTGCCTCGAGTACGAACTTGAAGTTCATAGAAGTGTTCAGAGAGCCTCCAGCCTCATAATCTCCACCTGAGCCTGATGACATTAGCTGACCGTTAACGAAGATATCAACTGTATTGTTGTTACCACCGCCTCCGAAGGCGAAGCCAGGTTGGTCTAGCGTGCTTCCAGCAGGAACGGTTCCAGTGATAACAGCAGATACCTTCTGACGACCACCCGATGCACTTAGAAGAAGATAGCTATCGTGATACAATTGATTGTTAACTGAATACAGCTTATTATCAGTATCAGACGGAGCAGCGATATTTTCAAACTTCAGCGGGCTATTTTCGAAGAAAATGCTGTCGTTCTGATCACCACCCGTGATAGTAACACCACCACCATTAGGAGATGCATCGATGTGAACAGCTACTGCGCTATCCAATCCGCCTGCCAGCTTAACGCCACCGACGTCAGAGGTGAGAAGAATTGACTCAACACCTGAACCCTGATCTGCTTGCAACTTAATGGTTTCGCTAGTACCTCCATTTGCACGAAGATAAATGGCACCTGTATTGTCTAGTGTTGATTCAAGCTTAAGAATACCAGTTGAGGTAAACTGAGCATTAGTACCATCACTTCCAAGTGATCCCTGACTTACTGGACCAAGCTGTAAGAACTTGCCTGTACCCATGCGAAGAGCAGAGACGTCTCCATCCAGTCTCATAACCTCTGTCATCGTTCCACCATCATTGACCATGAAGACCATGTCTTTGTTGGCTACCGAAGATGATAAGTATAGATCATTTGAGACCATTCCAATTTCACCAACAACTGAACCGCCAACAGCTAGACTCACCTGTCCATCACCCGTATCTAGTGTAACTGCTTCACCTGCATCTAAAATGATATCATCACCTGAGATATTTAGGACATTACCATCACCTGAAATGTGCTCTCCACCCTTATCGAAGAAGTAGAGCCTACGATCGTTTCCTAATCTAACAATTTCATTGCCATCATCTTGCTGGAAGATAATGTCTTTAGCGTTGACATCCTGCTTAATGACAAGATCACTAGATGAATTTGTGATTGTTCCGATAGTTGTTCCAGCTGACTTGAAGAAAACGTCGTTTCCAGCAGCATCGAGAATAATGTCAGCAGCTGAGTCCAGCAGAATGTCGCCTGAGTTAGATGAAGCAACTATTACACCGGTGTGTCCATCAAGTGTTGCAGAACCAGCAGCAGAATCAACCACGAGGTCGCCCGATGAAAGTGCAAGCGATGTACCATCAAGTGTGAGGTTATCAGCAACTACGCCACCGTTTGCAGTAACTGAAGCGAAAGCAACAGCTGCATCAGTGGACAAGTCTTGGTTAATGACAGAATCAGCTTCGATAGTAAGTGCACCTTCGACTGTAATAGTCTTAGATGCGTTTATGTCCAAAGTAAGATCGAAATCATTACCAGGAGCACGAAGCTCAAAGATAGTGTCATCGGATGAACCAACTCTGATATAACCAGCATCAACATCGCCACCTAGTTCAAAATCTAAACCTGCACCTCGTGCACCGGTGCCAGTAGCACCCTTTGCAAGATGAATGTTCTTGTCTTCAACAGATAAAGTAGCAACGT
>TARA_R110001583_G_scaffold8007_2_pt1 | contig 13588 bp, 12 predicted proteins | sample TARA_R110001583 | Tara Oceans TARA_R110001583 (sample SAMEA4398432) | marine metagenome | biome: Polar Biome; feature: [MES] marine water layer (ENVO:01000295) within the mesopelagic zone...; material: water (ENVO:00002006), including particulate matter (ENVO:01000060) such as...... | reverse complement strand
GTTGAAGAAACTAAAGTTGAAGAAACTAAAGTTGAAGTCAAAGCAGCTGAAGTAACAAAATCAGCTAATGGAACAACTGCTAGCCAATACGGCACAGTCAGTGTTGCGAAGGGAAAATCAACATCAGCGATGGTTAAAACGATTTCAGAACCTTTAGATTTATCTAAAGAGATTCAAATCGTTGCAGCAACTGAACGTCAAGCAATTGTGAAAGCATCACAACAAGCTGGTAGTTCATTTGCAAGTAATAAAGCAAGTAGTGCTATGGTAAAAACATCTCTATAATTTAGTAGATAATACCTATCAATATAAACGGATATTTCTATGGAATATCCGTTTTTTTTTACTGAAATTATTAGTTCAAAAGTTTAGTATTAACAATAATTTATTAATCATCAATTTCAACTAGTCAGATCAACATTTAACTGACTAGTGTTTTTTTATTACTCAAGGTAACTATATGAGCGAAGCAATACATAAAAAATTGTTAATTTTAGGATCAGGTCCTGCGGGTTACACAGCAGCAGTGTATGCAGCACGTGCGAACCTTAAACCAGTATTAATTACTGGCATGCAACAAGGTGGTCAATTAACAACAACAACTGAAGTCGAAAACTGGCCTGGTGGTGCAGCTGATATGACAGGCCCAGGCTTAATGGAAAGTATGAAAGAACATGCTTTACGTTTTGATACTGAGATTATTTTTGATCATATTAATGAAGTTGAATTAACTAAACCGCCTTTCACACTTAAAGGTGATACAGGTACTTATACTTGTGATGCATTAATTATTGCAACAGGTGCATCTGCTCGTTATTTAGGGCTTGATTCAGAAGAAGCTTTTAAAGGTCGTGGTGTTTCTGCATGTGCAACTTGTGATGGTTTCTTTTACCGTAATCAAAAAGTAGCGGTTGTTGGTGGTGGTAATACTGCTGTTGAAGAAGCTTTGTATCTTTCAAATATTGCCTCTGAAGTGCATTTAGTGCATCGCCGTACTACATTCCGTTCAGAGAAAATATTATTAGACCGTTTAAATGAAAAAGTTAAAAATGGTAACATTATTTTACATACAGACCGTACTTTAGACGAAGTATTAGGTGATGATATGGGTGTTACTGGTTTACGCTTAAAAGATACATTATCAGACAACACTGAAGAACTAGCAGTAATGGGTGTATTCATTGCGATTGGGCACAAACCAAATACTGATATGTTTGTAGATCAATTAGAAATGAATCATGGTTACCTGAAAGTTCAAACAGGTAGTGAAGGTAATGCAACACAAACGACCATTAAAGGTGTGTTTGCCGCTGGTGATGTTTCTGACCATATTTATCGTCAAGCAATTACTTCTGCTGGAACGGGTTGTATGGCAGCTCTTGATGCTGAAAAGTACTTAGATAATTTGTAATATTTGGTTGTGGTAGTGATCAGTTATATGATCAATATCGCAAATTAAAATATAACAACTAAGCAATAAAAAAGACTGTATTTGCAGTCTTTTTTATTAGTGATTTTTTAATGCTCAAACTGATTAATGACGTTACTTTAGTAACTGTAATGCAGTAGCTTTAATTTATGAGTGATACTCATTACACGCAAATAATGTATTTTCGATTAACGTAGCCACTGTCATTGGACCAACCCCACCCGGTACTGGTGAAATCCATGCAGCTCTTTCTTTTGCTACTTCAAACTCTACATCACCAGTAATTTTACCATTTTCTAAACGGTTAATACCCACATCTAATACTATTGCACCTTCTCTAATCCATTCTCCTGGAATAAAGTTAGCTTTACCGCGAGCAACTACTAATACTTCCGCTTGACGTACATGATACTCAAGATCTTGAGTAAAACGATGGCAAGTAGTGGTAGTACAGCCAGCTAAAAGTAGCTCCAGTGTCATTGGTCGGCCAACTATATTTGATGCCCCCACCACGACAGCATGTTTACCACGAATATCAACACCAATCGCTTCAATCATAGAGATCATTCCACGAGGAGTACAAGACCTTAATAAAGGTATTCTTTGTGCTAAACGGCCTACATTATATGGATGGAATCCATCTACATCTTTATCTGTTTTGATACGTTCGATGACTAATGTTTCATCTAAACCTTTAGGCAATGGAAATTGCACTAAAATACCATCGATCGTTGGGTCTTCATTCAATTCATCTATCAATGCAAGTAAATCTTGTTGAGAAGTAGATTCTGGTAAATCAAAAGCTTTAGAGGTGAAACCAACTTTTTCACAGGTGCGGCGTTTACTTTGCACATATATTTGTGAAGCGGGGTCGCCTCCTACTAATACAACTGCCAAGCCAGGTACTCTTAAACCTTTTTCTTTCCGTGCATTTACACCTAGTGTTACTTTATCGGTAATAGCAGCCGCAATCGCTTTTCCATCAATGATTTGTGCAGACATCAAACATTACTCTTTTTAGTTAAAAAAAATTCCACGCTATTGTCGCAAAAGTCACTTAAGATGTCACACCAAAGATACAAAAATTAGTAACTTAACTTAAGCATAATAGGTTAAAATCAAACCTTTGATTCTAAAAGAATTGTTATTTCATCACTCACTTCAATGAGAAGTAATATATGCAACACTCCTTTACTTTAATGCTTAGACGCTTAATCTCAGATTCTAACGCACATTCTGGCTTTCGAGTTGTGATTGCAATGGCCTGCACTTTTATACCCGTGTTATTCAATGTCCAGATTGCTTTATTCGAACAATCCAATCTATCAATTTCACTATCTCTTTGTTTGGGTGTAATGGCATCTGCTATCGTTGAAGTTGATGAAAATACAAAAGACAGACAAAAATTTATAGCAACCGTGATCACTTGTTTTTTTATCGCTTCTTCAAGTGTGGAGTTATTACTGCCCTACCCGATATTTTTTGCGCTAGGTTTAGGGGCATCAACTTTTGCTTTTATGATGTTAGCTAGTTTAGGAACGCACTATAGTAAAATTGGGTTTGGTGCTATTTTAATCGCCATCTATACCATGATTGGTCATCAAGATAATCTACTCTGGTTTGAGCAACCTTTATTACTTTCCATTGGTGCACTTTGGTACGGGTGTTTTGCTATCACTTGGGCTCATTTCAGTCCCAATAGAACATTACGCGAACAACTAGCGCAATTATATTATGCATTAAGCCGTTATCAACGCCAAAAATCTGCATTGTTTGACGCTCAAGAAGGTAATTCAAGACAAGCTATTATTGCAACAAGACAAAAATTAGCAGTCTTAAATATCAGCATTGTCGCGCGTCTAGAATCATCTAAGAACATGATCAAAGGACAATTTCAAGCCAATAAAAATCAGCGAGAGTTAAGCTTACTTAATCACTACTATTTAGTCGCTGAGCAAATTCATGAACGCATTAGTGCGAGCCAATATTTATACAGCCAGTTAGAGAACACTTTTGGCCGTAGCCAAATTTTAGAGGGTTTTCATCAACTACTATTACAACTGAGTGATGATTGTCATATGGTCGGTTCAAGTATCAATGATAAAAAGCGATACCTACATTCAAAACGTCTCAAATGGACTATTCAAGCTCTCTCCGATCAAGTATTTTTATTAAAACAAAAACTACAATTATTCGACAATAATCAAGAAGCAATGCAAGCTTTACAAGCCATTTATGACAACCTTGAAGGCATTGACAATTTATTACTCTCACTCACAGATATCCAGAAACAGACTCATGCGATCATAGTTGATACTGAACAACAGCAGCCTATTTCATTTTGGCAAGGGATCTGTAATGCATATCGCAAAAAAACACCCGTTTTCAAACATGCGGTACGTATTAGCCTCTCATTAGTATTAGCTTATTTGATTCAGGTTCAATTTCAGCTTAATAATGGATTCTGGATCCTTTCTACCGTGCTGTTTGTTTGTCAGCCAAGCTTCAGTGAAACACGAAGACGTCTGATGTTAAGAAGTTTTGGTACACTTTTAGGCATTTTACTTAGTTTTCCTGCTTTTCTATTTATCCAAAACGATCTGTTACAAATTGTATTAATGATATTTTCTGCTTTTTTGTTTATTACTTACGTCCGAACCAATTATGGATTAGCCGTTATCTTCATTACCTTATTTATAATGTTCCTGACTAATTTGTTAACGGCTTCTGGTGTTGATGTATTATATGCACGTATTTACGAAACATTAATTGGTTGTTTTTTAAGTGTTATTGCCATTAGTGTTATTTACCCTGACTGGCAATTTAAACGTTTTCCGGCCTTGGTAAATGATCTTCTCCTCAACAGTAGTCGTTATTTCAAACAAATTTCACAGCAATATCAATTTGGACGCAGTGAAAGTTTGATTTTCCGACAAACTCGTTTTGCTACCTTTAAATCCGATTCATCATTAACTACTGCATGGCAAAATATGCTATTTGAGCCAAGCTCAAAGCAACACCTAAAACAAGAGATGTATGGACTTGTTAATCGCTGTGATGCATTAAACTGTTATATTGCAGCCCTTTCTTCGCATCGTCAGAAGGTAGACTCAACAACCGACTTAGCTATTTTAGAACGACTTTTTAATGCAACGTCAGAGCAAATTCTATATACCTATCGCCCTGAATTAAAAGATTATTCAGTAGATAAAATCGACATTGAGGCATTTGAGCTATACAAAGTAGGCATGTCCGATGAATCTAAATTGATTGTTGAACAGCTAAGACTTATTGCATTCACAGCACTTGATATACAGTCACTGATGAAAAAAATTGAAAATAACTAATCAAGTTAATAATCGATGATGACCTCAACTATATGACTTAGCATTAATCGAAATACAGTCATTGATGCAGAAAATCACAAGCAATATTAAAGATTATTGTTTTAAGATAGGCAACTTAGCACTTTTAATATAAAATTTTGCTCCAATTAAGATGCTCACTCAGTAAAGGAAGTAAACTTGATATTTAACGGTCAAGATATTGCAACAGATGCACAAGGTTATTTACTCGATTCAACACTTTGGGACATACCTTTAGCAAGCGAGATTGCACAATTAGAAAATATAATAATGACAGAACAACACTGGCAAGTGGTCTATTTTGTGCGTGATTTTTATCAGCAGTTTAATACTTCACCTGCTATTCGCGCCCTAGTAAAAGCAATGCAAAACAAATACGGTAAAGATAAAATAGATAGTCGATATCTATACCGATTATTCCCAGATGGCCCAGCTAAACAAGCCACTAAAATTGCTGGTTTACCCAAACCAGCGCGATGTATTTAAGCACTAATTAAAGGAAAGTTAATATGCCTAAGGCAAGTGATATCAAAAAAAATACTGCTGTTGAATTTAATAACAGCGTTTACATCATTAAAGACATCGAACGCTCAGTTCCTCAAGGTCGTGCAGGTGGTAGTATTTACCGTATGCGTATGTACGATGTAGTCTCTGGTGCTAAAACCGATGAAACATTCAAAGACAGTGACATGCTTACATTAGCGGATTTGATTCGTCGTAATGTGATGTTCTCATACCTTGATGGTGATGAACTCGTTTTCATGGATAACGAAGATTACACACCATATAACTTGAACAAACAAAGCATCGCCGATGAAGTTTTGTTTATTGATGAGAATACACAAGGTTTACAAGTTGTTATTGTAGATGGTGCGCCAGTGTCTATCGAGCTACCTGCAAGTGTTGATTTAGACATTGTAGAAACTGACCCGTCAATCAAAGGTGGTTCTGCGACTGCACGTACTAAACCTGCTATTTTATCAACGGGTTTAACAGTACAAGTACCTGAGCATATTTCAACGGGTGACAAAATCCGTGTTAATACCGCAGAGAAGAAATTCATGGGTCGTGCATAACTCGACCATAATCAAATACATCGCTATAGGCTCTTTGAGCGTATAGCGATGAAACTATATCGAGAGTATTTAGTTTCAAAATATAGTGATTATAAAACCCCATCAAAATCCGATATTGGGAGTCAGTTCATTGTTATCGGCTTTTTCTCGCATTAAACTCACCTAAAAACTCAACCTTCTACCTCGATTACTTTTTTAAATAACTGGCTCTACCGTTAATATACCGACTTCCATAGCGATTATTTTGACTTCAGTTCCCGCGGTCAGTGGTTGTTTGGCTTTAACCTGCCAGTCGATACCTGAGTAACGGTGAATAACGGTTTTTCCTACTAACAAATCGGTAGACAATACAAAATGATGCCCGATCATATCATTATTAATTTGCTTTGATTCAACCTTGTTCTGCATTCTTTTTAATGGTTGCCAACTCACTAAAGCCACTATTGTCGAAATTATTGCTGTCGCTAATAATGAATTGAGCCATGTAGCAGGAAGTAACCCGAACAACATCAAAATACCCGTAATGATGGTGCCGATCCCAATGAAAAATAAAACAAAAGTCGAAAAACCTAGCACCAACACTTCGATGGCTAATAAAATAAGGCCAACTACAATTAAAGTTTGTGCTAAATGAGAGAAAATGTATTCCATAATTAGCCTTTATTTAAGCTGGTAATGATGGTCATCGCTTGTGCAACCATAGACGCTGCATCGGTGCCGCTGTCAGGTAATAAGACCACTGAAGATTCTTTGGCAATAGCAGCTTTAGCTTGAATTGCTTTAGTTGCTAAATCGAGCTGAATTGCTTTTTGCCCTTCTTCCGTATTAGCCGCTTCACCTACTTTTCTTAAAGCTTCTGCTTGAGCTAGTGCCACGGCAATAATAGCTTCTGCTTCACCTTGTGCACGTAATACTTGCTCTTCTTTTTGAGCCTCTGCTTGTAATACTACAGAACGCTTTTGGCCTTCAGCAACATTGATCGCCGCTTGCCTATCACCTTCAGATTCTAATATCTGCGCTCGTTTGACACGCTCCGCTTTCATTTGGGTTTCCATTGCTTCCATCACGGTAGTCGGTGGAACAATATCCTTAATTTCATAACGTAAAACCTGAATGCCCCACGGACCAGCAGCTTCGTTAATAGAAGCAACTATATTAGTATTGAGTACATCTCGTTCTTCAAATGTTTTATCTAGCTCCATTTTACCTAACTCAGAACGCATCGTTGTTTGTGATAATTGGGTGACGGCGAAAACATAATCATCAACCCCGTAACTTGCTTTATAGGGGTCTAATACTCTAAAAAATAAAACACCATCAACACTTAAGGAGATATTGTCTTTCGTGATTGCGCTTTGGCTTGGTACATCAACTGCTTGTTCTTTTAATGAACGATCCGCGCCAATCCTATCAATAAAAGGAACTAAAAAATTTAATCCCGCTTCTCGTGTTGATTGGAATTTACCAAAGCGTTCAATTAAAAAAGCGCGGTTTTGTGGTACAAAAATGATTGATTTTTTAAGTATTACAATCACCAAAACCAAGATAAAAACTTGTATGTTTAATATATATTCAAATATGAATTCCATATTGCGCCCCGAGTAAAATTAAATGATGAGTTGATAGTAACGCGTTACTTGCTTAAGTGAAACAACAGTTAAACAACAGCTCAATTCCCATCACGAGTATTGGTGATTAAACTAAACATTACAAAATTTGCACTATTTTAGTTTGATGACATGGCGATGTAATACGCGGCATTTATTTGGATTTAACACCTGTAATAGCATGAGTTCATAATACAAAGTGAGTGAACAAAAATTCAAAAACTATTGCTACTGCTACTCAAGTTATACAAGCAATTATATAGGGTGATTTTATAATCTTGGCTATATTTAATTCTTTCTATAAAATAGTTAACATTTATATTACCAATCAAAATTTATTAATTTATAAGTTTTCTTATCCATTTATCCAAGGAAATAAACATGTCACAAAAAGTTTACTGTATCGCGATGTTTAGAGCGAAACCAGGTCACGAAGATGCATTATTTAAAATACTTCAATCACTTGAGCCCAACTCACAACGAGAAGATGGCTGTATACAATATCTAGTCACAAGACAGGTAAAAAGTGATTTTGCAACAGGGGATAGTTTTCCACTTGTGTTCAATGAAATTTGGGAAAATAACGCGGCTTTTGAGGCTCATTGTCAACGTAAAGAAATTGTTGAGTTTTTTGAGCTACAATGTGTTGATAAAAATGGTTTAGTAGAAGCGCATAATGTTTGTGTTTATAGCGATCAACCTAATCATTACGACGCGCCCATTTTAAAATAACAGCATTTACAAACAATTAATTACTCACGTAATAGCCATTAAGGAAATCATGAAAAAACGCACATTGTGTCAACACATTGTTTTTTATTATTTATTACTGACCTCCTTACAAGTAATTGCAGCCAGCCCTCTGCAATTTTCAACGCGTATAGTGGGGGGTGTTGAAAGCAGTGCTGCAACAGAATACCCGTGGGCGGTGAGTTTAAAGTCTCAATCAAATAATGAACATTTTTGTGGCGGAACCTTAATTAATGAACAATGGGTACTAACTGCGGCTCATTGTATAGGCAACAAATCCCCTAGCAATATTATCGCTACCGTCGGTGAATATGATTTAAAATCGTCCCCAGCAACCGCTTCCTCTGCTATAGAAAAAATCGTGACCCACCCTGATTATAACGATACAACTTTGGACAATGACATCGCATTAATAAAACTCTCAGCAGCAGTTTCTATTGAAATCATTACATTGCTTTCAAGCTTAGAAACTGAGAACTCACTACAGGTAGAAACAATAGTTTCCACTGCCATCGGCTGGGGTTCTACTGTAGGTTATACCATTGGTGATAACCCAAATCCTGAATATCCAGATATTCTTAGAGCCGTTTCACTGCCTCTACTGTCAGCTGAAATGTGCAAATCAACCATGCCGATGACCACCAATAATATGGTCTGTGCAGGGGATGTTGTAAATGGTGGTGTGGATTCTTGCCAAGGTGATAGTGGTGGGCCATTGCTAGTTGAGTCCGCAAGTGAAATGAATACACAGCAAATTGGAATTGTTAGTTTTGGTCAAGGTTGCGCCGCACAAGGCACCGCAGGAGTTTATACTAAAGTCGCTAATTATAAAAATTGGATTGATGCAAATATCAATGGTATTGCTAGCATAAATAATACTGACTATTATGTTGCATCAATAAGCGAAACAAACACTTTTTCGATCACCCTTAAAAACCAGTCTGAACTGTCACTTTCACCTAGTTTTAGCATCTCGAATAGCTCCTTGTTTGCATTAAATAGTGATGACTGTGCAGGTGTAGCAGCTGCCGCAACCTGTACTATCAGCTTTGACTATTCTCCTGACGCCTATGGAATTGATACCGCTACTATCACTGTTAATACCAATGATGTTTCTGTCCCTGATTCCTCAATTTATATAGAAGCGGCTGGTATGTTAGCAACAGATGCAAATTCATTAACCTTTACAGATAATACGGAGGTTGATTGGTATCAATCTAATACATTACCTTGGTTAATTTCAAACGATGCAAGTTATATCAATTCTCCCTCTATTGCCGACCTAGGACAAACTCAGCTAAGTGCAATAGTGTCAGGTGATTGGATCTTAAATTTTAATTGGGCAATAAGCTCTGAACAAAATTATGACTTTCTAAAGCTATTTATTAACGGGACCCAAGTGGAGAGCATATCGGGTCAACAACAATTTTCAGCACAAAGTCACACCATCTCTGGTAGTAATACAGTGATCACGTGGCAGTATGTAAAAGATAGCAGTATAGGGAATGGTTTGGATAAGGCGTTTTTACATCATGTGCGTATGATTAAGAGCGCCTCAGAAGATACAATCATCACACCACCCACTTTAGACTTTGGCAACGCTAATAGCTCTGTATTTAAAACTTCAGGTGGGGGAAGTTTGCAATGGTGGAACTTATTTTTATTAATGATTATTGCATTTTACAAACAATGTTGGCCTCGGTTTTTAGCCTATAGAAATTATTAAACAAATATATAGTCAATTTTTAGCTATTTTCGGCTTTATAAGCTTAACAATTTTTGTGACCTACCTGACAAACTGTTATGGTAGCGATCATTATCATTACCTTATCAGGAAATTATTATCGTGAGTGAAACCTCTTTTGCATCCTTGCCATTATCAGCAAGCTTATTAAGTAATTTAGACTCTTTAAACTATCAAAAGATGACTGAAATACAGGCTCAATCTTTGCCATTGATCCTAAATGGAGAGGACGTAATTGCGCAGGGTAAAACGGGCTCAGGTAAAACGGCTGCGTTTACGTTGGGTATTTTACACCGCTTAAACGTTAAGCAATTTAGGATCCAGTCATTAGTGGTATGCCCCACTCGCGAATTAGCGGATCAAGTTGCGACGGATATTAGAAAGCTAGCGCGTTCGATCCATAACATTAAAGTAATGACATTATGTGGTGGTACACCGCTTAGCCCTCAGGCCGCGTCTTTAGAGCATGGTGCACATATTATTGTTGGTACACCAGGTCGAATTCAAGATCACTTAAATAGAGGCTCTCTAAACCTACAACATGTCAGTGTATTAGTGCTTGATGAAGCAGATCGTATGTTAGAAATGGGTTTTCAAGATGCCATTGATAGCATCATAGAGCACAGCCCAAAACAACGCCAAACACTATTATTCAGTGCCACTTACCCTGAACAAATACAAAAAATTGCACAGCGTATTATGAATGCACCAAAGCAAGTCACTGTGGCGACAACGCATGATAACAACGTCATTGAACAAACATTTTACTCGGTACAAAATAACCAAGAAAGAATGATTGCGCTACGTTTATTACTTAATCGCCATCAACCTGAATCGAGTGTTGTATTTTGTAATACTAAGCGTGAAGTAACTGAAGTTGCTGAAGAACTTGCAAACCGTGGTTACAGTGCCATCGCATTACACGGTGACCTAGAGCAAAAAGATCGTGATCAAGCTTTAATTCGATTCTCTAATAAAAGTGCACGTATTTTAGTCGCAACCGATGTTGCAGCACGTGGGTTAGATATTGACAACTTGAGTGCTGTATTTAACTTCCATGTTGCTCATGACCAAGAAGTTCATGTACACCGAATTGGCCGAACAGGTCGAGCTGGTAGTAAAGGTCTTGCTTTTACTTTTTACAGTACTAAAGACGATTACAGAATTAAATTATTAGAAGACATATTGGATCGTAATATTAACGAAAGCCCACTACCTGATATTTCTTTATTAGAGGTAACACCACCTCAATCAGAAATGATCACAATTCGTATCGAAGGGGGTAAAAAACAAAAAATTCGCCCTGGAGATATTGTAGGTGCATTAACTGGACAAGATGGCATCACAGGACAACAAGTCGGTAAAATTTATGTTGCTGAGAACTGGTCTTATGTTGCAGTGCACCGTGAATTGCTTAAAATTGCTTTCAAAAAACTAAGTGAAGGTAAATTAAAGGGTAGAAAATTCCGCGTAATGGTTGTACGCGGTTAGTTTACCCCTCTGCTACGGCATAATGGTTTAACCAACACCTTATGCCGTTAACCCTTTCTATATTTTGAACATTAATAGCTTTAATGTTGTGCTCTCAAAAACTGTGCCTTTATCCATTTTTATTACTTCCTTTCCCAGTTAAAAAGCTAATGCTGTATTTTATTTAACCAGAGTTCTGCTTAATGGAACCTCAGTTATCATTAAAATCATAAAGTTACGATTATTATTATGCAGTGTTGTTAGTTTTGTGCAGTTCAAGGCCAGCAATCGTAGCAATCGCTGGCTCTTGGTCGATGATTTATGCGCGAAAATAGCGGTATTGTACCGCTTTGCTTTCCAGAACTGAGGTTATTTAACAAACACCACAACTATTGTAACAAACCTCAAGCTATGTAACAGAATGTAACTCTTATAAATGTTTATGTAAGTAAATGTAACTTAATTATTTTTAGTGGTTGTAATCAATAAATAATAATAATGCTATGTATATAATCTCCAAAAATTAGAAGCGAACTTTTAATTAACAATATTATTACAAATACTTACTAACATACATGGAGAATATTCAATGAATATATTTGGAAGTTTACAAAAAGTAGGGAAGTCATTAATGCTTCCTGTGTCAGTATTACCGATTGCAGGTATTTTGCTCGGTGTAGGTGCAGCTAAATTTAGCATCCTACCAGATGTTGTTTCACAATTAATGGAACAAGCCGGTGGTGCTGTATTTGGTAACATGGCGTTATTATTTGCTATTGGTGTTGCTCTTGGTTTCACTAAAAATGATGGTGTAGCGGGTCTTGCTGCTGCAGTTGGTTATTACATCATGATGCAAACAATTGAAACATTAGCACCTGGCGCTAACACCGGTGTGTTAGGTGGTATCGTTGCCGGTGGTATTGCAGCTGCAATGTATAACCGTTTCTATAACATCGTATTACCTGACTACTTAGGTTTCTTTGCCGGTAAACGTGCTGTGCCTATTATGACAGGTTTCTTAGCTATTATTGTCGGTGCTATTTTATCGATTATTTGGCCTCCTATTGGCGCAGGTATTGCTTCATTCTCGCATTGGGCAGCTAACCAAAACCCAACGGTTGCTTTTGGTATCTACGGTGTAGTTGAGCGTTCATTAATTCCATTTGGTTTACACCATATCTGGAATGTACCTTTCTTCTTCGAAGCGGGTTCTTGTGTGAATGCAAACGGTGAGCAATTAAACGGTATCTTAACCTGTTACTTATCTGCTGATGATGCATCACGTGCTGCTGGTAATGGCTTTGGTCAACTAGCTGGCGGTTACATGTTTAAAATGTTTGGTCTACCAGCGGCTGCGATTGCGATTGCACATTCAGCAAAACCAGAAAATCGCGCTAAAATCATGGGTATCATGGTATCGGCGGCATTAACCTCTTTCTTAACCGGTATTACTGAACCAATTGAATTTTCATTCATGTTTGTTGCACCTGTGTTATACGCGATTCACGCACTATTAGCAGGTTCTGCGTTTGTTGTGACTAATATGTTAGGTATGGTTCACGGGACGTCATTCTCACATGGTTTAATTGATTTCTTAGTGCTTTCAGCTAACTCTCAAAAACTGATCTACTTTATTGTTATTGGTCTTATTTATGCGGTTATTTATTACTCTTTGTTCCGCATTGTCATCAAAGCATTAAACCTTAAAACTCCTGGACGTGAAGATGAAGATCAAGTAGCTGCTGTTGTTTTAAATAATGAAGAAATGTCTTCTGCATTGGTTGCCGCATTTGGTGGTAAAGCGAACATTGAAAACTTAGATGCTTGTATCACACGCTTACGTATCAGTGTTAATGATATTGCGCTTGTTGACCAAGCTGGCCTTAAGAAATTAGGCGCTGCAGGTGTTGTTGTTTCAGGTAACGGTGTACAAGCAATATTTGGTACTAAGTCTGATAACTTGAAAACAGATATGGAAGCTTATTTAGCTAAATAATCCTACATTAATCACTGCATTTTACTTTAATAATAAGTAGGTGCAGGCTTCAAGGTAATCATTGATTCGAGCATTCGCTGGATAATATGATTACCTTTTTTTATAACTATAAAAGCTAGTTAGTAGTTAACAGTGATATTCCCAAACACAA
>TARA_R110001583_G_scaffold69930_2_pt1 | contig 13616 bp, 12 predicted proteins | sample TARA_R110001583 | Tara Oceans TARA_R110001583 (sample SAMEA4398432) | marine metagenome | biome: Polar Biome; feature: [MES] marine water layer (ENVO:01000295) within the mesopelagic zone...; material: water (ENVO:00002006), including particulate matter (ENVO:01000060) such as...... | reverse complement strand
ACCGCGAAAGCTAGCCTGACGTCCTGTCAGGCTCACGCTATTTTCATTAACGATCTCAAGACAATAGTTGATTGGATATTACTAAGCGGTCCTCATGTCTATTTAAATTTCACTTGCCAAAAGATAAAATGTTCATTAATTTATAAGAAATCATTTTTATCACAGGCAGTAAAGCCTGTTAATAGATTAATGCTTAGTAAACTCGTAAGGGTGAAAAGCAGGGCTGGCAGCCTTTCTATTTGATACAAACCATGCGGTTGTATTGTGATATTCAATTGGGGCTTTCTTCTTAAGGAGTAGCCGGTTCGCATACAGAAGGCCATTATCTGGCATGCGGCATCAATTAAATATTGGATACCGCTATGCCTGTCAAAAATATTCAAAGAACCGCACCCGCAAATAAATACTATAGAAATACCTCTTTCGAAACCTTAGCTGTTAGTTGGTTTACCTATGATGGTTGGGAAGTTTTTACTCCCGTTATTGACCATGATATGAAGACCGATTTACTTATAAGTGATGGATTTAATTATTACCGCATTCAAATCAAGACGGTTGAAACAAACGATGAGGATTTTCAAGTAGAGAATAAATGGGGCAATGCTGGAATTGATTTCGTAATCTACTTTTCTAAGAGTGCCGATTGGGGGTATATCATGAAACCCTTTAGGCAGAAAAAAATGGCGTTAAGTGCGGAAGGTCATATTAGATTTCACCAGCATGCTAAGCCTTTTATTAGGGCATTTAATGAGATTTAAATAGCATTGATGTCACTTTTTACTGTTAATCAAATGATTGTATCATTTGGTTAACAGTATCAGTTTTTTGAGGAGTAAAAAGCAAATCAACATGATTTGTCATAAATACCCACGCGTGGATCTCGACATGAAATTTACGTGAATATTCTTTTAGCCAACCATCATAGGCTTTGAAATCTTGTTCAGCCGTGACGTTGGCTTGGTAAAATTATTATCTCGCTGAATAATATGTTGTGAAATTCCGATAGGGCTAACTCTTGGTTTGCTTTGCATGGGCAAGTTTCATGTGCAAAGAGACTTAATTAAAAGAGTGTAGCTAACCATGTTAAGTTTACTCTGTCCCCATTTATTCCAACTTATTTTAGCGTTGGTTGCGATAGCAGGCTGGGGTGATGCCGAAGACTTGTTTGAATTGGCTTGTCATATGGCTCTGGTGACTGAAACCAGTCTGAAGACTGATGTCGGCGAGGCTATCTTTGCCATTGAACAGCATTTTAGCTTGTTGCAAGCGACTTAGGGTGATGTACTGCGCTGGAGTGATGCCGAAGCTGATTTTAAACATACGTGCGAAATGAAAGGGGCTGAGATTGATGCGCTGGGCCAGTTCATCTAGGGTTAGTTTTCCGCTGAGACGGCAGTGGATCATTTCGTTGATAATTCGCATATGAGTCACAGATAGACCGCCACTGATCTGCTGTTTTTTAAGATGAAAAACATTGTGTTGTAACAAGAGTCGATTGAAAATTTCGTTACCGCATTGCTCCTGTGCCAGCAAGGAATAGGCACTCCTGTCGCGGCTTAGGTGCAGAAAACTTTTCATTAATAGCTGCAGCTGCGGCTCGTCGGCGTACAGTAAATCCCGCAGTTCGACGCAACGGACATCCACATTGAGCGTGCTGGCGGCAAACTGTTTCAACTCAGTATCGCTGATATAACAATGGATGAACTCGGTTGGTTGCTCAATATGCCATTGGCTATTGTGTGCTTGGGGCATGATAGAAACACAACCAGGCCCTCCCTTATGCAGTCGGCTATCCAGCCGATAACTGCCTTCGCCTCCCGCTAGGTAGAGGCTAAGGGTGTGCCCGCTACTGCGTTCATAGTTAACAGCTTGTTTATTGACTCGCCACTGTCCAGCAGTAATCCCTGTTCGGGCAATATCGTCAACCTGTAGCACAGGCGTGACGGCTTGATGGAAGGCGCTGCTATGACAGTCGTCTGGAGTCTGCTTACTCTTTTTCACTTATCTGCTGCTCCAGAGCTGCTAAGGTTTGTGCACATATTTTCACCAATTGATTAGCGTTTCTAGCATCTACGTTTGAGGCTGCCTATCGAAGCTTAGAAATGAATATAGCATTATAACCGCAAGATCTTGATATCGACTTTGTAACCGCTGATGAACAATGCTCCTAACGCAAATGTTACTAATACAAACCCGAAAATACCTTTTGGGCCTATGGTCAATTTATCCGTAAGGAAGTCAAATTATGCAGCAAGTATTAAGCGGACCCAGTTTATCTGCTCCTCTGTTTGAGCCATATCCGCAGAAACACAGGGTCACCTGGCCCTTGGCGTTGCCATTGGTGGTGTTTGCCTGTTTCATCCTAGGGCAAATGATCGCGGTTGTGCCAGTGGTGGAGCTTGGGTTAATTGACCGCGACGCCTTCGAAGCCTACCCCAATATCCTTTATACCCTAGCGGCTTCTTTTACCGCCGTCCTCTGCTTAGTCATACTGTGGGTTAAATTTTTCGAGCGGCGTTCATTGGCGAGTATCGGCTTAAGCTGCAGTAAAAATACGCCTAAAAACCTGTTGCTTGGCTACCTGACGGGGATAGGCATGGCAACGCTTATTGTGGGTTGTATTTATCTTGCAGGTGCTTATCAGCTGGAAGACCAGGCGCTGACCCGGGCCATGAGTCTGCTGCCTGTTTTGCTGCTGTTGTTGACGTTCAGCGTGCAATCTTTCGCAGAGGAAATTATCTTCAGAGGCTATTTGTTCAGCCGTTTTACAGAGCGTTATGGCCTGTGGACTGGCGTTGCCGTTAACGCCATCCTCTTTACCTTGATACATTTACCTGGGTTTGATTTTGACAGCCGCAGCCTGCTCACCTTAATACTCTTTGCCTTTATGACACTGGTCTTTTCAGTGTATTTAAGCCTGAAAGTTATCGAGACTGGTAGCATCTGGTTTTCATGCGCCTGGCATGCTGGCTGGAACTGGCTATTCATCTGTGGCTTTGGTTTACCCACCACGGGCATAGCCTTAGATATCCGCCCACTGCTGGTGGATTTTGGGCTAGATACTCAGGCCAGTGACTGGCTGACCGGTGGCATAGGTGGACCCGAAGACAGTATTGTTACCTCGATACTGTTGACTATAGTGTGCCTAGTGGGGATTTATCGCTGCCTTAAGCCGACCAGCCGGGCCGTATAATTGGGGTCATACTCTGACTCCACTTATTTAAGCTCAATTAATCTTCTTTAAATAGCTCTATCGAATATAGATATGTAAGTGCGTATAGGAATGACATGACAACCCCATTTAGAAGTATGTTGTTAACTTCATTCCAAAATAATGCTGAATACACTCCAGATGTTAAGCCGTATGTAATCATTACTTTTAATAAATTTGAATTAGCTATGAATTTGTTGTTGCAGCTTTCGCATTTATTATAAAGATTCGAAATAGTAATGTTATTTCCACAGTAAGGACATTTTTTATACTTCAGCATAACTCCGGAAATCTTAGATGATTGATAGTGATTTTTGTGTAAATCAAGTTGAAACTAACACTATTCATAAGGCTAACAGCATTCTCTTTTTGAGGAGTACAAAGCAAATGAACATGATTTGTCATAAATACCCACGCGTGGATCTCGACATGAAATTTACGTGAGTATTCTTTCAGCCAACCTGCATAGGCTTTGAAATCTTGTTCGGATGTGAAGCAAGCTTGGCGATTATTACCCCGTTGAATAATATGTTGTGGGATCCCGATAGGGCTAACCCTTGGTTTTCTTGGCATGTGTAACATCCATGTTCAAAGTGACTTAACTGCTAGAGTATAGCTAATAAATTTAAGTTTACTCTGACCCCATTTATTATTGACCCCATTTATTAAAAGGATGGGGTAACTACGCATGAAATATTAGTGGAGTTGTGGTTGCCAATAAAATAAATATAGACTAACTAAAAAATTGACTAATACTATAATGTTAACTGAAGATTTTAGTCGTTTCTCGCAGTATTAATCGAAGGAATTCAATAATGAAATGGTTACCAGCTAAGTGGGTGTTAGATAAAGAGGCAGAACTATCATTTCAACAATCTTTAAATCAACGCTCACGCACAAATGCAGTAATGATGAGTTTCATCTTAATTACGGTGTTGCTATTTTTTACTCTATCTTCATTTGCAGCCGCTAATTATATTTTCGCCGACATCTTAACCCATATCGTCAGTCTCATAATTGCAATGGTAATGATTTTCAGTATTAAAAAATCAGCCGCTTGTTACCTTGATTCGATACTGTTATTTTTTGCGGTACTGTTTACCCTCATCAATGGTTTATTCTTTTATAGCTATGCTATTAATCATCAAGGGCTCCATGAAGGCGGCCCTATGCTTTCAGCCATTTTTATTACAGCCATTCCTATACTTCATTTAGGGCAAAAGTTCATTATTTGGCTGTTACTGGGTGTCGCTCTGCTTACAATCCAATTCAACACCGAGGTGGATATCATTTGGAGTATAAACTTCTATGTGATGACAGTTGCCATCATGACCGCGATGCAATATCAAACGGATGTGCTGCTGAGAAAGCAATATAAATACGAGTTAATTCAAACACAAAAGGCGCAAACTGATGAGTTGACAGGGATTCATAATCGCTATAATTTCGATAAGCAATTCTCGACTCTGTTACATAATTTAAAACAGGGGCAGTACCTTTCATTGGCGATGATAGACATTGATCACTTTAAAAAATATAATGACCGCTACGGGCATTTAATGGGCGATAAAGCCTTGGTCAGCTTTGCCCAGTTACTTTCAATCCAAGGTGCCGATATGGTGGTACGCTTTGGTGGCGAAGAATTTATTTTGGTTTCTGTTAGTTCAAATCAAAATCAGCACTGGCTTGAAGATTTCCCCATGCAGCTTAAGCGGCTCGAGATTGAGCATAGCGATTCAGCAACCGGGTACCTGTCAGCATCAGCTGGGGTGGTAAGTGTTAGTGCCAATCAGCGTCATCTAGTTAATAAAACCAAGCTTTTAACCTTAGCCGATCGCTGTTTATACCAAGCTAAAAAAGCCGGTAGAAACCAAGTGAGTCGCCAAAAGGTATCTTGTTAAGAATAAGACTTAAGTTAAGGTTGAGGCAAGGCAAAGAAAAGTGGGGTTTCGTCAGCCACTTATTCCTGTGGTTTATACCATCATCATTTTATTGTAATGCTCTTCAAAATCAGTCCTGATGAATACATCTTTAAACTTGGTAATAAACCTATCAGAGTCGATTTCTCCCAAATCATTAATATTTACAGAGTCAGAATGTGATTCTCGGTTAATAAACCTAAAGAAAGGCGAAAACTCAGCATCTGCCTCTTCAAGTTCATCCAAAGCGGCTTTGAGCGCATCTGTTTTATGTACAAAAGAAAAATAATATTCGAGAATATTTCTCATGATATTAGGTAAAACAATGTTGTTAGTACTGCCATTTTGAGCATCTTTTATGATCTGCCAGTATGACTGGTAATCATTTTTTATATCGCCTTTTTGCATAGATAAAATATTGCTATTAGTGTTTTTTAGCACTCTAAATAAATTACATTTTTTTTCAAAATCTTGTTGGTTTGAAGGGAGATATTTTATCATTTCATGCAGAAAATAAAGGCTATGAGTGAGTAGTATTACTTGTGCATATTGGTAGCCTCTAGTAAGCTTTTTATGCGTGAGAGCCCCTATTTCATAAATATAATTATGAGAAAGGCTTGATATAGGGTCATCAACTACAATTATTTTCTTATTCCTAGGTGTCGGTGAGTTACTATCTACGCTACCCTGGCATAGTTCTAAAAAGTATAGGTAAGTAATAAGAGTTTTTTCACCTTCACTAAGCGATTTATATACATCATTGCCACTCGCAGTGACACCACGACAAAGGTAATAGTGATTACTTTCTCCTAGTTGCTGTTTAATCTCAAAACCTTCTAAACCTATCGATTTTATTTGATTATTTATACTGATTACCGACATTTCTATATTAGTTATTTGTTTACGGTTCTCAGCGATAATTCCATTTTGCAAATCAATATCCGTAGTAAGTGTTTTTTCATCACCTTTAACGGATGCAATATCACTATCTATTGATTTAATCAAAGCATCAATAATTTATCGTCACGCTTTGGTGCTTACTGCTGAAATATCAAAAAATGCTGTGTAATCAGTGCTAATACGGTAGACTTTGCCTTAACTTTTAGATAACAAATGGATTTATATTTAGATGCACGGTAAAAGCTTAGTTATTTTAACTCTACTCATCAGCGTGTTTAGTTCTGCGGTTTATGCTCAAGCAGAACCCATTAAACCTGTGTTGGCTGAAGCCAATCCATGGGCTCAGATTGCTCAAACGGACTTAACCTATATCTACCAAACGGTTAAGGCTAATCATCCCGGTGCCATAGATGATCAAAATCTATATTTTTCACAGTGGTTAGAACAAGGTTATCGTGAGGGGTTAGCGCGGGCAAAAAAAGCGACATCGTTACAGGATGTAACTAATAGTTTGAGCTATTTTGTGGCTGGTTTTGCTGATGGTCATTTTGGCATTGCGTTTAATCAACACCCTGATATGCAGTCTTGGGCTGGCATAGGTATTGAAAAACAATTTCAGGATTATAAAGTCTATTACACTGCCGAAGATTGGGGCGGGCGGCTTCCTACGGTTGGTGCCAAGCTTATTTCTTGTGACAATATTGCGGTCGATACCATGATGAATGAGCATATTCTTAAATATCGATTCAATAACAATCAATTGAATGCGCGCAAAGTCTCTTACGCTAAAAAGTTACTCATCGATGATAAAATTGGTGAATTTACTAGACCAAATAGTTGTGTGTTTGAGTCAAAGGGTGAGCAAACTGCCTTTTCATTGCATTGGCAAAAAATTGATCGTAATGATTTATACCAAACGCTCACTCCTGTGGCGTTACCCAAAGAATTTAGTATTGATGAATTTACACCTAAGCATTATTGGGTCCGGTTGCCCAGTTTTTATCCATCGGGTGCTGATGAAACCAAATTGCAAGCCATGATAATGGCGCTTGCTGGTTTGCGTGATGCAGAACTCGTGGTGTTTGATGTGCGTGGCAATGGTGGCGGCAGTTCGCAGTGGGGCCAAGATTTAATGAGTAGCCTTTATGGTAAAGCTTATATCGCGCAAGTAATGCAAAATAATCCAGATAATAGCTACGCTATGTGGCGTGCAAGTGAAGATAATCATGCTTACCTTGTCAGCTTGAAACCTATGTTAATTCGTCAGTTTGGCGCTGACAGCGATATCACTACTTCGTTTTTACAAACCACTTTAGATATGCAGCAAGCGATAGATAATCAACAATCATTGGTGAAAGAAGCGTTACCTAACAATAGCCAAGCTTTGCAGGCTACTGCTGTTAATCGCCATCAGACTGAGAAAAGCCTATATCAAGGTCGTACGATTTTACTTACCGATAAATCTTGCGGCAGTGCGTGTTTAGATTTCGCCGATTTGAGTTTATCAATACCGCAGCTTATTCATGCTGGCCAAGAAACCTCTGCCGATACTGTGTATATGGATGTTCGCGGGATTAATTTACCTAGCAAACTTGGCGCATTTTCACTGGCGCAAAAAGTATATCGAGATCGAAAAAGAGGCCATAACCAAAGTTTTGTTCCACAGTATCAGTTTAATGGTTCAATGACGGATACACAGGGATTACAACACTGGGTTTTAAGCTTGATAGCTCAGAAATAGTGGCTTAGGTTTGCTATGAGTGGGGGAGAACATTTTCCACTCACTTAAAGCCATCACATCAGCGAAAGTTTTAAATCCGCTCACAGTCTTTATCAATCACTTTTTAGTGTTTTTGAGATGTTTAGATTGAACATCTCATTACACAATAATGACTTGTGCGAAACGGTATTATGTTGATCAGTTAATTCCCTACAAGGGTTATTGAATCGCAGCGACAACGCAATTGCGTCCTGCGGCTTTGGCTTGATATAGGGCGGTATCGGCGGCTATCAGCAAGCCTTGGGCGGTGTCTTCATTATGATGTAATATTGCATAACCTATGCTGATGGTGACGCTAAGTAATTGGCCCTTATCTTCAACTCTTAACTCACTGACTTTCTGGCGTAACTTTTCAGCTATCAGCATGCCGCCTTCTGCCTCAGTGTGGGGCAACACCACCACAAACTCTTCACCACCATAACGGGCGACAAAATCTGCGGGTCGATTTAAGCTTAGTTGCAATTGTTTGGCGACGGCGACTAAGCAGCGATCGCCGCTCAAATGACCGTGCTTATCGTTAAACGCTTTAAAGTGATCAACATCGACAACCAATAAACACAGTGGTTCTTGGTATCTTTTGGCGTGGTCTATGTCTATTGCCAGTTGTGTTTCTAGATAACGGCGATTAAATAAGCCTGTTAATGTATCTTTGACACTTTGCTGATATAAGGATTCATTGGCCCTGTGGGCTGCGACATACAGACGGTTGACCTCCCATAACAAGGCGAACAGCAATGCCATAGAAGAAACCGAGCTGCTCACTCTTGCAGCATACCAACCTAAACTGAAGCGGGCGCCAGCCAATAGGGTTAACGTGACATCAATCAGGCTGGCCAGCAACGCCACACTCAGCCATGTGTAAAGCACATTGTTACTGCGTGCCCGTCTTACCATAAAGAATAATGCCAGCACATTTAATCCCCACACCATTAAGGCATAAGGGCTATTTAATAGTTGCTTATAGCTGTCTTTATCAATTAATACGGGTAATAAATGGCTACCCCATGTGGCGAATAAGGCCAAACCTAAACTAACCAGTAGGGAAATAAATACAAAGGCAATCAGCCAATATTTGATATTGAGATCCGCAGGGTTTTGGTTAATGATCTTTTTCGGGGCAATTAATGCCAGCAAGAGCAAGATCGGAAACGATGCATGCCAAAATACCCAAATCCATACCGCACTTTGCTCCCCAGCATGCAGTAAACCACTAGGTGAAAAAACACCTGGAAACACTAAAAGCTGCACCGTTACTAAAGGGATAAGGAATAAATAAGCACAAGCAACAAACCCTGAGAAAACCTGCCGGTTACTGGCAAACTGCGACAGCAGTAAATAGGCCGTAATACTTTCAAGCAATACCACTGAAGTGCTATATACCGGCAAAAAAGGGGCAATATCGACCAAAGGTATTGAAATAAAAGGGCTAATTATCAGCGCTGAGATCAGTAATAATGAGGCGACAAAAAAAGCAGCCCGTTTATGTGGTTGTTTGGATACAAAAGGATAAATGCCCGGCACTACAGCTCGCTAATCGAATGTGTTTATGTGGCCACTATAGGAAAATATCCATGTATTTACCAGCATTCGCGCCCAAAGACCCGTCAGTAAAGTGATTATCTGTGGCTCAGTGCTATTTGGCTTTTAAGCGTTTTATCCCCTCGTTGATGCTAGTTAGGTGCTCGGTTTATCAATGTCATCATGCAAAGCCACTATGGCTGAATTAAAACATGTTTACGGCCTAACCATTTGTCTAGAATACGTTGCCAGAGTAAACTTTTAACATTAACTCAAGTCTCCAGGTTTTATGTAAAATGCCTTAAGAAACATCAAAACGGGTAGGGCGTTAAGCGAAGTACTGGCTTTGTATTAACGATAGCGCTGCGTTATGGTTTCTTACCTGACTGTTGTTAGTTCACGACTTGCCTGCTTAATGATTAGGAACCCATGAATAAAGAATACCAAGTACGGATCGATCGGGTGCTTCAATATATTGAGGCTAATCTGACTAACCAGATTTCACTAACAGAAGTGGCAAACGTCAGCTATTTTTCGCCTTATCATTTTCATCGTATTTTCTCTGCCATTATGGGGGAGACAGTTAATGATTACATTGTACGCCGCAGGCTTGAGAAGGCGGTCAACATACTGATTTTTAAAACTCAACTGCCTATCACTCAGGTGGCGTTAGACTGTGGTTTTTCATCCAGTGCTAACTTTTCTAAAGCGGTAAAACTCTATTTTGGCTTTAGCCCGACTGAAATAAGAAACCCAGATAAAATAAAAGATAGCAAGATTGGAAAAATATACAGCAAGTATGGAAAAGTGTTTTGCCCTGCTGATTTGTATCCTAGTCGTATCACCAATGAGGTGACGAAGAGCCCTAATTTAGAGGATACCAATATGAAAGTGGAAGTGAGAGATTTTGATAGCCGACGTGTGTGTATTTTGGCTTCAAAACGCGGTTATGAACCTGAGTCGATATATACCGCATGGGACAAACTGATTGATTGGGCTTCAAGCAATGGCATAACGCAAGATGCGCAACAACGCTTTGCATTTGCTTATGATAATCCAACGATAACACCAGCGGATAAATGCCGTTATGATGCTGCGATAGTCATTGGTAGCAACATAAAGGTTAATCCTCCGTTTACCACATCTGAAATCCCCAAAGGTAAGTATGCGGTACTTTATTTTAAGGGCATGCCTGAAGACACGATCAAGGCTCAACTGGGTCTGTACTCTGATTGGCTGCCAAATAGCGGATTTGAACCTGATAATTTTCCGATGTTAGAACATTATTTGAATGACGCCAGAGTTGACGGTTATGTTGAGATGGAAATTCATGTCAAAGTTAAGACCATTTAATTGCGGTTACAAAAGTGGGGTGGGCAGAACCTGCCTCACTTTTTGTTGTTTAGGTTTTACCAGTGATGGTATTCATGTATAGGTGAAATATAGCTCTATGGCTGACTTATTAAGGATTCCTAGTATAATTTCATCCTTAAATTTAAATCACTGTAAAACAAAAGCGACCGAATGGTCGCTTTTTTGTTGGTTGAAAAATGCAGCTTTAGCCTTAACCACTTAAATGAACCCTGGGTAAGTCAGTGACCATGTTTATTGCAATGACGCTACAATTTCACGGAAAAACGCGATGGTTTCTTGTTTTGAATTCAACTCATCAAGAAAGCCCAAATCGGCGCTATTTTTAACGATTACTACATTGTGTTTTTGGTTTACATAAATATATTGCCCGTATACGCCGACACAGAAAAACTCACCTTGTTCGGCTTCTGGCGGTAGCCAAATTTGATAGCCATAACCTAATTTGCCGACTTGAGGTTGTAGGTAATCAGCTTGTGGTGTGGTGGCGGCTTTAATCCAGGCTGCTGACACGATTTGCTTACCATTAAATGCGCCATTGTTCATTAATAAGCGGCCAAAGCGGGCGTAGTCGCGGGTGGTAACATTTAAGCCGCCTAAGGCAAAGGCAGTGCCCTGGGAGTCGGTCAGCCAATAGGCATCGCTTTCCATGCCAATGGTGTTCCAAATATTTTGCTGTAAAAGCTCGACTAATGATTTACCGCTCACTCGCCTGAGTATCATGCCAATAACGTGGGTGTCCATGCTGACATAATGAAATGCTTTACCTGGAGCTGACTCATTAACCAGTTCGCTGGTCATTTGATCTAACGAGCCGCCAATCGCCAGTACCCGGCCCATTTTATTAATGTCAGAGTAGAAGTCTAGGTAGTCTTCGTTCCACTTAACTCCAGATGACATTTGCAGTACGTGTTTCACTTTGACATTACCATAACCAGATGTGGCAAGCTCGGGCAGATAAAAGCCGACGGTTTTTTCGATATCAATCTTGCCAGCATCAACCTGCATACCGAACAATATCGATACAAATGATTTGGCCATTGACCACGAGATGCGTTTGTCATCACTTTTCGTGCCGAGAAAATATTGCTCAAAGGTTATTTTGTCGTCTTTAAGTACCAGTAATGCTGTTGTTGCCCTACGAGTGAGAAAATCCTCAGTTTTAGTGACGTGACCTCTATAACTAAATGATTCAGGTAAGGCGGCTAAGTCGACGTCGAACACATAGGGATCGCCTTGTGTGACGATTTTTTTGTTAAAAAAGACATTCTTCATATTGGAAAAATTATCTACCACGAGTGCCTCATCAAATAAGCTGACCACGCTGTATAAGCGAGTAACGCTTTGCCAATTAAACGCGACAAGGATGATGACAATAATAAAAATGCTTAATAAGACAGCTTTGATGAACTTAAACACAGTCGACATTGACGTTTCCAGATAGATAAAATTGATGTAATGACAATAACCTATAGCGATCATCAACATAAATCAAATGCTTAACAAGCAGGCCGTTGTCGCCCTTGAACGTGATGTGAACCATGCAATAGATCGTAATGTTAATCCCCAGAATCTGTAGCAATAATATCCTCACCGTGGTGTAGCAATTTAAATTGCTGCTGTCTATTTCTATTTAGACACAGCTGTTCAATTTGCTCCGTAATTACAGCGCTTGGTTGCAGAGCTAAAACCGCTGTTATGTCCAAGTTTCGTTTGATTATCCTCGTGGTTATTGATGATATTATTTACTGTGTGTTTTAAATTAACGTTCGGTTGACGATTTTGTTACGTTTTTCTCTATTGCTAAAGTAGGTGTTGGCAGCGCTTAATACATTATGTGTGATGTATTTTGTTGAAAAATATCAATAACTTCATTTTGTTTGTTTATTTTAGCCCTTCATTACTTTAGAGTATGCGCCGCTAGGAAAGCAGGTTAGCCCGACGGTAAGGTTAGGCTACATTTGAGTTAATGGATAACCCCCACTTTTGATGATTTATCCATGCTTTATATCTGCTTGAACCTCCTAGCGTAAAATAATCAAATAAAGGAATGATTGATGAAAAACGTTACTGCATTAGCACTAGTATTAGGTTTTGTGGCTTTACCAGCTATGGCTGCACAAGATGCGCCATTTCACCACGAAGCGGGTTTAGGATATTCTGCTAATACTGAAGAATTCGGTGATGGTCTATGGGACCTTAACTACCGTTTCTATCTTGACTCTGTATCACAAGAAAAAGGTCCATATGCATTAAATGGCTTTTTAGCACAATCTACCAATGTTGGTGCTAGCTATAAAATGCAAGATGATATCGACCTTGATATTTTCTCTGTTGATGGCACTTATGTTTTCGATTCAAAGTGGTTTGTTGGCGCTAAAATCGAACGTTATGATGTTGGTAGTTTTGATACTGACACTTATCAACTTGATCTTGGTTACTACTTCAACGACAGCTCAAAAGTTGCTGCATTCTATGTTGATGGTAGTGATATTGATTCAATCTACGGTCTTGAAGTTCGCAGCTTTATCGATCTAAAAAACACTACTGGTGTTGATTTAGGTGCTAAGTGGACTCATACCGATGCTGACGATATTTTCAACGTTAATGCTGATTGGTATGTAACTAAATCATGGTCTGTTGGTTTAGGTTATGACGATAACGGTTCAGACGATAACTTTACCGCCAAAACAGCTTATTGGTTACGTATGTCAGATGCTTTTTCAGCTACATTTGAGCTAGGAAAAGTACTTGATTCTGACGTAGACGGTTTGTTTGTTGGTGTGGGTGTTGTTGGTCGTTTCTAAGCGCTAGTTAGAAATGATTGATATGTAATTGTTGATATACATCGATGATTAATATAAAAATTAAGGAGCCTTTTAGGCTCCTTTTTTATTGTTTGGTTATTTGTTTTTTC
>TARA_R110001583_G_scaffold18667_1_pt1 | contig 13629 bp, 9 predicted proteins | sample TARA_R110001583 | Tara Oceans TARA_R110001583 (sample SAMEA4398432) | marine metagenome | biome: Polar Biome; feature: [MES] marine water layer (ENVO:01000295) within the mesopelagic zone...; material: water (ENVO:00002006), including particulate matter (ENVO:01000060) such as...... | reverse complement strand
CTTCACCACACAAGAAAGCACGGCATACACAGCGGGAAATACAATAATAATAAGGCGTATCAGACAGGGAAATTTGTGATTGGCGAGGTTGAGTCATAACAAACTACCTCCAAGTGCAAAAATATACATCTTTAAAAGATAGTTTGTGAAGAATCATCAGACAACGTTAATGGCTTTCTATTAATGGCTGTCCAGGCTTTCTAGCAAAATTTTCAACGCAGAAATAGTTTCTTTTAACCAGTAAGATTGATCAGTTAGTTAGTGAAATTTGTATTATCTATCATCTTAACGTTTATAGTTCTCGTAAGTATTTTAAATCACTTTTGGTCGTGTCTACCATGTCAGCAAATTTGCCATTCACCATTAATTTTGCCATTGATTGTGCATAGCCTTTTACTTGCTCAAAGTTTACTGAAGGCGGCATCGCTAGTGCATTAGGATCGGTAAAAATATTAATGATTGCGGGCCCGTTATGTTTAAACCCATTTGAAAGTGCTAATTCCACATCTTTCGATTCTTTAGCCTCCCATGCTGCAATATTCATGGCATCTGCCAGTTTTACAAAATCAGGATTAACCATATCAGTTTGCCAGTCCATATAACCTTCTACTCGCATCTCAAGCTTCACCATAGCTAAAGAACGATTATTAAAAATGATGATTTTCACCGGAATTTGATATTGGCTAATAGTCATTAAATCGCCCAAAAGCATTGAAATCCCGCCATCACCACAAAAAGCAATCACTTGTCGATCAGGATGTGATAAACCTGCTCCTATTGCCATAGGCATAGCATTCGCCATAGATCCATGATTAAACGAGCCAGTAAGATAACGATTAGTTCCTGCTTTTAAATAACGAGCAGCCCACACCGCACTCATACCTGTATCAACGGTGAAAATAGCATCAACATCAGCTAATTTATCAACTAAATGGGCAACATATTCTGGGTGTATATTTTTTTCAGTGCCCTTTTCTTCTACATAACTCGCATATATTTCTTCAATTTCTTGATGTTTAGAACGTGTTTTGTCAAGAAAATCAGTCGCTTTTTTACCCTCAAGCATCGGCATGATCGCTTTCAGTGTTGATTTAATATCACCGCAATAGCCATAATCTACTTTAGCTCTACGACCTATTTTTTCTGGTTTAGTATCTATTTGAATGATTTTGCATTTTTCTGGAAGGAATTCACTATATGGAAAATCTGTACCTAACATCAAAAGAACGTCAGCTTGATGCATCGCTTCAAAACCGGATTTGTTGCCTAACAGCCCATTTAATCCGACGGCATAAATATTTTCTTTACGTTCAAAAAATATTTTTGCTCTAAAACTATATCCCAAAGGTGACTTGAGTGTTTGTGCCAATTGCATAACCTGATCAACGGCAAAACGACAACCATGCCCGCAAAATAGCATCACCTTTTCATTACTATTGATAATGCTTGCTAATTGTTGAAGATCTTCATCACTTGGGGTTATTTTGGGTTGAGTATAAAAATTTTTATTCGCTGTATGAACAGATTCTAGGCTGGCTTCAGCCACATCACCGGGAAGCCCGAGCACTGCAACGCCTTTCTTGCTGATGGCATGTTGAATAGCTGTTTGTAAACCGTTAATAGCTTGTTTAGGCGTATTAGCTTGAAATACATATTTTGAACAATCTTGAAAAAGTGATTCTGGTCGTGTCTCTTGAAAGTTATCCAATCCCATTTTTTCGGTATGAATGGTTGAAGCAATAGCAATCACAGGATTTTCAGATCTATTAGCATCATAAAGTCCATTAACTAAATGAATATGCCCAGGGCCACTACTGCCCATACAACAGCCAATACCATTTAACTCAGCTTCCATAGAAGCGGCATAAGCACCGGCCTCTTCATGTCTGACATGTATCCATTGCAATCGGCCATCTCTTCGCACAGCATCATTTACCGGATTAAGACTGTCACCAGTCACCGCGTAAATTCTCTTAACACCAGCTTCTACTAGCATTTCTACTAAATGATCAGCTACATTTTTTGACATTAATCACTCCAAGTTTATCGATTTAACCTCGGTCATCGAAGTTTCCTATTTATTTATTATCATGACGTAACTTATTTTTCTATATTTCCCAATCTTGGTCTGTGCGATGCCACACAGACCAAAGCATTCATAGTCTTCATTATAAGTATTATTTTCGTGAGTTACTGCTTGGAGTAATAGTGACAAATTTTTTAGCAACGTCTTTAGTAACTAGAGGCTGATATGGATTCCTAGGGTTCACAACATTTTCTTAAGGAAATAATAATGAAAAAAGTTTCGACCATACATGATGGATTTGCCACTGTTGTGATATTTATCATCGCTATTTTATCAATTAATGGCTGTGCAGAAAAATCTCCAAACCCAGAAAATTTTGGCGTAGGTAAAAACCCAACGTTACCCGCACCAAAACATGACTTGTTTCCTACGGTAAAGATTGCGCCAGCCAAAGGTTGGACTGCAGATAAAATGCCTATTACAGTTAAAGGCACAAAGATAAACCCGTTTGCCAAAGGTTTAGATCACCCTCGCTGGTTATATGTTCTGCCGAATGGCGATGTGCTTGTTGCTGAAACTAACGCTCCAGCAAAACCAGATGACGGCCAAGGAATTAAAGCCTGGGTGATGGGATTGATAATGAAAAGTGCGGGTGCGGCAGTACCAAGCGCTAATCGCATCACACTACTACGCGATAGCACTGGTGATGGTGTTGCTGATATTCAAACAGTGTTTTTGAAACATCTTAACTCACCCTTTGGCATAGCCTTAGTGCGTGATACTTTGTATATCGCTAATTCTGATGCGATTTTACGTTTCCCTTATCAATTGGGTGATACACAGATTACAACAGCAGGAGACAAACTCATTGACTTGCCTGCAGGCACAATAAATCATCATTGGACGAAAAATATTATTGCCAGCACCGATGGTACTGAGCTTTATGTCACTGTTGGTTCAAATAGTAATGTTGGCGAAAACGGTATGAAAGTGGAAGCAGAACGTGCGGCTATCTGGCAAGTAGATATAACCACTGGCGCCTATCGAGTATTTTCCAGCGGTTTGCGTAATCCCAATGGTATGGCATGGGAACCTGCAACGGGTAAGTTGTGGACGGTAGTCAATGAGCGCGATCAACTCGGCAATGATCTGGTGCCAGATTATTTAACATCGGTAACCGATGGCGCATTTTATGGCTGGCCTTACAGCTATTACGGGCAACATATTGATACCAGAATTGAACCACAACGTCCTAAGCTTGTCGCCTCAGCTATTGCACCAGATTACGCACTGGGCTCACACGTTGCACCACTCGGGTTAACCTCGTCTACCGGAACGAGTCTCCCCACAACATTCAGTAATGGCATGTTTATTGGCGAACATGGCTCATGGAATCGTCGCCCTCCCAGTGGCTATAAGGTTATTTTCATTCCCTTTACTGATGGACAACCTAGCGCTCAACCAATCGATGTGGTTACTGGTTTTCTTAATGAAAATGGCGAAGCTTATGGTCGGCCTGTTGGCGTAGTTATCGATAAAACCGGCGCCTTATTAGTGGCGGATGATGTGGGCAATACAGTTTGGCGAGTGAGTAAAAAATAATACTAGCTGACTCATACCATTCCGCTTAATTAAATGATCAGATTGTTAGGCGGATTGGTATAATAAGGTCGAATTATTTTGGCATAGTTAAATGTAATCGACTGACGTAATTGACAGGCTTAGGTAAATGCACTTAGGTGGCACGGTTGCAAGAGACTTTCCACGAAACTCATAAGGTAGAAATAAATTATTTTAATCAATAAAATAGATCAGCTTTAATTCGGAAGTAATTAGTGGACAGCCATAAACTTTCTCATAAAAATTAAAGGTTCGATAACTATCAGAAACACAGAATTAATGGTAAAAATGGTTTCTCATGAAGGTAAAAAAGATAATGAAATGAATTAAAGGTTAAAACTACTTTTTTCAGGCATGTGATATATTAGCGCTAGCTAATAATGAAATAAAGATGGGGTGATTCATAGTCGTTATTAAGGTGTTCGTCGTAATTGATTTTTACTCGCAATCCACCGCTTACCTGTATGACTTGCAAATAACGCTAATTCTTCCAATGAACCAACAGCACCTTGGTAATCTTTTCCAAAACGACTCACCAATGATAACCAAGTATCATTATCTAAACCCAGTGTAGATAATAACCTCGGATGCAGACTTGAAATAGCAACTCGCTTATCTTCTCGTAGAATCCGACCACTCCAATCGACTAATTCAATATAATCTAATAACGAAAATGGAATACCCTGTTTGCCACCTTGGTAATCATCCCCCACAAAACCAAATAACGGTTTTATACTAAAATAATAATTATCTGATTTTTCTTAACTGATTGATTAAATTGAGCCATAAATGGTTTTGTGGGAGTAATAAGTCAAGGCTTATGGATGAGAGGGCTTAACCCTTGGCTTAATGCAAACTATTCCATAACTTTTCACTGTTCTGAAAAAATGAACAAGACAGTACATCTGCCATAATAATTAGTGGTCAGCCAAAAACTTTCTTATAAAAACTTAAGGTTCGATAGCTACCAGAAACAAAAATATCGAGGTTAAAAATGGATGATAGGTAATGTATGCGTTCAATCATCCATTGCTTGCGATGCTCAAAAGACTTGCCAGTGTATTTATCTTCACCACACAAGAAAGCACGGCATACACAGCGGGAAATACAATGATAATAAGGCGTATCAGACAGGGAAATTTGTGATTGACGAGGTTGAGTCATAACAAACGACCTCCTCGCATGCAAAACAGCATCACAAAAAGGTAGGATCGTAATCAACATCAGTCATAGTTTATGGCTACCAGTAGTTTGTTACCTACTCCTACCACACCATCTAAGTTTCAACTAATATTTTTAAAATAGACACAGGCATATCATCAACTATTTGCTCCTCTATTGTTAATGTTTTTACAACCCCACTATGTTGATTGATCATATCTAGCGCTGATTGTATCTCCACTTTACTTTGCTGTGAAATAACTACTTCTACATTATTAATAGGCATGATGTACTCCTTTAATTACTATTGTTAGATATCCACATCTTAATTTTTTCAATTTTTGATTTATCGCCAAGAGATACTGTTTGTTTTTTTAAAAGTGTTTTTTTCTCAAATTCAGACATATTATCACCGAATTTTTCAGTGGGCTGGGCAATTCCCATGTCTATCATGCTTTTAAGTGCACTGTCTAATTGTTGATCAGTAGAAAAATTATCAATGATATTGTTAGCCTTTAATGAAACTTCCTTCCCTAATTTCCGTTGTGTATCAATTTTAGCAATAGTTTTTTCTTCTGCTTGTGCTTGTGCTAACTTTTTATCAATTTCATCGTCTCCAATTATCTTAGAAATCACGGAGTTTCTAATTGTAGGGTTAGCTGCAAGGTAATTTGCTGCTTTACCAGTCGCATAAAACTGGGAAACTGAAAACCCTGATTTATTTATACCTGCATTTTGAGAAGTACCGGTTGTAGCAAGCATCGATGGAATAGACAAATATTGATAGCCTGACTTGTCTGGCACACCTGGCTTGTCTGGCACGGTATTTTCTATGATCGGTACATAAGCAAGTTCTTTTCGTTTATATCCCAATGTTATACTATCTGGCATATAACCTCTTTCAGGCGCAAAACTTGTAGTAAATCCCAGAGTTGTTTTGGTGCCAAAAAAGTAACGTTTAGTATTCTCGTCTATTGCTCCCTTAATACTGGCAGGATTTTTAATAAGTTTATAAAAATCAGCTGATGTATTATCTATCGGGTTCGAATCTGAACCTAAATATTGACTCATAATGACAGCTGCATTACCTACCCCAAAATTTTGACTAACCCCTGCACCAAAAACATCAGAACTTATAGTGCTTTCCGCGTTAATACTAGACAATAAAGGAAGTACTTGCCCATCATTTGCAACCGGTGCAATACTACCTTCATAGCGTCCATAACCAACATCAAACGTAAGTGGGTTTGTATCTATATCGATTGCTACCGATGTTTTAGTTACAAATAAAATACTGTCCTGCCCAAGCGAACATCCGAAAAGGCTCACGGATGAAAAGGTAATTAAAGAAAATAGTTTTAAATTCATAATTTACTCCTTATTAAGGTAGGTAAAGGTGCAATTAATCCTCTCTAGATAATTTAAAGTAGAGTTTTCAATATTTGATTCTTTATTTATAAAAATAGTGCAGGCATCTTTTGGCATGATCACCTTTTTGGAATTTTGATAACCGATAACAAAATCATTATCTACTAAGCCAATACCGAAAAAGTAATGATTGGTATACATGCCTTCATTGGGTGCAGTAATTACATTAACAAATCCAAATTTACGACTAATTTTAACCTCATCATTTGAAGATACTTTAATTACAGAGCATGAACTAATCCAGATGACCAAAATAATAACTAAGAATATTTTCATATCCTCTCCAACTTTTAGTATTGTCACATCAATCATATCTAGTGTATTTTATTTGAACTTCACCTTTCTCGAGATAACAAACCAAGTATGGTTTCCCTATCTGATCGAGCCAGCTCCTAATCACTATTCATAAATTTACTTTATGATCTTGTAAATTTTTATCAAAAAATAACAATAAAAATAAAGCATATGTCATATAAATGTAGTCTATTTAAGTTTTAATGGGAGATGATTAAAAGAATGAAGAATATTTATTTTATTTTTTTATTTGGGCAGTTATAGGAAATGGGTATTTTTAATGATAAAAGACAAAGTATAAATTATTTCACTAACCCAAAATTAAAGTAAAAAAAAGCCACTCGATTGAGTGGCTTCTTATTTGCTAACTAAACTATCAATGATTAACCATTAATGCGTTTATGTAACTCTTGTACTGAGTTCACTGTTGCTTCTGGTGCTGTTGGGTCAGCAGTATGTGCCTGACACGTTGCAAATGCACCGTTTAGTGTTGTTGTGTAATCTACTTTATAACGTAAAGCAGCACGACGTAGTTGACGAGAATCTTCAATCGCTACACGCCCTTCCGTAGTATTAACAATGTAGTTGTATTCACTGTTTTTAACACGGTCAAGAATGTGCGGACGGCCTTCATGTACTTTGTTTACAAGGCGAGCGTTGATGCCTGACTCTTGTAATACAATCATAGTGCCGTGCGTTGCGTCTAATTCAAAGCCTAAATCGAGTAGTTTCTGAGCCAATTTAGCAACACGTTTTTTATCACTGTTACGAACAGAGATTAACGCGCGGCCAATGGTTGCTACTTCTTTAGTCGAACCTAGTTCAGCTTTAGCATAAGCTTCAGCAAAAGTAGCGCCGGCGCCCATTACTTCACCTGTTGAACGCATTTCTGGGCCTAAGATTGGATCTGAGCCTGGGAATTTGTTGAACGGTAATACCACTTCTTTAACAGAGTAATATGGTGGAATAACTTCTTTAGTAATACCTAGTTCTTTTAAGGTTTTACCTGCCATCACTCTTGCACCAATTTTAGCAATTGGCACACTGGTCGCTTTAGAAACAAACGGCACAGTACGTGCAGCACGAGGATTTACTTCAATCATGTAAACTTCGTTATCTTTAACTGCTAACTGCGTATTCATTAAACCAACCACACCTAGTTCTAACGCTAATGCTTTGATGTAACCACGCATTTCGTCTTGAATTTCAGCACTTAATGTATAAGCAGGTAATGAACATGCAGAGTCACCAGAGTGAACACCAGCTTGCTCAATGTGCTCCATGATGCCACCAATAACAACATCAGTACCATCACAGATGGCATCGATATCAACTTCAATTGCATCATCTAAGAAACGGTCAAGAAGAACAGGTGATTCGTTAGAAACACTCACCGCTTCTTTAAAGTAACGGCGTAAGTCAACTTCGTCATAGACGATTTCCATCGCACGACCACCTAGTACATAAGATGGACGAACGACTAACGGGTAACCAATGCGCTTAGCAGATTCAACCGCTTGCTCAAGTGTAGTAACCGTGTCATTTTCTGGTTGTTTAAGACCAAGACGCTCAACCACTTGCTGGAAACGTTCACGGTCTTCTGCGCGGTCAATGGCTTCTGGTGAAGTACCAATGATTGGTACGCCAGCTGCCTCAAGAGCACGTGCTAATTTAAGTGGTGTTTGACCACCGTATTGCACAATCACGCCTTTAGGTTTTTCTACACGTACAATTTCAAGTACATCTTCAAGTGTAATTGACTCAAAGTATAAACGGTCTGAAGTATCGTAATCTGTAGAAACGGTTTCAGGGTTACAGTTAACCATGATGGTTTCATAACCGTCTTCACGCATTGCTTGCGCAGCATGTACACAACAGTAATCGAATTCAATACCTTGACCGATTCGGTTAGGACCACCACCGATGATCATGATTTTTTCATTATCTGTTGGGTTTGCTTCACACTCTTCATCGTAAGTTGAGTACATGTAAGCAGTATCAGATGAGAACTCAGCAGCACAAGTATCAACACGTTTGTAAACTGGGTGAAGGTTAAACTTCTCACGCAATTTACGCACTTCAGTTTCAGAGATACCAATCACAGTCGCGATACGGCTATCAGCAAAACCTTTACGCTTAAGACGTTTTAATAATGCTTCATCTAATGAACGTAAACCGCCTTCAGCTAGTTTTTTCTCTTCGAGGATTAAATCTTCGATTTGAACTAGGAACCAGTTATCAATCATAGTGATGTCATGAATCTCTTCCATCGTCATACCCAAACGGAATGCATCACCTATGTACCAAATACGCTCTGCGCCAGCTTCACGTAATTCGTATAATACTTTATCTTTCGCGCCAGCGTCGTTTAAATCAACCATTGGGCTGAAACCATCAGCGCCAACTTCTAAACCACGAAGTGCTTTTTGTAATGATTCTTGTTGGTTACGGCCAATCGCCATTACTTCACCAACAGATTTCATTTGTGTTGTTAAACGAGAGTTAGAGTTAGCGAATTTTTCAAAGTTAAAACGCGGGATCTTAGTAACAACATAATCGATAGTGGGTTCAAACGATGCAGGTGTTTTACCGCCAGTGATATCGTTTTGTAACTCATCAAGTGTGTAACCAATCGCTAGTTTTGCAGCGATTTTAGCAATTGGGAAACCGGTTGCTTTAGACGCTAATGCAGATGAACGTGATACACGTGGATTCATCTCAATCAATACCATACGACCGTCAGCAGGGTTAATACCAAACTGAACGTTAGAACCGCCTGTTTCAACACCAATTTCACGTAACACAGCTAAAGAAGCATTACGCATTAATTGGTATTCTTTGTCTGTTAGTGTTTGCGCTGGTGCAACCGTAATTGAGTCACCCGTATGAATACCCATTGGGTCAAAGTTTTCAATCGCACAAACAATAATACAGTTATCATTTTTGTCGCGAACTACTTCCATTTCATACTCTTTCCAACCGATTAATGATTCATCAATCAATAACTCACTAGTTGGAGAAAGGTCTAAACCGTTTGAACAAATATCGTCAAACTCTTCTTTGTTGTACGCAATACCGCCGCCCGTTCCACCCATAGTGAAAGAAGGACGAATAATACAAGGGAAACCCACCATGTCTAAAACACCGTAAGCTTCTTCCATGTTGTGTGCAATACCGGCACGTGGACATTCAAGTCCAATTTTTTTCATTGCTGCATCAAAACGACTACGGTCTTCAGCTTTATCAATTGCATCCGCTGTCGCGCCAATCATTTCAACGTTGTATTTAGCAAGTACGCCTTTTTCTTCAAGCTCTAATGCACAGTTAAGCGCCGTTTGGCCGCCCATTGTTGGTAATACGGCACAAGGACGTTCTTTAGCGATAATTTTTTCAACCACTTTCCAGTGAATAGGTTCGATGTAAGTTGCATCGGCCATTTCTGGATCAGTCATAATAGTCGCTGGGTTAGAGTTAACTAAAACAACACGGTAACCCTCTTCTTTTAACGCTTTACAAGCTTGTGCACCTGAGTAGTCAAACTCACAGGCTTGGCCGATAACAATCGGGCCCGCACCAATGATGAGGATCGTTTTTAAGTCATTACGTTTTGGCATCTGAAATTACCTTTTTATATCTGTTCAATGTATTCGAAAGTATTCGAAAACAAGGGTATTCAATTAACTAAGCGTTTTTGTATTGTTCAATCAATTCAATGAAGTGATCAAATAATGGCGCAGCATCATGGGGGCCTGGGCTAGCTTCAGGGTGACCTTGGAAACTAAATGCCGCTTTATCAGTACGATGAATGCCTTGTAATGAACCATCAAACAATGAAATATGCGTAGCACGCAAGTTTGCTGGCAAGCTTGTTTCATCAGCTGCAAAACCATGGTTTTGGGCAGTGATCATAACAACATCACGCTCTAAATCTTTCACTGGGTGGTTAGCACCGTGATGACCAAACTTCATTTTTACTGTTTTTGCGCCACTTGCTAAAGCAAGTAACTGGTGACCTAAACAAATACCGAATACTGGGATATCAGTTTTTAGAATTTCTTGGATAGCTTCAATCGCATAAGTACATGGTTCTGGGTCACCAGGGCCATTCGATAAAAAGATGCCATCAGGATTCATTGCTAATACTTCAGATGCGGGTGTTTGCGCTGGTACTACTGTTAATTTACAGTCACGGTCAACTAGCATACGTAAAATATTGCGTTTAACACCATAGTCATAAGCAACAACATGGTATTTACAATCTGTTTTTGGAGCAGGTAAACCGCCCGTTAATGTCCAGCTACCTTCAGACCATTCAAATGATTCAGTCGTAGTGACTTCTTTCGCTAAATCCATTCCTTTTAAACCAGGGAAAGCTTTAGCTTGCTCAAGTGCAGCTGCTTCATCGATATTATCACCTGCAATGATGCAACCCGCTTGCGCGCCTTTTTCACGTAAAATACGTGTTAACTTACGTGTATCAATATCAGCAATACCCACTACATTACGTGCAGTTAGATAATCGCTTAATGATGCTTGACTACGGAAGTTACTTGCTAATAGAGGTAAATCGCGGATAACCAGACCACAAGCGTGAATTGATGTTGATTCTTCATCTTCATCATTGGTTCCAGTGTTGCCGATATGGGGGTAAGTGAGTGTAACGATTTGTCTTGCGTAGGATGGATCAGTCAGAATTTCTTGGTAGCCTGTCATTGACGTGTTAAAAACAACCTCACCAACAGAACTTCCATGAGCGCCAATTGATACGCCTCTAAATATAGTCCCATCTTCCAATACCAGTATGGCAGAATGACTCAAGTTAACCTCCGTGAATAACAACAAATAAATAAAAATTTATATAATCTAGTGAGGCCATGCAGAGCATTTTTTCACCACAAAATAGTAAAATTTGGCAAATTCCGCGTATTTTATAGATCTTAAGCCTGATTGACCAATCAAATTTTTATTTTTATTAAAATAAAAATGTAATCTGCTTATTTATTTAAAGTGGAAAATATGCTAGCAATCAGCAAACAAAGTGTAGGGATCAATTTTTGATTATTTTAGCGATTAAAGCGTGCTAAATACATGACACAAAGGGGAAAAAAGAGTAGCGTAGCAAAGGAAATATCGGTTACTAACTACGATAAAAATAATTAGTAACCAATTGATTTTTAAGACAGTACTTTAATTAACGTTAAAGTAGCTGGCAAGGTTGGGATTAAAAATACAACCAATAAACCAAGAAAATGACGTAGGCTATATTGGTCTTTAAAATTTTCTTCTGACACGGTGACTTCCTTTACATATGTTTAATAAATTGATTTAGATCAATATAATCATAACGTAAATCACTTGGAATTCAAACCAAGTAAAACTGAGGTTATTCTTCTCTTTATCGTTAAAAGGCCTGTTTATGCAACAATTACAATCACAACAAGCGGCTCCAGTATGGTCATTTTTTGAAAAAATCTGCGAAATCCCTCATCCCTCTAAGCATGAACAACAACTTACGCGTTGGATTATTAATTGGGCAGCTGACAAAAAGATAGCCTGCATTAAAGATAAAATAGGTAACTTAATACTAAAAAAAGCAGCTTCCGTGGGTTTTGAAGATAAAACGGCTGTTATTTTACAGTGCCACCTTGATATGGTGCCGCAAAAAAACAGCGATAAAAAACATGATTTTTTAAATGACCCGATTACCCCTGTTATTGATGGCGACTGGTTACGCGCCGATAATACGTCCCTAGGGGCAGATAACGGTATTGGGATGGCCTCTTGTTTAGCGATTTTAGATGACGATACTATTGAACATGGCCCGATTGAGGTATTGATCACCACCGATGAAGAATCTGGTATGACAGGTGCGTTTGGTTTAGAGGCTAATGCTTTAGAAGGTAAGATATTAATCAATACCGACTCAGAGCAAGAAGGCGAACTTTATGTTGGCTGTGCCGGTGGCATTAATGTAAACGTGCTACTCCCTTTTGAAAAAATGGAATCAGACATTTCTGAAAGTGCCTATGAAATTACTATTTCAGGTTTAAAAGGCGGTCATTCTGGTGTTGATATCAATTTAGGTCGAGCCAATGCCATAAAAGAGTTAGCAAGAGTACTAACTAATTTAGATGGCACTCCATTTTTGATTTCATCACTCGCAGGCGGCAGTTTACGTAATGCTATCCCACGTGAAGCGACAGCAGTGATTGTTTGTGATCAGCAATACCACAACAGTATTGAAACGGTGATAAACACATTACAAGTGAGCCTTAATGATAAATACCGAGCAAGTGAAAATAACTTCACTGTCAGTATAAAACCCTGCACATTACCTCTCACTGTATTAACTCACAGCAGCCATGATAATTTATTAAACGCATTAGTCGCTTGCGATAATGGTGTTTTTGCGATGGATGAAAACTTCCCAAATGTGGTTGAAACATCAAGTAACTTAGGGGTGGTCTCCCAAAAGAGCGGCCCTCTTAACCAATTTTATATTCAAGTATTAGTGCGCTCTCAAGTTGAAGCCGATAAACAACACCGCGCTGCTTTAATTGCAGAGCATTTTCAACAGTTTAATGCGCGAGTAGTAAAAGAAGGAAACTATCCAGGTTGGACACCTAACCAACATTCAGCAATATTCCAGATCATGGAAACACAACATCAAGCGTTGTTTAATAAAAAGCCTAAAGCTATGGTGATCCACGCGGGTTTAGAATGTGGTTTATTCAGTGATAAATACCCTCACTGGGATATGATTTCATTTGGACCAACCATTAAATTTCCACATAGCCCAGACGAGAAAGTAAATATTGCCTCAGTTGATAACTACTGGGCGTTATTAAAAGCGACCCTAAAAGCAATTGATTAAATATGGTAAGTGACTTCGTGGTTTATAATGTTAAAAGATTAAAACACCACGAAGTCGCTATGCTACACAGAGAACACAATGAAAGCATCGCAAGGATATAATGTCCGAATTTTAGAAAGCATGATCTGCAAAATATTACTTGCAAAACATGATCTGCAAAACACCCTCGCCCAAACACGAAAACAAAAACTCACCGTTAAATTTTCCTAAACCAACAGCTTATTTT
>TARA_R110001583_G_scaffold52953_4_pt1 | contig 13634 bp, 12 predicted proteins | sample TARA_R110001583 | Tara Oceans TARA_R110001583 (sample SAMEA4398432) | marine metagenome | biome: Polar Biome; feature: [MES] marine water layer (ENVO:01000295) within the mesopelagic zone...; material: water (ENVO:00002006), including particulate matter (ENVO:01000060) such as...... | reverse complement strand
CTTCAACAAATTATTGATCAGCAACCAGAAGGGTTATTGGGTAAAGATGTTTTTGATCGTTTCGGGAAGGATTTTCCGATACTGATAAAATTTATCGATGCCAAACAAGATCTTTCCATACAATTGCACCCCAATGATGAATTGGCGAAAAAAAGGCATAATTCTTTCGGAAAGACCGAAATGTGGTACGTTATGGACGCAGACCCAGGGGCAAATCTTATTGTTGGGTTTAATAAAAACGTAACCAAGGAAGAGTATTCCGAAAGTTTGGAAAACGATACCTTACTAGATTTGTTGAACTACGAAGAGGTAAAGGAAGGGGATACTTTTTTCATCAATACGGGAAAAATACACGCTATCGGAGCAGGTGTACTATTGGCTGAAATACAGCAAACTTCAGATATTACCTATCGCGTTTTTGACTTCAATAGAAAAGATAAAAACGGTAACCTTAGGGAATTACATACCGATTTGGCTTTGGATGCCATGGATTATGATAAAAAGGATGATTTTAAGGTAGTTTACGATCAGAAGTCCGACACGGTTAATTCCATGGTAGATTGCCCTTACTTTAAGACCAATTTTTTACAGCTTGACAATAATTTAAGTTTAGATGTTAAAGCAAGGTCATCGTTCACGATATTAATGTGTGTCGGTGGTTCCGCAGAGATCGTTACCAATGCGGGTACCGTGGCCATACAAAAGGGGGAGACAGTTTTGCTTCCTGCCGATTCTGAAAGTATTTCGATAGAAACCAGTGGGGTTAAGTTGCTAGAAGTCACGGTTTAAGCGAAATAAGTTTGATTACTTAAAGGAGTAGAATCTAAAAACAGTATTTTTGCAAAAAAATAAATAGAAATGGCAAGTATTAGAGATTTAAAGAAAGATATAAATTTTGTTTTAGGGGATATTATCGAAGCGGTATATATTGTTGAAACCGCTAATGGGAAAAATGACTCTAAAGAAGGAAGTAAGATTATCGACAGTGCTATTGAAACTTTTGACGTTTTGATAGGGAAGGTGAATGAGAAAAATGTTGAAAATAGAAAAGCACATTTAAAAAGTGTTCGTAAAGAGTTGGAAGAAAAAGCCACTGCTTTGGTAGAACAATTGAACAAGTTGCAATAAACAACACAAGTTTAAATCGTATAAAAAAACATCCCGCCTTGGCGGGATGTTTTTTTTTATTGGTTCTTTTTCCTCTGGTCCAGAAAATTCTGGAGGGCTTTACCATATTTAGAAGCTGCCACTTCAGGGGACAATGAATTGTTGATAGAGTCTAGATACTTCAGATTGGCATCGGATACCTCTGTTAAAGCAATATAGGGGGCTATGTACGAGTCTTTGTTGTTCATGGCAAAATTCAAAGCGAACGCATACCCTTTTTGTATATTCTTTTCGGATAGTTTTTGAATGGAATCCAATTGGGCGGAATCCAGTGGTACTTCACTATTGGCGGTTTCCTGTACTATTTCCAGGCTTCTTTTATTGAATCGGGTCATGATCTTACGATATTCCTCAAGTTTCAAGTTTGTGGCGGAGCCTTCTATTTTTGCATTGGTATCAAAGGTGTTCCAACTTGTATTTATGGTAATGTTGCCCGGTTCACCAAAAAAAATGATCCTATCATTAACATCGTTGTAGTCCTTTTTGTTCAAGTATAGGTAGAAGATTTCAGGACTTTCCAATTCTGTTTTGAAAGAAAAACTACCGTCACCGTTCACTTCCAAGGAATCTATGGTAACTAATGTAGAATCGGGTACATGCTGCAAATACAAAGTGCCTTTCTTTAGTCCTTTTACATTTCCGGTCAAAAACATGGTTTTGGTCGTATCCTCCTTGCAAGAAGTCATAAAAATGGCAATTAAGCCAAAAAATAGAAATTTTTTCATTTGAATGTAGTTACTCGGCTGTTGGTTCGCCAAATTTAATATGTTTATATATGGGGCAAATATCAATAAAATAATTGATTTTAAAGATCATCTTTTGGGGGCAATTTTATTGAAATCCACCATTTGATCAAGGTGTGTTCGGATATGGGCTAAACATTCGCGGCAATTTCCATCAGGAGTCCACAAATATAAGCACCCGCCGTACCGACCACATATCCCAAAACCGCTAAAAGTATTCCCACCGATGTTAAGGATGGATGGAATTCCGCAGCTACGATCGGGGCAGAAGCCGCCCCGCCAACATTGGCCTGGCTCCCAACTGCTAAAAAGAAGAAAGGTGCTTTTATTAATTTGGCGACTAAAATAAGTAGGCCGGCATGTATCGATATCCAAATAATACCAACCGCTATAAGGCCAGGATTTTCCAAAAACCTCCCAAGGTCCATTTTCATACCAATGGTCGCTACCAGAATATAGATGAAAACTCCACCGATTTTACTAGCCCCTGCACCTTCATAATTTTTGGCCTTTGTAAAGGAAAGTAGAATACCTGCGGTGGTCGCAAAAACTACCATCCATAAAAACTTGGAACCTAAAGAAGAAAGTGCTTTTTCCTTGTTTCTGATGACTTCAAAGGTGTTCTCTAAAAACAAGGCAAAATGTTCAGCTAAAAAATGGGATATGCCTACTGCGAAAAATGCAAGGCATAACATCATTATATAATCATGCAAGGAGGTAACCCTGGTTATTTTTTCGGTATGTGCCGAAACCTTGGCCTTTAAGGTTTCGATAGATGAATTATCGGCTTTTAACCATTTATCGATTTTGTCCGATTTTCCAATGCCGAGCAGTATAATGGCCATCCAAATATTGGCAACAACGATATCGATAAGTACCATATCACCGAATTTCTTTGGATTGAACTGGAAAACCTCTAACATGGCAGCTTGGTTGGCTCCGCCTCCGATCCAACTGCCTGCAATTGTGGTCAACCCTCGCCAAACCGCATCAAAACCTACGCCACCTACGGTTTCAGGAGAAAAAATAGAAACTATTAAAATAGCTATTGGTCCACCGATTACAATTCCGACCGTACCGGTCAAAAACATGATAAGCGCTTTGGATCCTAAATTCATAATGGCCTTTAAGTCAATACTCAAGGTCATAAGAACCAAGGCTGCAGGCAATAAATAGCGACTGGCAATGTAATATAGGTTAGAATGTTCTTCGGAGATGATACCCGTACTTGTAAGTATTGCCGGAAGCATATAACACATTAAAAGTGTCGGGATAACCTTGTAGAATTTTTTCCAGAATCCTTTTTTTATCGATGAGGTGTAGAATACAAAACCCAAACAAAGGCTTAATAATCCAAAAATAATAGTGTCTTCAGATAGTGGGAGTTGGTGCATTTTTGGTGGTATAAGTTGGTTTCAAATATAGTTAAATCTTAAAATGTTGGTTTAGAAAACTTGCTACGCCGTCCTGCGTATTGCACAATGTGGTGTGGTCGGCAATATTTTTCACTTCATCACGGGCATTGCCCATAGCTACGCCACAATTTACCTGTTGAAGCATTTCTGCATCATTATAATTGTCCCCAAAAGCGATAATATCGTTTAGGCTATGCGTGTCTTTGATCAATAGCTCTATGGCCGAAAGTTTTGATACGGATTTTGGGCTTACTTCTATTAATGTATCGTTAGAGCGATAAATGTTCAATTTATTGGAGTATAAGGACAAAAGTTTCGGTTGTATGCGTTCAATTGTTTCAAAGGTACCCATAAGCATTATTTTATGTGCACCGACTTTTCGATTTTTCCAATCTTTGATCGTCTCTGAATTTTTTTGATAAACGGGATCTGTCTTGGTATTGTTGATCTCTTTGTTTACCCGTTCCGAATTTTCTTCAACAAACCATTCGTCCTTATAATACAGGCCTAATTTAATGCTGTGTTGTTTTGTGAGTTCATACAATGATTCAAGGGTCTCGGCTTCAATAATGGCAGAGTGTATTTCTTCTTCACCATCGATTACCAACGCTCCATTGTAACAAATGATAGGTTCATGGGCAATACCAAGGTCTTTTTGTATATATCGCATTGATTTTGGCATTCTTGCCGAAACTAGGATGATCTTGGTTGTTGGCCTTATGCGGTTGAATTCTGATATGGTAAATGGGGATACGTCACTTTTTGTGGATAGCAGGGTGCCATCCAAATCGGAACATAGTATTTTGTGGTTCATTCTAAATATTTAGCCAGTATGTAAACTTCAGGTTTATAGATCGCATTCTGGGTGCAAAGGTATTGACAAAATAATTGTCATTATACACCAAATACAAATCTGACAAGGGAGCAAACCTCCATTGCAACCTAGAGTTCAGTCCTAAATTATCTTGTTGGGTGCTATATTGAACTAAGGTGGACCAAAAAAGTGATTTGTTGAAAGTGACGTCTATTTTTGGACTTAATAGCCATAAATCGGCGCTGGCATAGGGTTCGGGCAGTTCTATCCTATTATAGTCAACCAACATAGAAATGAATACTTTGGGTTGAAAACGGTACGTCATGCTCCCTTGAACCGAATATCGTTTGCCATTGAAAAAACTTCCTAAAGTCGTTTCCAGTTCATAAGAAAAAAGTTTTCGCCGATCAGAGGAATATTCCAATTGTACATTGTTGTAGTGGTAGCCCACGTTCTCTGGCAATGCCACGGCATCATCCAATCCTGTTGGCTCAAACTCATCGGTCAAGAAAGTATATTTATTGTTCAAACTGATACTAATGTTCGAAAAATCGACGAATTTCGCTTCCCATTCGCCCCGAAAAGTATAATCTGTGTTTTGTAAATCCATACTCGGACTCCATATAAAAATGGGAAAAGCCTTAAAACTATGGGAGTTGATAAAACCTTTTTTTGGCCAAAACACCTTTTCTATACCTACATAGCCCTTTAAAATATCATTTCTACGGATATAACCTAGATCAGACCTAAAATCTTCACCTACGTATACCAATTTTGAAAAAGTATTATAGTATCTTGAGTTGTAATCGAGTTTTATTCCTGCAGAGGCATCTTTATCCCCACTGTTATGCGCAAAGGATTTATGAACAAAGAATTTCCCGTTCCATCTATTTCCCTTGGATATAAGGTCATAATCGATACCCAAAACGCGGTTGTATCTATCTTCATCTTCCTGAAAGTCGTAATCTTTGAAGGTTTGCCGGTTAATAAAGAACATACTGATATTGGAACGGCCGAATACACGTTGCTGAAGGGCGAACATCATATTATTGTTAGAGGCGATAAGGTTCTCTTCATCGGCCTGGGTCTGTATATCGAGAAAGCCAAGGCGTAAACTTTTGTTCAGTTTGCCGCTTAATCTTATTCCTCCGAGAATTTTGTTTTCTATGGAATTGTCCGCAGTATCGGTGGCAATACCGATTCTTCGTGAAAAAAACGGATTTCCATCGCGGTCATCGCCGTAACTTGAGAATAGATCACTGTTATCAATGAAGAACTGCCTTTTTTCCGGGAGCGAAATTTCGAACCGCGTAAGATTGGTCACTTGGTCATCAACTTCTACCTGTGAAAAATCAGGATTCACGGTGATATCCAAATTCATGCTATTGCCAATAGCAAATTTGGCGTCACCGCCTATTTTGATATTGTTGGTTTTTTCTTCGTTCTCATAATCATTTTGTGAGATGGTATTAACAAATGGGATGATGGCAATAGGACTCCTTGATTTTCCCAATGGCCTTTCAAAAATCATGTCACCCATGAAGGTAAGGCCATAAATATTCTGGTTTTGGGGAATATTCATCCAAGTACTGTTCTCATTCGATTGGGTATCGAAACGATAGCTATTGAAACGCCATTTTGTCTCTCCTTCCCTAAACTTAAAGGCCGTAAGGGGAATAATGAGTTCGGAAGTATAGTGGTCTTCATAAATTTTTGAATCCCCTTTCCATTTGGTATCCCACGAAATGGTAAATCCGCTTAGGTCATTGCCTCCACCCGATACCAATCCTTCCCGGCGAACCCCAAAAGGGTTTATGCCGAATAAAAAGGCATTGTTACCATCGTTGAACGTGTCGAAAAGTAGCGTAATATTATCACTGTTCCCAGCCCTGAAATCCCTTTTAAGGGATTGTACTTTGTAATCTTTACCTAAAGTATAAACAGTAATACCTATATAAAGGAATTCATCGTCAACAAGCATTTTGATATCGGTCTGTTTGGTCGCTTGAATAGAGTCCGATGGAAAATATTGCCAGAATTCCTTTGCACTATCTGCTTTATGCCAAACAGCCTCGTCCAGAGCTCCGTCGGGATTAATGGTCTCTAAGTTTGAAATGGTATTTACCGTGAAACTCTTCTGGTGAATTTGGGCAAGGATGAATAAGGGAAAAAAAATAAGTGCTAGAACACTGACGTATTTTAACATGGAGAGTTGGTTTAGCTGGCTTGGTCCTCAAATTTAGGATATTATAATGGTAAAGTAATGTCAAATAGCTATAGATTGACAATTATTTTTACGGTAATAAAAATATAAGTGTTAAAATACGATAAAAACAATTCGTGTTTTATTGTTTTATTAAAAATACTGGATTGTAATTGGGTGGGAAGCTTTCTGCCGTGTGGTGTTATACCTTATTGCCTGAACTTTTTAACTTTCTTTTTATTGGGATTCTTGAAAAGGCGTTTAAAAAAACCATCCCGTTTTATGGGTTCGCAATCCAATAGGTCTAGTACTGAACTGTCGGTTTTCTTGAATCTGGCTTTGGTAATCGAGTTGTAATTGGAATTGCCATTCAATTTTTGATACCAAAGCGCGAATAAGGGAAGGGCGGCATTTGCCCCTTGTCCAAGACTTGTGTTCTTAAATCCTATTTCATGGTTGTCTAGGCCCACCCAACTTACATGTACCAGTTTTGGTGTTATGGCCACGAACCACGCATCCTTATTGTTTTGGGTCGTACCGGTTTTTCCGGCTATATCGTTTTTCAGCTTATACGTTGAACGTATTCGGGATGCCGTACCTTGATCAATAGTAGATTTCATCATTTCTAGCATTATATCCCCTGTTTTATTCGAAAAGGCGCTTTTATTCGTCTTTTTGGGTCTAAAATGAGGTAAAATTGAATCATTTTGGTTGGTTATGGTTTCGATAATGTAGGGTGCTACGGCGACCCCGTCATTTACATAACTCGTGTAGGCCTGGGCTAATTCGGTAACATAAAGTTCCCCGGTACCTAATGCTAAGGAGGGTTGGTGAGGCAGTTCTGAACGTATCCCCATTTTTTTGGCCTGTTCAATAACTTTGTCTATGCCGGATTTTTCCAAAACCTTTACGGCCACTGTATTTACTGAATTGCTTAAGGCCATTTCCATGGAATAGTTGAGGTAAGCTTCATCTTTTTTTCCTGAGTTGCTTGGTGACCAACCTTTTAGATTTTCATAGGCGACCTCTTGCGCAGAAAAATAGGTACAAGGTGAAAGTCCCGTTTCTAGTGCTGCGGTATACACGATGGGTTTGAAAGTTGAACCGACCTGCCGTTTACTTTGGGCTATATGGTCGTATTTAAAATGCTTGTAGTTAATACCGCCGATCCATGTGTTTACGGCACCTGTACTGGGGTCGATCGCTAAAGAACCTGTGTTGAGAAATCTCATATAATGTTGTACGCTGTCTATCGTGCTTGCATTTACAGGTTTTTCCCCAGACCAATCACCCAAAGTCATTAATCTCTTTTTTTTGAGTGAATCCATTATTCTAGGTTCGGACCATCCAAGTGTTTTTAATTTTTGATAGGCTGGTGTTCTTTTTACCATTTTATTGATAAGAGCCTTATTCTTTATCCAAGGAGCATTATTGCCATAACTCTGCTCAAACTTTTTTTGAAGCGAGGCCATGTGTATTGTCATGGTTTCTTCTGCCAATGCTTGCATTTCGGAATCCAAGGTGGTGTATATTTTCAAACCTGAGGTATACAGATTGTAATTTGCACCACTTTCATTTTGTTGTTTACACCAATCCCTGACCTTTTTTCGTACTTCTTCCCTGAAATATGGGGCCAAACCCACATCATGATCAAATTCCCGATAATTTAGTTTCAACGGTAGATCAATAAGGCTATCTTTTTCAATTGTATCAATAAAACCGTTGTTCGCCATTGCGACCAATACCAGATTTCTCCTCGCGAAGCTTTTTTTAGGGAATAACCTAGGGTTATAACTATAAGTGGCTTTTAGCATGCCTATAAGGGTCGCAGCCTCTTCAACAGTAAGTTCACCGGTAGGTTTGTTGAAGAATTTTAGTGCGGCACTTTCAATACCATAGGTGTTGCCCCCAAACGAGACGGTGTTTAAATAATGTGTAAGTATTTCATCTTTGGTAAAAAGTTTTTCCAACCTTTTGGCGATGATCATTTCCTTTATCTTGTCGACAATAAGGGTAGTTTTATTTCGCTCTTTTCTGGGGTATAGGTTTTTTGCCAATTGTTGGGTCAATGTACTTCCTCCTCCAGATAATCTGTCTTGCAAGGCTATCGTTTTTACCGCTACACGGATCAGGCTTCTGTAATCAATGCCAGAATGTTCATAAAAACGTTCATCTTCAATAGCGGTCAAAGCATTTTTAACATGCTCGGGAATGTTCTCAAATAGAATGGGTTGCTGGTCGTTCAAATAGAATTTGCCGATCAAAATACTATCGGCCGAATAAACTTCGGAAGCTCTACTGTAATGAAATGTGGAGAGTTCCTTATCACTTGGTATTTCTCCCCAAAGTCCTAAGCGGACACTTAATATGAAAGTGAAAATTAATAGTGCTACCGCAAGTAATGATCTTAGCAGAAGCTTGGGAAGAACATGTTTTCTTTTTCTTGAAACCAAATCATAGAATTTAAAGTATGCAATATCAAACTAAAAATTTAAAATGGACCAAGAGTTAACATTAGATTAAAAAGCTTTTTCTAATTTTGAAACAAATAAAGAAAATGAAAAAAATTGTCGTCCTCTTCTTATTGATCGGACAAATTGCCTTAGGAAACTCACCATATTGGTCCAAAACGGGGCATAGGGTAATCGGGGATATTGCACAAGAGCAACTTTCGGGAAAAGCAAAGCGTGCTATTTATAAATTGCTGGACGGGCAAAGTCTGGCATCAATTTCAAATTTTGCCGATGAAATAAAGGCCGATAGAAAATACAAGGAATTCAGTGCGTGGCATTATGTGAACATTCCTCCTGGTAAGGATTATAAAGATATTGAACCTAGTAAATACGGGGATTTGGTTGTGGGTGTTCAAAAATGTCTTGAGATTATTCAAAACGAAGATAACCCCAAGGAAGATCGGGTGTTTTATCTTAAAATGTTGGTTCATTTAATCGGTGATCTGCACCAACCTATGCATGTAGGTAGGGTTGAGGACAAAGGAGGTAACGATATTCAATTGCAATGGTTTGGTAGGGGAACAAACCTTCATAGAGTGTGGGATTCCAATATGATCGATGATTATGGCATGAGTTTTACTGAACTTGCGCATTCGTTTCCAAAGTTGGATAAAAAGGAAATCAAGAACATACAACAAGGTACTATTTTGGATTGGGTAAAAGAATCCCAACTAATCGCCGATAAATTATATGATTCGGTAGAAGTAGGGGAGAAGCTTTCTTATCGCTACAGTTATATGTGGTGGGGTACGGTTGAGACTCAATTGCAAAAAGGAGGATTGCGTTTGGCCAGTGTGCTGAACAACCTTTTTAAATGAATTTTTTATTGAAGTACGGGCATTAAAGTCGATAACTCTTTGGTTCACTGAACCTTAAAAGTGGAATTTTGTCGAAAAATTACAACTTGGCATACCATTTGAAGTTATATTAGTGTAGTTGCGCATGAGGACATTAGTGCAGTGACCCGTTCGCTAAAGGCAGTGCTTAACTTGGAATAAAGGGTATAAAAAAAACCGGTACGGATTACGTTACCGGTTTTTTTTATTTCAATACCCTAAAAGTAAGGTTTATACGTTCCCCTATCGGTTTTGCCGTTTTTGGTAATTGATGGTGCCAATGATGTTGTGTCTCACCCTTCATCAGCAATAGGCTGCCATGTTCCAATAACAACTTATATCTAAGTTCTTTATGTTTTTTATGCCGTAAATGAAAAAACCGATTTTCACCCAAACTGATAGAGGCTATGACAGGGTTATCACCAAGCTCTTTTTCATCATCGGAATGCCAACCGTTGCTATCTTTTCCATTTCTGTAGAGGTTTAAAAGACAGGCATTGAAATCAATTTGGGTTTTATTTTCAATCAGGGCCTTGATTTTCATCAATTCTTGTGAAAAGGGTCTAGGTTGCATGGTAATATTGGCATACGAATACGTCTTATCCTTATTGCCATAGAAAGCCGTTAACCTTGGTTGCGGGTAAATTTTCCCGAATACTTTGATATCGTCTTGTTGCCAAGGAACGGTATTCCTGAATACATCAAAAAAGGCTGTAGCCGTGGTCGAATCTATGAACCCGGGATAATACGCTATATCACTATCGATTAAATTTAACGACTGCATATATAGGATAATGCTATTGAAGAACTGTTTTCAGTTGGTTCCTATATGCCGATGGGTTCTGACCTGTAAATGCTTTGAACGATTTATTGAAATGTGAAAAATTATTGAATCCACATTCAAAACATACCTCTGTTATACTCAATGGTTGTTCTGCCAACAATTTGGATGCATGTACCAAGCGGTACTCATTAACGAATTGAACGAAGGTCTTATTGGTTATCTTTTTAAAATACCTACAAAACGAAGGTATGGTCATACTTACCATATCCGAAATCTCTTGTAAGGTTATTTCGTCTTTAAAATTGTTCTTAACGTAATTGAATACAATATTGATACGGTCATTATCTTTCGTATCTGCTTCCAAGGAATAGCCATGAGCGTTTAATATCCTGAATTCCTCTGTTGTTCCCAAGCCATGTAAAATATCCAAAATGGAGAGTAAACGCTCAAAATTGGATAGGTGCTCAAGCGCCTCCATTTTCTTTCCTAAGCGCTGTTTGGTCTCTCCGAAGAAAACAATACCGCCCTTAGCCATTTCAAAAAGGTTTTGGATTTTAACCATTTCCGGAATATTGAAAAAATTCTCACCCAGAAAATCCATTTTCATCTGGATTACCGTTTCACTTCTATTACCTGTTAATTCATCAGTAAATCCGCAATGGGGTAAATTACTGGGAACAAGGATAAGGGTACCGTTAGTATAATAGGATAAGTTGCTACCAATTTGCCTTTTGCCGGCCCCTCCATTGACGTATACAAGTTCAATCTCGGGATGATAGTGCCACTTATTCACTTTATTGTTCGTATTGGCATCGAATTTTTGGTACATGAAAGAATGTCCAAAATTGGGTTCAATGGCTTCGAAAGTAGGTTTCTGTTTTAGCATAATATTTCTTTTCCAATAGCAAAGTTAGTAAGGGTATTTAGAACCAAACTCTGCAAAATTATCTCAATAGTATGCAAAATTACCACTTAACAATTAATTAACCTAAATATATGGTAAAATAACATATAAACTTGCAAATCATGATGTTGTAAGAGGGGTAGACCGGATGTATGTTTGTATCGTAATTATTTGTTAAGCGAAAAAAGAAAAAGAAAATTGATCATTAACCTAAAAAAACAAAATGTTATGAAAGCAGTTAAAAAAATTACACTTGGAGCGACCTTTTTATTAATGACCGCCTTTGGTATGGCAAACGAAATGGATTTAAGGATTATCTCTGATAAGGAGAGTAAGACCTTATTGTTCAACTACGATAATTCAACAACCGATGCAGAGCTAAGGTTCGTGGATAGTGAAGGAAATGTCATTTTCACCGAAAGTCTTGAAGACAATGCTGAATATTCGAAAAAATTCAATTTAAGTACTCTAAAATCCGGTATTTACTTTTTAGAAGTGGAAGATGCCATTAAGGAAACCGCGTTTACGATTACTATTGAAGATTCGAACGTTGCGATCAAAGGTAAGTCTGAAAAGAACAAGCCAGTGTTCAGGACCAAAAATGAGATGGTTTACCTTAACCTATTGAACTTGGATAAAGAAGTTGTTGCTATTACGGTTTATGATGGAGAAGAAAGAACCGTTGCTAAGGAATTGTTCGAAAATGAAACGGTAATAGAGAAAGCTTTCAATTTCACAAAAGCGCATAAGGGTCATTATACCATCAAGGTGAAGAAAGGCAGTGAATCTTATTTTGAATCAATTACAATTGATTAATTAAGTTAGTTTTAATTTTATTCTAGAAGAGGGCTTTATAGCCCTCTTTTTTGTTTTTAGGTCAATTTAAATGACCCTCTCACTAAAAGATAGTTAATAAGCCGATATTCATATTCATGAGTGCACATTGGATTGGGGCTACACCGGTTGTTAAGCATTTAAATTGGTAGAAAACTTTATTGCATAATGAAGGTTCCCGGTAAAGGTCTTGTGATAAAAAAAATAACAAGGAAAATTATCCTAAGGCCTGTTTTAAAAAGGATACTAAAGGGTACATAAATAGTCTATCTCCACTAAATTATCTCGAATATACACTAAATTACCCAATGATTTAATATTAACCTACTGTCGTGTTAAAATTGTATAGAAAATGGGAAATCTTGATGTAGTCAGGGATTTAAAACCGACGTAAGTTTGCCATGTAATTCGATAGTAAAAAAGAAATAAAAGAAAATTAATTATAGGTAAACCCTCCAAATTAAAAAGTTATGAAAAGAATCATGAAAATCACCTTAAGTATCACCTTCCTATTAATAAGTGCATTAGGAATGGCCAATGAGATGGACTTAAGAATCATCTCCGAAAAAGAAAGCAAGACTTTATTGTTCAAATATGATAACTCAACTACGGATGCAAAACTTAGGTTCATTGATGTAGAAGGAAATGTCATCTTTACCGAGAGTCTTGAGGATAATGCGGAATACACCAAAAAATTCAATTTAAGTACTCTTGAATCAGGTATCTACTTCTTACAAGTCGAAGATGCGATTAAAGAAACAGCATTTACGATCACTGTTGATGCTACGAACGTAGCGATAAGAAATAAATCTGAAAAGAATAAACCGGTATTCAGGGAAAAAGACGGTATGGTTTTTCTTAACCTTTTGAATTTGGATAAGGAAGAAGTTGCCCTAACCATTTATGATGGTAATAATAGAACTGTTTCCAAAGAAATAGTAGAGAACCGAACAATCGTAGAAAAGGCATTCAACTTCACCAATGCCCATAAGGGACATTACACCATTAAGGTTAAGAAAGGAAATGCAACCTATTACGAAAGTATTGCAATTGATTAATTAAGTTAGTTTTAATTTTATTCTAGGAGAGAAGAGGGCGGTGGCCCTCTTTTTTTATGGTTTATACTTTTTACAGAACAAGAAGAATGTTATAGCAAGTATGTCATTTGGGAATATTCAATAAGGCTTGGCAACATATTCATGATCTTACGTTTTTTATCAAGCAAACGAAGATGTCCAAAAATTAGGTTCGTGCTCATCAAAGGAAAGTTCCAAAGCGTATTCCAATATTTAAAAAAGACATATGATAATGGCATTTCATTTACTTTTTCGATCATATGTTTTAAGTAGAAAAACGACGTAACGTTACTAAATTGTCTTAATTATACTCTAAATTATCCCTTAACATTAAGTTAACCTATA
>TARA_R110001583_G_scaffold19932_1_pt1 | contig 13641 bp, 8 predicted proteins | sample TARA_R110001583 | Tara Oceans TARA_R110001583 (sample SAMEA4398432) | marine metagenome | biome: Polar Biome; feature: [MES] marine water layer (ENVO:01000295) within the mesopelagic zone...; material: water (ENVO:00002006), including particulate matter (ENVO:01000060) such as...... | reverse complement strand
ATTCTTAAATACGATGAGCCAATTCAAAAATTTCTTAATGAGCAAATAATTCCCGATCTTCAAAAAGAAATGTCAAATTTAATGAATATTGGCAAGAATAAAAAAGTTAAACTTGTTAATAGTGGCCAAACAAGCGAAAACGAAGGTCATTATCACGAATACGAAGTTGATGAACTTGGCAATGGCATTGCGAAAATGGTATACCACCCCGACACAGATAAGATTGCACATTCTCACCAAGTTGTTAATAATGAGGTGCGCCCAAACCAAAGCGCATGTTACCCAAAATGCAAAAGGGACTATGGTCACGCCGGCGTCGGTATGCACAAACACAACCTTTTAGAAATTACCAAAAGTATTCTTCAAGATGAGCCTACGGTTAAAATGTCTTTTAACGATATTAGGAATACTCTTATTTATGCAAATGCCGTTTTGTTTGAAGGGAAAAACGATTTAAGTTTATTTTCTAACAACAATAATACCATATATATTGATGATGAACTAGAAGATGATTTAATCCGTATAAATCAAAGGTTACAAACCTTTTTTAAAGAATTGATATCGAATAATGCAAAGAGTTCATCAGAGACCCCCGCACTTGAGTTTGCTTTCGATGAAGAAATTTTGATACCAACAAAAAATAAATTTGTTGAAGTGTTAGAGTTCGCCGATGACACAAAGGGACTGAATAGTGTAGGGGCTGATATTTATGCCTCCGCATCTTTAGAAAACATTACTAAATACTTTGCGTCAACGACTGTTGAAGTTTATCAAAACTCTTATGATTTAAACCCAATGTCGTATCGCTATTTTACAGCAAATAATTTTAAATTAGGAAAAGAAGAATTCAAAAATACTTTTAGTTATACTGGGGAGCAATTAACTTCAAAAACAATTTATGATTATTACAATACAATCTTACAAATAATAGAGTTGAATTCGGACAAAAAAGCAAAATTGCCCACACAATATAAGACAGACGGCATAACAAGTGAACAATTCTTGGCTCAAGAAAGAAGTCGTCAATTAGCAAACCTTTTTGACTTCGTTACAATTGAATCGACGGCTTTAAATCCGACACAAGAGCGCGAAGAAGACAATTTTCAGGCGATAGCAGATAAAAGCTTGTTGCGACTTCCTAAAAGCATGAGGGGCGATACATCAATAGATAAAAAAGCCAACAACAGAAGGGCCGAAAAGGTTGATGTTGATGAGATAAATACAAAGAGCGCCTTTCCTGTGAGTGTGTTGGCACCAATTGTCCTTAAAAACGTTAAAGTAATTGATGATACGACATTGTTTGATTACAAGAAGTTGTTTTCTGACTCAAAAATAGCTCCCAAGATAAGAACAATGCCACCACAAATTGCGTTTATTGCGGCTGGGTACCTTAATGACGGAAGAATACCTGGGTTTATATCTGAAGACCCAGTTTATAATAATTTTGTAAATTTTGGCTTGTTGTATTTAACGACACAATTTTTATTTAAAATTCAATACTTTGATACGGCAGAAGAGTCTTTTAAAGATCTAGATGCGACCTCATTTAATCAAAATTTAAATATTCAAAGGAAGGATTTACTATGCAGGATTGTTCCCTATAAAAATTATTCATTGGGCGTTGGCCAACCCAAATCTTTATCTTTACCTATTTACAATAAGCATTTTGTTATTAGAACACCACCGCAGAACATATTCAGTCAACTCCTCGGCGCGGTCGGTCAAGCAGGACCTACGCCAAGGGGCGCGACGCCGCCCCCGGGAGGTGCAACTCCTCCCCCTCGTGGGCCAACACCGCCGCCTCCCACTGGCAGAGGCCTATAAGGAAAAGAAATGGCGAAAATAATACTTTTTAATCATTTTAATATTGCTAGCGGTTCTGATCAAGACGATGTTTTGCCGGTTCGATCAAAAGTTGCAAAGTTTATTTCTGGTTTTGACTCGGATGGGCAGCCAATATATGATACAACCCCTCGGCCTAATCAAAATGGCAATATGCCAAAAGTTGATGTAGATCAATTAGAGTGGAATGTTTTGACTGCTGAATTGTATCAGGCTTTAAATGGCAATGTGCCAGATCCTCTTAGGTTTTTGATTGGTGCTGCTTTTGAAAAAGGTGGATATACTACCAAAACAACAGTTTTAGATGCCGACAACCCACAATCAATTTCTGGTTTTGATAGAGACGGACAGCCAATATGGAAAAAGAACTATATAACTATAAAAAATAGAACATCAACAGATGATATTGACTTAAACAAAGAAAAAATACAATTTTATGAATACCAGTTGCTACAAGGAAGTTCAGGGCCGGGCAAGTTCCTTATAACAATTGATCCTAAAAAATATAAAGACCTTACATATGAAGAAGAACAGAAAATTGCCTTTAATTTTGACTTTGCTTATGATTATATAACAAAAAAGGATCAGTGGTACCCAGATTTTAATTTTATGATAAACGAAGAGGATTTTGACTTTGAAGTTAAAAGCGTCGTCGAGGCATATACGCCATATGATATTTTTCAACCTGAAGGAAAACTAAGCCCGTACAAAGATGAGACGAGTTTATCTTTTGCATATGCGATGCGATCGATTGATCCCGAAACTGGCCTTGGAGTTAATACTCATTTGTGCCAAAATGCGGATTTAATTAACGGGGCTGCAGCAGTTGGTAACGAAAAATCTGTAGTTTCTAATGAAAACGATAAAATAACAAAGGTATCAGAACTAAAAAATATAATTGTCGATGCATTAACACCGGGCCCGATGACCGGTCCTTTCGGTATGGTTGCGGTCGGCGTAGATGGCGGCACTCCAGCCATATCTGAGGTCAACGACCTTATTCCGAAACATGGCGGCATAAAACAAGGCAAAATAGACATTAATAAGGTGTACAATTCAATTCGAATAAGGATACCAAAAAGAATTGACGACATTTCAGCACCGAACACTGTGGACGCATATTCTGATATTACAATGAAGGCCGCAATCGGCGCCGGCGCTCTTTCTGAATTAAATTTTTATGATTATGCAATAATGAATAGCCTACCGTGGCGCACACACGGCCAAGACGACCCGGGCTTTGGGCGCTATTCACTTGATACTTATTCTTCTGATGATAGTGGTAAACAACCGCTATCTACTAAAAATATCGATAGCACAACATATGCAGCCGGCCCATATGTAACTTTTGATAGTTTTCATATGAATATGTTTAAAACGCTCTTTAATGCTCAAAATACGGACCCAATAAATGTTTTTCGATATGATACAGCCGACCCTACCCTTTATATTAGCAATAATGTAGAATTAGGAAATATAAAATACGATCGAGAATTACGTTGGCAAGATGGTCGTGATATTCTGGGCCCAAATGAAGCAAAATATGTAAACAAAATTGCTACAAAGAAATATTTAAGCAATTTTATACCAAAAAGGGCCCTTAACACATACAGCACTACGACAATAATGCGTGATGAAACTTGGGATAGCCCTATAATCGGCTCCGATGCCTTCCCGGTTCAGTATAAGCCGAATAATCACTTTTTATCTTTATATCAAAGCACATATGTAGGAGAAAATGCAATATTTGCCCCCGACATTTTGAAAAACGGAGCCGCATCAAAAAAACAACAAGAACTGGGCCTCTTTTATCAGCCATATGAGCAAGTGTTGCTTGATATAGCCAATGAAAAACAAATTAATCCAAAAAAGGCCCTTAATCCAAGTAAGTTAATTGGTATAAAAGTGGTTAAGTCCAGACAAGAGGCCAATTTTAATGAAAAAGACTTTGGTTTTACTAGTTTTTTCGAACCAGTACAAACATTCTACTTCAGCGTTCAGATGACCGAAAAAGAGCAGTTTGTTGAATTTTTTGATTCACAAATAATAATGGATCAAACGTATTTTTATACTTTTATTGGCGTCTATGAGGTCGACGGCTCTTGGTATAAATATATTGATGTTAAGTTGCAAAAATATCCAGATATGAAGTTTAGTGATCCGGACAAGCCTGCGATCCCTGGTGGTTTTAAAAATATTGAATTTGGTTGGTGGACAGTGCCCCAACGAAGGATTGTGGAAGTGCCTCTTGCTCCTGCAAGTATACGATCGGTTGTCATTAATTGGCCTCCATTGGCTCCAAATGTGAAATTTAGTCCTTTGGAGGGCGTCGATAACCATATTGATATATTCTTTAATGAAACGGTAATGGGTGAGCCTCAACTTTTTCCCACCATTTACGACAATAATGCTGGCGCCATCGTTGACAAATTAAAACAGCTTGCAAGATATGAGGCGTGGTATAATCCAAATGATTTGGCCGCGGCCTTTAATAGAATTGCGAACACTGATCAATATGGAAATGCAGTTCGAGACGCTCTCGCAGCGCAAGGATTTCCAGATACGATGGCCCAGGCAAAATCAGCCATAGACGAGCTTAAAGATCTTGATATTCCAAAGCTTTTTTCTTCATTTAAGTGGCTTAGTGAAATAGAATACCCGCAGACTGATAATGCTAGACTGGCAAAATTGTTTTTAGACACCGCTCTTGAAGTTGCCATGTATCACCAATCTCAAGGCGATTTGAAGATTGTAAGAGCATTTAGGCTTGACAGAAAGCCGGAAAGTTATGCAGATTTGATAGAAAATGGCTTGATTACTGACCTTCAATATGAGAAACAACAAAGATCTTATAGAGATAATATAGAACCAAATACAAAATATTATTATACTTTTATTTCTCAAGATATTTCTGGCTTATATTCGCCTCCTTGTGAAATATATGAAGTTGAGTTGGTCGAGGATTCCGGATTTATTTACCCGGTTATTAATGTGCCAGAACTATCTGAGCTTTTTGTACAAAAGCAAAAACCGAAATTAAAAAAAGATTTTTCGCAGTATTTAAAGATAGAACCATCCATTAAACAAAAAATTGTGACTCTTTTGGACAAGCAGCCGTTTCTTAGGCTAGGCCCAGCAAAAAGCGAAGAAACGGTCTATACGGCTGCGAATGTCAAAGATCTTGAATTGGTTGGAGCATCTGGAATAGATGTTGACAATTATCCAATTATAAAAATTAGAGTTCGGTCTAAGAAAACAAAAAGGGCGTTTGATTTAAATATAAAGTATATTGTAAAACTGGTTGATGGCGAGGAAAAGCGTAAGAAGCTTTCGCCGAATGCAAAGCTGATAAAACGGGTAATTTTATAGATGATAAAACATAAACGAATTAAAGTGTTTAACAATCTAATTAATTATAAGGAGAATAATAATGGCGTTTTTAGATAATTCAGGAGATATAATCCTTGATGCGGTTTTAACCGATGCCGGCCGCAAAAGACTAGCGGCAGGAAATGGTTCGTTTAAGATTGTAAAATTTGCTTTAGGGGACGATGAAATCAACTATCGTCTTTATGACAAGACAAATAGTAGTGGTAGTGCATATTATGATTTAAATATTTTGACAACCCCAATAGAGGTTGCGCATACTGACTCTACCATTTCACTTAAGCACAAGCTCTTTACTTTGGCAACTCCAACGGGCGATCCTGAATTATTGTATATGCCAGAGCTTAAATTAAATACAACTTCTTTTACAAAAGCAGGCCTTGTTTCCTCCAGAAACGCTTATGTTGTTATTGGAGAAGATGACGCCTTTAATCAGATCACCAACAACAACGCGGCAGGAAGTGTCCTTCCGAATGGTTATGTGGATGGCCGCGGCGTTTCACAGGCAGTCGGATCTTTGGGATTTAGAGTTGCACAAGGCATGGCAACAAGTGCTGCCGGTGGCAAAGAAGACACCTTACAGGATCTTTTAACAGAAACAGAGTTTTCAATTGTTATGGATAGGAGATATTTAGAGATGGTCGTGCCGGCCGCTGGCGGTGGGGGCGGCGGATTACTGGGAGCCGTTGGCAACGTCGCCGCACTTGGCGGGGCAGGCGCAACGTTGGCCACGCCGACTGTGAAATCTAATGTTTTTTCCGGCGCAACGAACTTAAGGGTCTATTCCATTAGCCAAGCGACACAGCCCACATTATTCGTGCCCCGACCGAGTAGCCCGGTCTTTGCAGGCCCAAGCGCATTAAACGATTTGATGCTTTATGTTAAAGCGTCATCCTTGCTACAAACAAATGAAGATTATTATTATGATAATTTTGGAACAGACGTAAATAATTTTGAAAGTGGACTTGCCGCTGCGCGACAGTTTACTGCATCGGTTATTGAAACCACGGTTAGGGTTATAGGAATGACCATGGGCTTAAGCGTGGACATTCCAGTACAAGTAATTGCCAAAAGATAATTAAACGGAGATAAAAATGGCGAGCATATATAAAAAATTAGGTGTAAATGACACCACCAAAACAACCACCAATTTACACGAATCAATTCCAATTACTGGTACAATTCTTTCTGGGACTTATGGAACATTCCCTAGTGGTAATAATGCAAAATACTTTAGCGCAAATGACCATGTTGATGTTTATGACTATCCATATGCTAGCTCTTCAGCTAATATGATGTTTAGTTTAACGGCGGGAGTTTCCGAAGATGCGCCATTAAACGATCACATTAAATCACAAAAAGCGAAAAAGAACGCCATTTATAGACAATTTGCACAGCAATATGTTGGGTACGATAAAGATCATAATGTTATTGAATTTAATATTTCCGGCACTACTCAGCCAGAATCTGGCTACTCGCTCTTGGGAAGCCCCGGAAATGGCGGTGCAGGCGTTGAGACCACTACTGGCCCTCGTATTGAAGCTGCTATTTTTATGGACTTTTCCAGGGTGTTGATGAAGGACGAGATTAAAAAAGGTAGTTTTAAAGTCACCATTGGTACCGGCAGTTATGATGAGCCTTTCCATGAGCCATTTAATACTTTCTCTGATTATCATGTTACTGATACTACTGGGTTTAAAGATAATTCCCCAATGGGCGAATATGCATTGTTACAAAATGGCACCGATACGGCTGCAACGGTAAACACATCGACATTTGGTCTTGTTTATTATCAGGCTGGCATGGCTGTGTTTTTCAACAATAAGGCTAGTATGGGCGAACAGCTTGTCAGCGGATCCGACACTAAAGTCGGCGCCGATTACTTTTCTCTATCTGGTTCCGGTGCGTTCATGAGCGCCAGTATTCCTGATATTTGTAATGGTTTCCGGCACCGCATATATAATGTCGAATTTAACAACACTACTGAATTAAATTCAACAATTTACTTTTGCAGGGTAAATCATAATGAATTCAATTATAGCGCCAATCCATCATTTACTTCAGCTAGTCAAGTTTTTGTTAAAAATAACGCCACTGATCCATCGGTGACGTATGCAACTTCAGTTGGATTGTATTCGGCAGATAATGAATTGTTAGCAACGGCGAAACTTTCAGAACCTCTTAAAAAGAGGTCGGACACCGAATTTACATTGAGGGTAAGACTGGACTATTAAGATGTCATGTACAGATTTAATAAGAATGATATTATTTACAACACTGTAAAGACTTACCCAACGACAAGATTTGTCGCATATAGTAGCAATTTATATATTAATAATCAAAATGAGCATGGTGTATTTGAAACCGGCTCGGTATATGCAAAAGCACTAAATTTGTCTGGCAGCAAGATGGTTATTGATGCCAATTCTCCTGAAGTCACTGGAAACTTCGGTGGCACGGCGAAATCTTTTAAAATACCAATTCCTTTTAGCATATTTCGTGAATTTGTATATAAAAGTGGCGATTCATATGACACCACGTATACAGACCCAAAAACATTATTTAAATTTCTTTCTTTAAAAAACACTATAAACCAATATAAAAGCGTTAATCCTGTTTTTAACTTTGATACTTATTTCAATGGGGGTGTCGGAGGTGAGACTGGTATACCGCTTACACCACAAAAGGGAACTGCGACAAAAACACCAGCCCAATTGGGCGATGAAGAAAAAGTAAGCCCAAAAACTGATTTAAATTTAATATATGTGGATCCCGTATTTATTGGAAAGGGTATTAAACCCGGGTCTGCAGATCTTCAATATTATTTTAATGGAGAACTCGTCGCACGCGCAACCGATGAGGCTAGAGATGGAGTTCTTAGAGAAAAAACGAACTCAACAGTGGGCGTAAGCTCTTCGGTGGGATTCGTTTTATACAGCGAAGGCGTTATTGTGTTGTATAACACAGACAATATTAGTGATCAGCGTGAACCATACATTCAACCAACGTCTTCGGTCGGCGCAGCAGAAAGCTCACATGCCAAGTGGGTACACTTTTTTAGTTATAAGCAAACGGCCGACCATGCCGCGGCAGCCATTTCGGCGTCTTCTTATATTTTAGATTTTAAAGGAACGCAAGTTATCCCTACGCTTACCATGTTTGCACATGCGCCGAAAAATGAATTAAATTGGAGTAATAATCCCACCTATATTTCCGCATCTCAGGGAGAATCTATTTTAGTAAGCTCTTCTTTTTCTTATATTGAACAAAAAGCACGTACAATTAAAAATACCATATCTAGCTCATTTGCACGATATTCCGCGTCTTTCAAGCCACAAACATTTATTTCCACAATTGGCGTTTATGATGATGATGATAATTTGATCGCAATTACAAAATTGGCGAACCCCGTAAGAAAAACAGATGAACAAGATTATACTTTTAAGCTAAAATTAGATTTATGATACTTGGACTTGATATTTCGACCAGCATTACTGGCGCGACTATAATTGATGAACACGGGAATGTTATTTATTGTGAGGCATGGGATACTCGCAAATTAAAGAACTTTTTTACAAAGGCGATGTGCATTAAGAATGAATTGCTTAAAATAAGAAACAATTTTGACATTACAGAAGTGTTTATCGAGCAATCACTACAAATGTTTAGAGCCGGATTCTCATCGGCGAAGACACTCACGCTTCTTTCAAAATTTAATGGCACAATTAGCTGGATATGTTATGAACTGTTTATCCTAGAGCCTAAATACGTTTCAGCCATATCTGCTAGAAAATTGTGTGGAGTTAAAATACAAAGGGGCAAAAAAGCCAAGGAAATCGTACTACAGCATGTACTTGACAATGTAGGTGGATTTGAGGTACAATATACTAGAAGTAACAACCCAAAGCCGGGAAGTTATGATCGAGCGGATAGCTATATCGTTGCTCGGGCTGGTTATTTACAGTGTCAACAAGAAAAAAACTAGAGACATTACAGGATATTTTGGGCCCTTATCGTACAAGCAACGATGAGTATCTTTTTAATTGCCCCGTTTGTAATCATCACAAGAAAAAACTATCAATAAATTTAGAAAAAGATAAATTCAAATGTTGGGTTTGTGATTATTCTGGGAGATCGATTATAAGACTTGTCAGAAAATGTGGCACATTTGATCAAAAAAAGCACTGGCGGCATCTTTGTAATATTATTGACCACTCTTCAGTTGTGGAGAGTTTGTTTGATAAAAACGACGAAAAACAGAAAATAAAAATTAATTTGCCAAAAGAATTTAAAACCTTAACAAACAAACACATCCCACGTTGCGCACTACCGGCTATTTCTTATTTAAAAAGAAGGGGCGTTGACACTGCGGATATTTTATATTGGAAAATGGGCTATTGCGCCATGGGTGAGTACCGTGATAGAATTGTAATCCCGTCTTTTAATAATGATGGCGATGTAAACTATTTTGTTGCTAGATCTTATGACTGCAATAACAGATTAAAATATAAAAACCCTAATGTTTCAAGAAATATTGTTTTTAATGAGCTTTTTGTTGATTTTGATGAAGACCTTATTTTGGTTGAGGGGGTCTTTGATGCCGTGACAGTGGGACAAAACGCCATTCCATTGTTGGGTTCAACATTAAACGAAAAATCTGAGCTTTTTAGAAAGATTTTAGAACATGATTCTAAAGTATATGTTGCTTTAGACAGGGACGCTGAAAAAAAATCGTTTCGGTTGATAGAAAAGTTCTTGCTTTATGGCGTAGAAGTGTATAAAATAGATACACGAGGTTATGAAGACGTGGGTTCTATGAGCAAATTTGAATTTGAACGTAGAAAGAATATGACGACCGCGGTCACAAATGATAAATTGGCCATCTTTTCTGCGTTGGCGAGTTAATTGAGGATTATATGAAGTTTGCACACATTGCGGATACACACATTCGTAATTTAAAATATCACAAAGAGTATAGAGCCGTTTTTGATCAGCTATATGCTACATTAAAAGAAGAAAAGGTGGACTGTATCGTACATTGTGGCGATATTGCACACACAAAGACACAAATTTCACCAGAATTTGTGCAGATGTGTTCTGATTTTTTGAAGAATCTGGCTGATATTGCGCCCACTTATATTGTTTTGGGCAATCATGACGGCAATTTAAGAAATTCTTTTCGCCAAGACGCGATTTCACCAATTGTAGAGGCCCTGGATCATCCGGACCTTCATTTATGCAAAAATTCTGGTGAAATACACATAAATAAGGAATTTTGTTTGAACGTTTTATCAGTTTTTGATGAGGAAAATTGGATAAAACCAACAAGACCAGACAAAATTAACATTGCTGCTTATCATGGCTCCATTTATGAATGTAAAACAGATATTGGTTGGGTTATGAAGGAGACAGACCACGAGGTTAGTGTCTTTGATGATTTTGATTATGCTTTTTTAGGTGATATTCACAAGCCGCAGGTGTTAAATGAGGCCGGTACTGTGGCTTATGCCGGCTCGACCATCCAACAGAATTTTGGAGAAAGCGTAGACAAGGGAATTTTATTGTGGGATATTGAAAACAAGGAGGACTTTGCTTGTGAAAGGGCTATTTTTCAAAACCCAAAGCCGTTTATAAGTATTTACCTTACTAAAACGGGCCGCATACCAAATAAATTCGAATGCCCTCCGAATGCCCGCCTTCGATTGATTTCGCAGACCAACATTCCTTTAGAAAAACTACGAAGAGCCGTTGATATAGCGAAACAGCGCTTTAAGCCTGAAAGTGTTACCTTTTTGAACAAGGGGAACCTCTCTGATTCAAATATTGAAGACAAAGTTGAGGCAGCAATTAAAGAAAACTTGCGCGATGAAAAAATCCAGCAAGAGCTAATTAGGGAGTATTTAAAAGATTATAATCCCGCCGCCGAAACACTCCAAGAGGTCTTCGATCTTAACTCTAAATATAATAAATTGGTAGAGGCGACAGAGGATCTTTCGCGAAATGTGCATTGGAAAGTTAAAAAATTGGGCTGGAACAATCTCTTCAACTATGGAGAGGACAATTCTATTGATTTTGCTAAGTTATCTGGCATTGTTGGGATATTTGGTAAAAATTTTAGTGGGAAGTCAAGCATTATTGATAGCTTGCTCTATACAATGTATAATAATACCTCTAAAAATATTAGAAAAACGGTCAATATCATTAACGAACATAAAGAGCATGGATCTGGTTTTTTGGAGATTGAAGCAAATAATAAAACTTATAAGATTTCAAGGAGATCTGATAAATACGTTAAAAAACTCAAGGGTAAAGTTACGGACGAAGCTAAAACAACCTTAGATTTTGAATCTATCGACCATGTTACTGGAGAAGCTTTGATTCACAACGCCACAGAACGCGGTGGAACGGACAAAAACATCCGAAGCAGGTTCGGCTCCCTTGAAGACTTTTTAATGACTTCTATGTCCTCTCAGCAGGGCGCATTGCAGTTTATTAACGAAGGGTCCACGAGGCGTAAGGAAATTTTAGCAAAATTCCTTGATTTGGAGTTTTTTGAAAAGAAATTTAAGCTTGCAAAGGAAGATGCGGCTGATTTGCGTGGTGCTCTGCGTCGACTTGAGGGAAAAGAGTATGATGAAGAGATTAAGAAGGCAAAAGAAGATATTTTTGTTGCTGAAGCCAACTCTTTGAAGAAAAGGAATGAGTGTGGCGACCTTAAGAAGAAACTCCAAGAAATTGAAGTCGTTTTAAAGGATTTTAATGACAAAATCGCCGCTGTACCCGCAGAGCCTATAAATATTGAAGAGCTACAGGTGGATTTGAAGAAAACAAAGGGTCAAATTTCTGATTTAAAAAGAAATAATCGCAATTTGAGGGCCAAGGTGGGGAGAAACAATGCTTTTATTGAAAAGGCCAAGGGATTTTTGCGTGATTTTGATATTGAGGATTTAAAAAGAAAAAAGACCATAGAGGCATCAAAATTTAAGCATTTGGAAGAACTGGCTCAACAAATTTTGGATGAACAAAAGACATTTCAGATTTATAACAACCAAGTAAAGATTTTGGACGGCATTCCTTGTGGGAAGTCTTATGTCACTAGTTGTCAATTTATTAAAGAGGCATATGGTGCATCTCAAAAAATAGATGTTGTTGAAAAAATGATTGAGGCGCTTCAAAATCAACAAAAAAACATTAGAAGTGAGATTGAAGAACTGGATCCTAAAGCAATTGATCGGCATTTGGTCAATTATGAGAAGCTTGTTAGTAAAAAAGAGGCCTCTCAACAAGAGCAGACAAGGTTGCGACTAGAGATCGAGCGCAATACTAATAAAATACAAACTTCAGACGTTGGCATAGGCGAATATCAAAAGAAGATTGCTTATTATAATGAAAACAAAGAGGCCATTGAGGATTACAACGGGCTTGTAAGGCAGCGTGATGAAAAACGACAAGAAGCCCAAAATTTAAATGATGCTTTAGAGTCGTGTGAGACCCAAATACTTGAATTTGTAGCTGAGCAGGGCGCCACTGAGCAAAAGTTAAAGAATCTGCAAGAACAAAAACAAGAAAAAGAGGAATTAAGCGTTGAATATTCGGCTTATGATTTATTTATGCGATGTATGCATAGTGGAGGAATCTCTTTTGATTTAATTAAAAAAGGGCTCCCAGTTATTAATGAAGAAATTAGTAAAGTTCTTGCTAATGTGGTTGAGTTCGAAATATTTTTTGAGAATAATGATAATAAATTAGATATTTTAATTAAACACCCGAAGCATGAATCTCGTCCATTAGAAAACGGCTCCGGAGCAGAAAAAACTTTGGCCGCAATTGCTATTAGAATTGCACTGTTAAATGTTTCAAATATGCCCAAAAGCAACATTTTCATTCTGGACGAACCCGGGACTTCTCTTGATGCCGACAACACGGAAGGCTTTATGCGCATTTTGGACCTAATTAAGGGGTATTTCGGCATAACTTTACTAATTACTCATGTGGACAGTCTAAAAGATATTGTTGATATGACAATTGACATTATGAAAACTGAAGAGGGCTACGCTTATGTCAACCAGTAAGAGCAAAATAATGGCATCTGTATGTGGGTGTGAACAATGTGATTGTGAAATAGGGTGTGATTGCACCTGTTGTTGTAAGCATAGTGATCAACGTAGGAGATTAAAATGATGGCAAAAGTAAAAGCGTTTATAGATCAAAATTTAGAGAGATTTATGTCGAAGAAGTTACTCGTTTGGCTAACTACAACGGGACTACTCTTGGCAGAGAAAGTAGATTCAGAACAGTGGATAATCATTGCGACAGCCTACGTCGGAACGCAAGGTTTCGTTGATGTAGTCGGCCGCTTCAAGGGAAAATAAACAATGAAACTGTTGATAGAAAATTGGCGTCAGTATTTGA
>TARA_R110001583_G_scaffold57921_6_pt1 | contig 13644 bp, 9 predicted proteins | sample TARA_R110001583 | Tara Oceans TARA_R110001583 (sample SAMEA4398432) | marine metagenome | biome: Polar Biome; feature: [MES] marine water layer (ENVO:01000295) within the mesopelagic zone...; material: water (ENVO:00002006), including particulate matter (ENVO:01000060) such as...... | reverse complement strand
GAGGAGTTATTCTAATAGCTTTCCCTTCAAATAAAAGCCAGAATAATAATAATCCGTTTTCTAAACATTTCAAAATAACTTTTGAAGCAATTGCATCTGTCTCAACAATTGCGGCCAACATTAATCCTTTTCCTCTAATTTCAGTAATTAGTGGATGAATTAATAATTTTCTAAATAACGTTTCTTTATTTAAAGTTTCGGTAATTAAATTTGAATGTAGTAATTCATTTAAATTTGCATTAGCAGCTGCAGCAATAACTGGATGCCCTCCAAATGTAGTTATATGACCAAGTTTAGGATGCTCTTTTAAGCAGCTCATAATTTCAAAGGAAGAAATAAATGCACCAATAGGCATTCCACCACCTAAACCTTTACCCGTTATAAGAATATGAGGAATGACATTGTAGTTTTCAAAACCAAACAATTTACCTGTTCTACCAATTCCACATTGAATTTCATCTAAAATAAGCAATGCACCAACTTGATTACATTTATCCATTACTTTTTTTAAATAATTATTTTTAGGTTCTATAAAACCAGCACCTCCTTGTATAGTTTCTAAAATTACTCCAGCTGTTTTAGTAGTTATTTTTTCTAAATCTAATAAATTGTTAAATTCAATAAATTTTATTCCAGGTACTAATGGCCTAAAAGCACTATTTTGTTTTTCGGTTCCGCACACACTCATAGCTCCTTGAGTATTACCATGATATCCATTTTTTGCAGCGATAATTTCACTTCTACCTGTAAATCTTTTAGCTAATTTTAATGAACCTTCTGTTGCTTCAGTTCCTGAATTGGTAAGATAAATTGTTTGTAATGGTTTTGGTAAATTAGTAGCAAGTAATTTTGACAAATCAACTTGTGGTTGTTGAATAAATTCTCCGTAAACCATTACATGAGTATATTTATCAACTTGATCTTTAATTGCTTGTGAAATTTTAGGATGATTATGGCCTAAAGTATTTGCTGAAACTCCAGCTATAAAATCAAGATATTCTTTTCCGTTTTTATCATATACATAGCACGCTTTTGCACTAGAAATTTCTAAAGCTAGTGGATTTGGACTTGTTTGAGCTTGGTATTTAAAAAAATCTTCTTTCAATTTTTTGATGTTGCTTTTGGTTTTATAGCCGTTTTTTTAGTTGCGGATTTATCAAGTACTACTTCTTTTTTAACTATTTCTTTTTTATTGGGATCCAAATTTTCTGGAATTGCAGCTTCTTCATCTTTAATAAAAATATCATCTTTATTTAATGGTCTCTCATCTGCTCGCCAAACAAATCCGTTAAGAAGTTTCTCAGTATCTTTTAATTTTAAAAATTCAGATGGGGGATAGGTTTTTCCTTCAGGTTTTTCAATAAAATCTATTAAAATAATGTCATTATTATTCATTGTAATAAAAATATTTTTACTGCTACTCATTTTAGTAATTCCAATTAATTCTTTTTTTTCATCTCTTAAAAAGAAAATAACTTCACTATTACCAATATCATCTAATGTTTCTAATTTATTATTTTTAAATTTTCCATACATGTTTTTACCTTTTAATTGGCTATAGCCAGCAGAATCCTTTTGAACCATTAATGCATTATCTAATATTTTTAACGAATCTAGTTGTTCTGTTTTTTGATTAGAAAGAAAATGAATTGTATCTCCAGTTATTTGATTTCCTTCAGCCCATAATACAGGGTTTCTATATAATTTGGTCAATCCTGTTTTTTCAAATGTTATTAACGAGTCACATTTTCCTTGAATATCAGATTTAAATATTTTAACTCTTTTAAAAGCTTTTATTATGCGATTTTCAATTTTACCGGTAACCATTAATTTATCTCCGTGAATATAAATAGAATCGTTTTCCATAGCCGATATAGCAACAGCTCTATTTGTAATAAAAACAGAATCCTTTAATTTGTAAAATTCGGCGTAACCTCCTTTAATAACGGTACTATTAGTAGTGTCTAAAATTATTATGTTTCCAGTTGCAGAGGCGTATTCTAAATTTTTATTATAGTATAAACTATCACCTTTAATAGTTCTATCTCCATAAAATATTTTTGAATTCTTTAAAAAATGAGAAATATTTGTTTTTGAATTGTGATGCCCTTTTTCCGTATATATAGAATTTGTTTCACTTGTAATTGTAGAAGGTCCAAATAATTCTGCGATACCAGTATCTGTAAAATAGTCTAAATGATCAGAAACTAATTTACTATCTTTATTTGTTACATCAACTTTATTAAAGGCTTGAAACTTATTTGTACTTAAATAATAATTACCTTCTCTACTTGTTAAAAGGTTTGTTGTGTCTTTTATAGTTCCGCCACTTTTATAAAACAAATGTTGAAGTTCTCTATCAAAATAAAGGGTATCTGTTTTTAAAGTCATAAATTCATCTTTTAAAATTACATCTCCCCAAGAAGTTGCCATTTTTTTATTGGCATCATAATCTGAATATTTACTGTATTGAACAATAGTATCTCCTTGGTTTATTATGACATTACCCATCGCTTTTATCAATTTTGTTTCTTGATAAATATATGCTTTGTCGCATCGTAAAGTTGCTCCTTCATGTTCAACAAAAACATTTCCAATAGATATAGTTGCCCCAGGATATCTTGGGTCAACTAATGTATTGTCTGCTTTTAAAATTTTAATTCTTTTAGATTGTGAAAAACCTTGAATACTTATTAAAGCAAGAATTATGAATAGAATTTTTTTCAATACAAATTAATTTAAACACAAAACTAACGAAAAAGTAGTTTGTAAATTATAATAGTGTGTTAAAAAAAAAGCTTCAATTTTTGAAGCTTTTTTTAATATTATCTCATTATTGTTTGTTTCCTGTCAGGACCTACAGATACAATTTTTACAGGTACTTCAACAAAATCTTCAATAAATTTTATATAATCTACTAATTCTTTTGGAAGCGTATCTATACTTGTCATTCCAGTTAAATCTTGAGCCCAACCCTTAACTTCTGTATAAACAGGTGTCACATTGTGTTCTTCAATATTATATGGTAAATGTTTTACTTCTGTTCCTTTATAAATATAAGAAGTACAAACTTTTAATGTTTTAAATCCGGATAGTACATCACCCTTCATCATCATTAATTGTGTTACCCCATTTATATCAATTGCATATTTTAAGGCAACTAAATCTAACCAGCCACATCGTCTTGGTCTACCTGTTGTTGCTCCAAATTCTTGTCCTACTTTAGACATTGTAGCTCCATCTTCATCAAATAATTCAGTAGGGAATGGCCCCGAACCAACACGAGTAGTATATGCTTTAAAAATACCAAAAACATCTCCAATTTTGTTTGGAGCAACTCCTAAACCAGTACAAGCTCCAGCTGCAGTAGTTGTTGAAGATGTTACAAAAGGATAAGTCCCAAAATCAATATCTAATAAAGATCCCTGAGCTCCTTCAGCTAAAATAGTTTTACCATTTTTCATGGCATTGTTTAAATATTCTTCACTATCAATAAAAGTTAGTTCTTTTAATCGTTCAACTGCTTGGAAAAACTCAGCTTCTAATTCTTCTAGGTTGTATTCTAATTCAACATCAAAAAAGTCAATCATTTTAATGTGTTTTGCTGTTAATGCTGCATAGCGATCTTTCCAATCTTCAAGCTCTAAGTCTCCAACACGCATACCGTTTCTACCAGTTTTATCCATATATGTTGGACCAATTCCTTTTAAAGTAGAACCAATTTTAGCTTTTCCTTTTGAAGCTTCACTAGCGGCATCTAATAATCTATGTGTTGGTAAAATTAAATGTGCTTTTCTAGAAATTAATAATTTAGTTTTAAAATCTAAATTAAATTGTGATAAATTATCTAATTCCTTTTTAAAAATTACAGGGTCAATAACCACACCATTTCCAACTACATTTATTGCTTCTTTGTGAAAAATTCCTGAAGGTATTGTATGTAATACATGTTTGTGCCCGTCAAATATTAAAGTATGTCCAGCATTTGGACCACCTTGAAAACGCGCTATTATGTTATAATTTGATGTAAGAACATCAACAATTTTACCTTTACCTTCATCTCCCCATTGCAATCCTAGTAATAAATTTACAGCCATTTTTTTTGTAATAAATATGTTAGTTGTTTTTTTGTTTTTTTGTTCCGTAGAAGTATAACGAATGATTATGAATTTCTATTCCTAGAGTTTCTTCAATCGTTTGTTTTATTATTTGTACTCGTGGATCACAAAATTCAATTACTTCACCGGTATCGGTTAAAATAACGTGATCATGTTGTTTATCAAAATAACATTTTTCGTAATGTGCCTGATTTTGACCGAATTGATGTTTTCTAACTAATCCAGATTCTAAAAGTAATTCTATAGTATTGTAAAGTGTAGCTCTACTTACTCTATAATTTTTATTTTTCATTTGAATATAAAGTGATTCTATATCAAAATGGTCATTTAAATCATAAATTTCGTGAAGTATTGCAAAGCGTTCTGGAGTTTTTCTATGGCTATTTGCTTCAAGAAAATTAACAAAAACGTTTTTTACAATTTTTTGATTTTCATTACTCATAAAATTACTATTTTAATTGTAAAACTAAACAACAAAGTTAACTCTATTTTTTTAAAAAATTAAAGGTGATCCTTATATTTATTAACTTTAATTGTGAATAAACTAGTGTTTGTAAATCCGATCCACTTTATCAATTCCTTCAATTTTTTTAATGTTTTCACTTAATTTTTGAAGTTGCGTTTTGTTTTTAACGCTAATTGTAATTTTACCCTCAAATATACCATCATGTCCAGAGATGTTTAAATTATGAATATTCACACTCATATCTCTAGAAATAACTTGCGTAATTTCATTAACTAATCCTACATGATCGACTCCATGAATTTTAATAATCACCTTAAATTCTTGGTTTGTAGAATCAATCCATTTTGCGCTCATAATTCTATAAGCATAGTTGGCTTGGAGGCTTATGGCATTTGGGCAATCTTTTTTATGAACTTTTATACCATCATTTATGGTTACAAAACCAAAAACTTTATCACCAGGAATAGCATTACAACATTGAGAAATTTTATAATCTAAACGTTCCTCTTCATTTCCAAAGACTAATGAATCATAGTTAGAATTTAACTCTTCTTGCTCAATATTTTCTAGCTTAGGAACACTTCTTTTAATTCTATTTTTAAAGAAACTAACAAAAGCATTGTTATGTTGAGAAATATATTCCTTTAATTGATTGTTATCAATTGATCCACTACCCATTCTATAAAACAAATCTAAACTTGTTTTAAGTTTGAAAAAAACCACCAACTCGTTAACAACTTTTTCAGTTAAATTAATTTTTAAATGTTTTAACTTTCTTGTTAATACTTCTTTTCCTTCCTCTGCAATTTTCTTTTGATCTTCTTTTAGAGCATTCTTTATTCTTGATCTAGCTCTCGCTGTTACTACAAAATCTAACCAGCCAACATTAGGTTTTTGGTTTTTTGCTGTAATTATTTCAACTTGATCTCCACTAAATAATTCTTGACTAATGGACTTTAATTTTCCATTTATTTTTGCTCCTCTACAATTCATTCCTACCTGTGTATGAATTGAAAAAGCGAAATCTAGTGCAGTAGCTTTTTTAGGTAATGCTTTTATTTCACCTGTTGGGGTAAAAATAAAAATTTCCTTGGCATATAAATTTAATTTAAAATCTTCTACAAAATCAATAGCACTGCTATCAGAGTTTTCAAGCGACTCTTGAATTTTATTTAACCAATCATCTAAACCACTATCTCGATCGTTTTTGTTTTTATATTTATAATGCGCGGCATATCCTTTTTCAGCAATCTCATCCATTCTAGCTGAGCGAATTTGAACTTCAACCCATTTTCCTAAAGGGCCCATTACTGTAATATGTAAAGATTCGTAACCTGTAGATTTGGGTTGACTAATCCAATCTCTTAATCTACTTGGATTTGGTCTAAAATGGTCTGTAACAATTGAATATATTTTCCAAGCATCAAACTTTTCATCCTTTATAGTAGAGTCGTAAATAATCCGAATTGCAAATTTATCATAAATCTCGTCGTAGGTTACGCCCTGAGATAACATTTTTTTACGAATAGAATAAATGGATTTTCTACGCCCTTTTATTAAGTATTTAAAACCTTCTTTATCTAAGGATTCTTTTATAATATTTGAAAAAGTTTCAATATAAATATTTTGTTCTTCTTTGCTTTGAGTAATTTTTTCAGCAATATCATTATAAACTTCAGGCTCGGTATATTTTAACCCTAAATTTTCTAGTTCTGTTTTAATATTATATAAGCCTAATCTATGTGCTAATGGGGCATAAATATAGATAGTTTCCGACGAAATTTTTAATTGTTTGTCGGAGGGCATTGCATCCATAGTTTGCATATTGTGCAATCTATCTGCAATTTTAATTAGTATTACACGCACATCATCGTGCAATGTTAGTAGCATTTTTCTAAAATTCTCTGCTTGAATTGAGGGATTTTGTTCTTTATTTAAATGAGAAATTTTAGTTAATCCGCTAACAATACGTGCAACATTTTCTCCAAATAAGCGCTCAATATCCTCTAAAGTATAATCTGTATCTTCAACAACATCATGCAATAATGCAGAAACTATTGAAGTTGTATCTAATCCAATCTCGTAAGCAACAATTTTTGCAACAGCAATTGGATGAAAAATATACGGTTCACCAGTTTTTCTTCTTTGTGATTTATGCGCCTCTAAAGCAATATCAAAAGCTTTTCTAATTTCTTTTTTATCAGAATCAGTAAATGATTGGTAAGCACCTTTTAGCAAATCTTTATATCGTTTTGCTATTTCTTTATTTTCTTCTTCTATGCTTAAATTATATGCCATCGCTTAAAAATAGTATTTTATTTTGACTCAACAATTGATAAAAATTATTTTTTTAAATTTAAAATTCGCTGTAATAAAGTAGGGTGAGAGTAATGAAATTTCACATACAAACTATTTGGAGTTAAATTACTCAAACTATTTTTTGATAATTTTTTTAATGATGAAATTAAATCCCCTGGACTTGAATATTTTTTAGCATAATCGTCTGCTTCATATTCAAATTTTCTGGAAAGCATATTCATAAAAAAACTTGTTATTTCTGAAATAGGGCTATATAAAATACCAAAAGCTATTAAGCCAATATGAAAACTTGTTATTTCAACTCCTAAAGCCTGTGATAATAAATTATTACCAACAAGTAACGACAAAATATAAAATGTAAAACCTGATAAAATTAGTGACATAATTAAATTATATATGATGTGTTTTTTCTTATAATGACCAACTTCATGGGCTAAAACGGCAACAATTTCATCAACTTCTAAATCATTAATAAGTGTATCATATAAAGTTATTCTTTTTTGAGATCCAAAACCAGAAAAATAAGCGTTGGCTTTGGTAGATCTTTTTGAACCATCAATTACATAAATATTATCAAGTTTAAAACCAACTTTAGTTGCAAAAGTATTGATTGCATTTTTTAATTCTCCATCTTCTAACTTAGTTTGTTTGTTGAATAATGGAACAATTAATTTGGAGTAAAAAAGATTCATTAAAATAGTAAAAACAGCAATTAAAGCCCAAGTATATATCCAAAAATTAGAAGTTGTAAGTTGATAGAACCAAGTTATTAGAGCTAAAATTCCACCACCAATTAGTATTAGCATCAACCAACTTTTTAACTTGTCTAGAATAAATGTTTTAACAGTTGATTTATTAAATCCAAATTTTTCTTCAATTACAAAAGTACCAAAATAAGAAAAAGGTAAGGTAAGTAAATCACTTGCAAAAAGAATAATTCCAAAGAAAATAAGTGTTATAACTATCTGGTTTTCTGAAATATTTCTAGCAATTTGATCTACATAAGCAAAGCCATCAAACATAAAAAATAGAATAGTTAACAATAGTGAAAATGTACTAGTAATAAATGAAAATTTATAATTTTCCTTTTTATAATTTTGAGACTTTAAGTATTCTTCCTCATTATAAATTCCCTCTAATTCATCAGGAATTTGATCATTAAAATGTTTTGCATTTAAAGCATTTAAAAAGGTGTCAAATAAATATTTTGCAATAATTATACTAATTAATATATAAAATAATGTTTGTGGAGTCATAATTAATGTGGAATTGTTTAACTGTGTAATTGTATTTTTGAATTTACTTCATAAATTAAAAATCATAATTTATAACTTGTTTCTCATTACTAATATCTCAATACTTTCTTTGCCTAACAGCTTCAAACAAAATAATAGCAGCACTTACAGATACATTCATAGAATCTATTGCACCTTGCATAGGAATAATAATATTTTTAGTGGTGTTTTCCAGCCATTCATCAGTTAGTCCGGTTGCTTCTGTACCAACTACTATTGCAGAAGGTTTTTTAAAATCAATTGTTTGATATTCAACTGAAGCCGTTAGAGCAGCGCCGTAAATATTAATATTTCGTTCTTTTAAAAAAGTAATTATTTCTGAAGTTGAACCAGTAGCAATAGTTGTTGTAAATATACAACCAACACTTGATCTAATTATATTAGGACTGTATAGATCTGTTTTAGGGTTTGCAATAAAAACGGCATCAATTCCAGCAGCATCTGCAGTTCTTAATAAGGCTCCAATATTCCCTGGTTTTTCAGGAGCTTCAGCAATTAATATTAATGGATTTTTAGTTTTAAATTCAATTGAATCTAGGGATAAATCTTTAGTAGTGGCAACTGCCAAAATTCCTTCTGTGGTTTCTCTTATCGCTAATTTTTTATATACATTACTAGAAATTTCAATCACTTCAATTTCTGATTTTGAAACTTTTACCAGATTTTCTATTTCAGTTTGATTTATTTTTGAAAATTCTACTAATATTGTTTTAACTATGTATCCACCAGCAATAGCTAAAGTTATTTCTCGCAAACCTTCAATTAAAAAAGTCTGCGTTTTTTTTCTAATACGCGATTTTTCTTTTAATTGAAAAAGCTCTTTTATATATGGATTATGTATACTTGAAATTTCTTTGTGCATTTTTAATAAATATGCAGCAAAGATAGTGATTAATAAAACTTTATAAGACTGGAATTTTTCAAAAAAAAAGAGTTAGAAATTTATAATTTTTCTGTTTTATAGTAATTTATTAAGAGAACTACCATTTTATTATAACCTTTAATACCATCTTTTTGTTTATTTGCTTTTAAATAATTATCGTAAAAAAATTTAAAATATTTCTCAGACCAATTATTATAGGATTCCCAAAATTCCTGACTTTGTTTTAAATCTTTTAAAATTCCTTTATTTAGTAAAGGTTTTAAAAGTTCGAACTGTTCAGGATCTTTTCTAAAAACTTCAGCAAGGCAATACCGTAAAGACATTAAATAGCCAGAATAATTAAAATATAGGTTATTATAATTTATTGAAGCCAAATAACCAATAAAATTAGCTTCACTTTCAGAAGCATAACCAACTTGATGTGCAATTTCATGACAAGTAGTGGCTGGAAATCCATTTTTAGGAATTAAATAATTTACTTGAGCCTCATTTGATATTGGGTTTAAATAGCCAGCAAAACCCATATAAGTTAGTGGAATACTAAACAACGAATTTTTAACTGTTGGGTTTTTATAAGAAAATTGAGGATATTTATTTTCTAACTGATCATAAGCCAAATGGGCGATTTCTTGTATTTGACGTTTCGTAATTTCATTTTCAACTAAAATGGAATCGTTTTTTGTAATTGAAAATTGAATTTCATTGGTTTTTACAATTAACTTTTTGGTGAAATTAATTAACTCTTCATTGGTATAATTCTCTTTTTTAATGCCTAAAGATTCATCTAATGGGACTCTAAAATAATTTAATGCCCAATTAAAATGGAATAAAAAAAAGATTATTGAAGCTATTCCAAAAATTTTAAATATTGTGTTTTTAAAATTAATTTTTTTTATTTTTAAGCTGCTATATAATCCTCTTAGTATAAAAATTATTAAAAAAGCATAAAGGAAATCTCCAAATGAAAAAGGCAACCAACCAAAAATAATTCTTAAAAAGTTAGAAACATAGACGTACAAACCTTTAGAATAATATTTTTCAATAAAGGTTGGGTACTGCGCAATTATTTGAATAAAAGACCACTGCATTACCAAAAGTAAAGTTAGAATTTTATATGTTTTTTTTAAATTCATGTTTCAAAAATATGAAATAAAAATGCAGTAACTTCATAATTATAAGTTATTAACAAAAAAGTAACTTGTTAACAAATAATGTGTAAATAAATTTATAAATATAAGACGAAGTTGTACATTTAAAAATTACATTTGCTTTCATCAATAACCAACTATTTTAGGCCATATTTCAGGTTTATAATTTCTATAAAACATTGAAAATTTTAAAAAAATCGTGTTCTAAATTAATAAATTACAAAAAAATCAAGTGAAAAATTTAAATCCAATTCCTGCTAAAACAATAAGAAAAGGTTCTGTAATTAGTCTTGAAAAAGGCAAGCTTCCGCCACAAGCTCTTGATCTTGAGGAGGCTGTGTTAGGGGCGATGATGATTGATAAAAAAGGTGTGGATGATGTAATTGATATTTTGCACCCTGAAGTTTTTTACAAAGAATCTCATCAACATATTTATCAAGCTATTTATACGTTGTTTCAAAATTCTGAACCAACAGATTTATTAACGGTAGCAAATCAATTACGAAAATCTGGAAATTTAGATTTAATTGGGGGAGATTTTTATTTAGTTGGTTTAACACAAAAAGTATCGTCATCTGCACATATAGAATTTCACGCACGTATTATTCTTCAAAAATATATTCAACGAAAATTAATTTCAATTTCAGCTGAAATTATAGAAGAGGCTTATGATGAAACTGTGGATGTTTTTGATTTGTTAGATGATGCCGAAACTAAACTATTTGAAGTAACCCAAGGAAATCTTAAAAAAGGTTCTGAAGATGCTCAAGGACTTGTAAGTCAGGCGATAAAAAAGATTCAAGAGATATCCAATAAAAGTGGAATGAGTGGTGTTGCTACTGGTTTTAATCGTTTAGATGAATTAACTTCGGGATGGCAACCTTCAGATTTAGTTATTTTAGCTGCGCGTCCTGGTATGGGTAAAACGGCATTTGTAATGTCTATGGCAAAAAATATGGCTATAGATTTTGATACTCCAGTTGCAATATTTTCTTTAGAGATGTCGTCTGTTCAGCTAATTACTCGTATGATTTCAAGTGAGACTGGTATTTCTTCAGGAAAATTGAGAAAAGGAAATTTGGAACCTCATGAATGGGAACAATTAAATGTTAAGGTTAAAAACTTATCGAAAGCACCTATTTTTATTGATGATACTCCATCTTTATCTATATTTGATTTACGTGCAAAAGCACGTCGTTTAGCCTCTCAACATGGTATAAAAATAATTGTGATTGATTATTTACAATTAATGACAGCTGGAAGTTCTTCAAACGGAAATAGAGAGCAAGAAATTTCTACAATTTCACGAAACTTAAAGGCTTTGGCTAAGGAACTTGCAATTCCTGTAATTGCACTTTCGCAATTATCTCGTGCTGTTGAAACTCGTGGTGGAAGTAAAAGACCTTTATTATCAGATTTACGTGAATCTGGTGCAATTGAACAAGATGCCGATATAGTTTCATTTATTTTTAGACCAGAATATTATGGATTAACAGAATGGGATGATGAAGAAAGAACACCTTGTGAAGGTCAGGCCGAATTTATTGTTGCGAAACATAGAAATGGTGGTTTAGAAAATATTAGATTAAAATTTACGGGTCATTTAGCTCAATTTAGTAATTTGGATGAAGATTTTGGAAATGAATTTCAGTCTAAAATGAACAGTGCTATTGCTGAAGGAAGCAGAGTAAGCCCAGAAGATGCATTTGGCGCTGTAGATAATTTAGATGATGGAGATGTTCCATTTTAGAAAAATATAAGTGAAAAATAAATTTTATATAAAACAACTTTTTATTTTAATAGTACTTTTTTGTACAACCTCAATCTATGCCTCATTCATTTTAATTCCAATGGATGCTGTTACACAAACAAACCATTTAAAAGCTTACGGTATCACTTTTTGGTACTTACAAAAAGGGAATACAGCTAAATGGTTACTAAATTATGAAGGTGGCTCTTTTTTATTAGAAGATAATGAAGCAACTAGAAACGAGTGTAAGATAAGAGGTGTAACTTTTCATGTGATTTCAGACACAGAAGCAGCAACTATATTGGAAGAAATTTCCAGTCCATCAAAAAATATGGAAGCCGTTGTTTTGGAGAAAGCACCTAAAATAGCAGTGTATTCTCCAAAAGATAAAATGCCTTGGGACGATGCGGTTACCATGGTTTTATCATATGCCGAAATTCCTTTTGATGTTATTTATGATGAAGAAGTTTTAAGTGATAAGTTGTTATTATACGAGTGGCTTCACTTACATCACGAAGATTTTACTGGTCAATATGGTAAATTTTATGGCTCTTATAAAACAGCACCTTGGTATTTAGAACAAAAAAAATCGGCAGAGGAATTAGCTAAAAAATTAGGATTTTCAAAAGTTTCAGAAGAAAAATTAGCAGTTTCAAAAAAAATTAGAGATTTTGTTTATGGTGGTGGATTTATGTTTGCAATGTGCTCAGCTACAGATAGTTTTGATATTGCATTGGCAGCAGAAGGTGTTGATATATGTGAAGTAATGTTTGACGGTGACCCATCTGAAATAGATTACCAAAACAAAATTGATTTTACAAAAACGTTTGCTTTTAAAGATTTTGAATTGGTTAGAAACCCAAATGAATATGAGTTTTCTTCAATAGATATGACTACAAAAAGAGCTGCTATAAAAAGAACCTCTGATTATTTTTCTTTACAAGAATATTCTGCAAAATGGGATCCAATCCCAACAATGTTATGCCAAAATCATACACAATTGATTAAAGGTTTTATGGGACAAACAACTAGTTTTGAAAGAGCAACTATTAAATCTAGCGTTTTGGTAATGGGTGAAATAAAAATGAACAGAGAAGCTAGATATATTCATGGAGTTAAAGGTAAAGGAATGTTTACTTTTTATGGTGGTCATGACCCTGAAGATTATCAGCATAGAGTTGGTGATCCAAAAACAGAATTGGATTTATATCCAAATTCTCCGGGATATAGACTCATTTTAAATAACGTACTTTTCCCTGCTGCGAAAAAGAAAAAACAGAAAACGTAAGTCTGTTAATAACACACTTAAAACTTTATTGATAAAAGTTATGGTCTCATACTTCTAAAATAGTATTTTTGCTTTTTTAAAATAAAAAACATAAATATGTCAACTACACAACAACTGCAGGATTTTGCGCAACAAGTAAGAAGAGATATAGTTAGAATGGTGCATGCTGTAAAATCTGGACATCCAGGAGGTTCATTAGGATGTAATGAATTTCTAACGGTTTTATATCAAGACGTAATGGAATATTCTACTGATTTTACAATGGATGGAATAAATGAAGACTTATTCTTTTTATCAAATGGACATATTTCTCCTGTTTTTTATAGTGTATTGGCAAGAAGTGGCTATTTTCCAGTTAAAGAATTAGCAACTTTTAG
>TARA_R110001583_G_scaffold182050_1_pt1 | contig 13649 bp, 26 predicted proteins | sample TARA_R110001583 | Tara Oceans TARA_R110001583 (sample SAMEA4398432) | marine metagenome | biome: Polar Biome; feature: [MES] marine water layer (ENVO:01000295) within the mesopelagic zone...; material: water (ENVO:00002006), including particulate matter (ENVO:01000060) such... | reverse complement strand
TGTGCTTCCTTTGTGAATGGCGATTCAATTAACGTATATGAATCTACATTAACCTTGTAAGACTTAAACCCCCATTCAAATTCTTTTTTGCGTGGGACACCTGGGCCAGGCTAGGTACTGACCTCTAACTAAGACAGGTACGGACCTCTAGTTAAGTGAGGTACGGACGTGTGGAGCTTCGCACTTTGTTTTGTTGGCGAGCGGGTACGGACGTTCGCGCCCTATGATAGCGGCGCATGTAACGTGAATCCCGAGGTATCTTCTTTTGCTTTCTTTCCCTTAGCCTTTAGCCATATGATGGATGGGCTAGGGTGCAGGAACGTCATGTCATGTTCATCCCCGTTCACTATCGGTACACGTCCCCATAGCATGGCGTTCGGGCTCACGGTACCGCATACCGCTACTCTCGTGCCAAGATCTAGCATGTCCTTGCAAGCTTCCCAGTTCGTAGAAGATCTAGAGAATGTTATGTCATAGTTGCCCGGAATATTGCGCCGGTTCTCCAGTTTTGTGTAATCGTAGAACTGATAGCCCGGAAAAACTTCCATAATGTTGGGCTGTCCTTGTACCGGCATGTTCTCCCAACGCACGTCGCTTGTACCGTTCAACCTTACTACTGGAATAAGATCCTTTTTCCGTGCTGACCTTATCCCCTTCTCTATTTCGTCTACCAGTTGGTTCATGTGCGCCTCACGATTCTCCATAAAGTTTATCGTGCGATTGTATTGCGCGTTTTGTACCGTGGTCATGTGCATTCTGCCGGAATTATGTCCCAGACATAGGCCAAGACATGCATCACATGCAGCTGGACACATGTTGTAACCGGATTTCGTACCGGCCATTAAGTACTGAACCATAGTGTGGTATCCGAACTTCTCACCCTTAACCGTTTTTGCGCTACTCGTCAGCAGTTTCATGGTTTCCCCTTGTGTAGTGTCAGTCTATAAACATAGGACAACGTGACAATACATAAAGGGTGACGGAAATCCTGGATTTGCGGCCATCACAGGGGTCAAGTCAGGTACTGGCGTGCAGTTAAGGCAGGTACTGACGTGCAGTTAAGGCAGGTACGGGCCTCTGGCTATCAAAGAGATGTTAAGGCGGGTACGGACGCCTAGAATCGACAGGATTCGGCTCCGAGAGGGCCTCCCCGCTACTTAACGCCTACGATTACCATGGTATATGTCTCCCTCAATTCACGTCACCAAGATACCGACTGAGCTTCTCTTTCAGATCGGCTTTCAATTCGTCACTGGAGCGATGTTCGATAACGACTTGAGTGGTGTCGTCGAACAGTCCTCTAATCTTACTGAGGATTTCTAGTGCTCGTAGCCTATCTGAATTACGTGCTTCAGAGTCACCGATAATGTCGATGACCTTCTCAGTTATCCAGTCTCTATCGTAATTAACAGCTGCCTGCCGTGCGACATGCGAATCTGATTTGAGTTTTGCTACACGGTTGGAGACCTTCTCGATCTTCATAAGCTTCGATCCCTCTGTAGAGGCCATGCGTCTTGTCATCTTCTTAGTGTTGTATGCCTCTAGGTACGCATCTGTTTGGCTCTCACCTGAGGCTACGAGGGCGCAGAATCGTACCATTTTTGCTGATAGGGGTTTACCGTTATCCACGATGGTCTCCGTTGAGGGGAATACCCAATGTAAATAGGGATGGTGACACGAGACAACAAGTATCCAAATTCCTGGATTTCAAGTAATAAGATTCGGTGATGGGTGTTGACATAGATTGATACCCCGATTAGCTTTCGTAACGAAGGAAACTAAGGCCACACACGAAGGGGAGACGCTATGAACAACGACGAGAAGTGGCAGTTGCGAGCAGCGATGGCACTCAAGGGGCGCACGATCACAAGCGTCAGCTTCATGACAGTCGAGGAAGCAAATAAGTGGGATTGGTCGAAACGTCCGCTGATGATCAATCTGGACGATGGCAACCAAATGATTATCAGCCAAGACGATGAGGGCAACGACGGTGGCAGCATCTTCACCACCTTTGAAGACCTACCTGTCATTCCAACACTGAGCCTACGATGAAAGACCTCACAGCACAGCGAGATAGAATTAAATCTGAGATGCTCCATACGGAAGAGGACATGACGAGAATGTTACTGATCCTCACTGATAGTGCTCGCTACGATTACCAACTCAAACGTGCGGCACTGCATCGCGAACTCGCGCACACTGTCGAGTTGATTCGTGGCACAGCGAAAGATGACCGCGAGACGTGCTGTGTCTGTGGAGCATACGACACAGCAGAGGGCAGTCACCGTATTGTATCGGGTGGAGACGTTTTGATTTGTGGGTGGTGCGAGATTGACCACGGTGAAGGAGAGTGGTACGTGGGATACCACGATGCCGCTGACGAAGGGCCTTTTGAGACACGAGAGGAAGCACAGGAGTACGCCGACGCACATCCCGGCGGCCCATACGACATCGCTATCATCGGAAACTATAAAATAGAAGGGGCATGAAATGGAAGACGCACAGGAGATTGACAGACAGACTTGCAAGCAAATTCGCGGCATTATTACGGACAACCTCAGCGTTGCGCTAGAGCAGCACTGCATGGAGGTGAAGGTTGGCAACGGTACATACGATTCGACTTCAGTGACTTTCAAAGTCACGATATCCTTAGAGGGAGCCCCCTCCCCGGAAGAGCAAGCACTTGCCCAGAAAATCCAGTGGCTAAACAGGCAGGGCTTGCAGAGCTTCGACTCTGAAAAAGTTGCCACCTATCGTGGGGATCCGTACATCCTCACCGGATTCTCGTCGCGCTCTCCAAAGTACCCTTTCCTCGCTCGCCGCTTAGACAACGACTACGTCTACAAATTCACATACATGCAAGCTAAAGAGTTGTGGGGTACCGAGGCCCTTGGCTACGAGAATTCTGAGGCCGGTAAGGCCGTGACAGCAGACATGGAGGCGACGACATGAGCAAGCCCAAGCAATACCAGTGGACCGCGCATCAGTTCTGGTGCGAAGAATGCGAGGCGACCCGGTACGCCTCTCAAGAGGCCATTGATGGCGATCGCGATGACGATTGCACTGCCGCCGAAATCGTTGACTGCTTTATCGTGTGCCTCGCCTGTTCCTACGGCGACGATTGGGCAAAAGAATGCGCCAACCCAGAGGGGGAGCTTCCCATTGCCGAACACTCCGTAGCGGTATACGCAGAATGCGCGGCCACGCGCTCTCGCACGGTGGTCACGGACCCAGAGCAGGTTCTTGAGCTTCAAGAGTCTGGCAATGGCGACGTGGTCATCTACACCGACACCGTAGCCGGTCACCTTGATTTCGCTAAGTCATGTGAGCGAGGCGGGACTGCATACCTTCGCGCGATCGGCAAGGGCATTCGCGAAGGCATGGTGACGCTATGAGAGTCCTTGTCGCTTGCGAATACAGCGGTGCAGTCCGCGATGCTTTCCTATCCAGAGGCCATGACGCGATGTCGTGCGACCTCCTGCCAACGGAGTCGCCGGGGCCACATCACCAAGGGAACGTCCTCGACATCCTAGATGACGGATGGGATCTCATGATCGCACACCCACCGTGTACGCATCTAGCTGTGTCAGGTGCGCGATGGTTCCCCGACAAGCGCGTCGAGCAAGAGGAGGCTTTGGCGTTTGTCCGCACCCTCCTCGACGCTCCTATCCCTCGCATCGCATTGGAGAATCCCGTCTCCATTATCAGCACTCGCATCCGAAAGCCTAACCAGTACATCCAACCGTGGCAGTTCGGGCATGGCGAGGTCAAAAAGACTTGTTACTGGCTGAAGGGACTTCCTCTCTTGGAGCCCACCGACATTGTCGAAGGCCGCGAGGCCCGAGTCCATAAGCTGCCGCCGTCGAAGGATCGGTGGAAGCTACGGTCCACTACTCTGCCGGGGATCGCCGCCGCGATGGCTGACCAATGGGGGCTGACCCCCTTCTCTATAGGGGCATAGCCCTGACAACGCCTGTGGGCCAGGAAGTTGCGAAAATAAAATTAGAAAAGGAACACAGCTGTCGCGGTACTGTTGCGGTACTGTCGGGTGTGCTATATTCCTACACTAACTCAAGAAAGGAAGGGGAAACATGAGCAAGCATGTAACGGAAGAGGACATACAACGCTTTCACGGCAATGCGCCAGATCAGAAAAAACACATCGGTTGGTGGACGAAGCAACGCGAGGAAGGAGGCGGCGGCGATGAAGCGAGCGGCACGACTGGATCGCAAAGCATGATGGATAAGGAAACGCGAGCCTTGCTACGGACGTTGCTGATTGAGAGAAAGATCTCCGAGGTCTATCTCTCTGATGGTCCGAGGCGATTTGAAGTGAGCAACGCCAGTTTAATACAACTCATAGAAAAACATTTAACCAAGTACGGAGAGGCATGATGGCCTGCATGGATCACGTCTGCAGAGGGTGCGGCAGGGCGGAGATGAACAACAAGTCTGGGCCAGAGCAGTGGCCGTGCCCGACGTGCGGCAGCGAAGAATACAGCAGTTACTTTGATGAAGACCCTGAACCCCGCGAACGCGAAGAGGAACAGAACGATGACGATGAATAGCACTGAGAGAGAGATAGAGAAGATGGTACTCGATCTGGAGACGTTAATCGATAACCACACGGTCTTCCTCCAAGGTTCAAGTCTCCGAACTTTGGTCCCGGATGCCATCGCAGAAAAGAATTCGCGTTCACTCGTAAGCGATCAAATCAATCGTCTCGCAGAGATTGCTACGAATACGGTGCCGCTGCAGCAAGCCTTGCTATCGGTAGCTGCTGACGACGACTGGAGAAACCTCGATGACTACACGCGAAGGAAGGTGGGTGATCGCATAAAGCATTTCGGGAAACTTCTGAGCAGAACAATGGCGAGGCCATGAGGACACGCGAGGCCAGGAAGTTGCGAAAAAAAAATCTTAGGCATGCTCGCATCTTCGGACACCAGCCAGAACTAATCACACATAGCGGTGCCCTTGCCCTGTACGGTTGCCACCTGTGCGAAGCCATCATGGAGGTCTGGGACTCACCGGCAATCGTCAATGGCCCAATGTCTCAGCTGCCGTGCTGTGGAGCCAAGAAGAGTTGGATCCGGAAGTTCTTTATCCGACTCATATCCCGCTAAGAGAAACCCCCAAGGAACCTAGAAGCACTAGGTTGCTTGGGGGGAAAGCGCGAGAAGGGGATTGACCGCACTTTTTTTTCCTAACTCTTCACCGCACATCAATTATACAAGAACAACTCCCACCGAGACAAGGCCTCACCTTCCTTTTCCTTGTGATCGGGTGGTCCTTCCTTGCGTCTGACCCTACGCTCAATAATGTCGATCAGTTGTGGATGGTCGGCAACGAGGTCATCAGCCAGCCACGGGCTGAAGTGATCATTGATCCTCACCTTATTATCATCTCTGTACCGTGCTAAAAAGGTTCGCGTCGAGAACCTTGTTTCCTGTCGAGCCAGTGCAGATAGCGCAGCGTCTTGCACCGCTTGCCAAAACGGCGGCCCGTCCTCGCTCTCCATAAACTTTATGAAGGCGTGAGGCTTCCCCTCTTCGCGGCTGTACGGCTTGGCTGCAGGTCCGGTGGGTGGTTCCATTGCCAACCTACGGGCATGGGCCTGGAAGAGGTCGTCCTGCTCCGTGTCTGCCTCATCCACGTGAGCAGTTCTCAATTTACAGTAAGGTCAGACGAAAGACTCTCCGTCTTGCCGAGACCCGCACCGTAGTTGTGGATGACCTGCGCCCTCTCTTCTTGGAGACACAGCTTAAGGACATCGAAGCGATCAAGCATATCCAACGCTAACTTTGAGACCACACTGTCACCAAGCTCAGAAGCGCGAAGGTCGCCAAGCCACTCCAATAGATCCGTCGTCTCATCCACGTCAACAAGCCAGGGGTTCTCCCTCTGAACGGCGGATAACTGGAAGACAGTTGCAAGCATATCCCCTCCCTCAGTAGCGAAAAGAGCTTCCAGTTCAGGATCACACACACATCGGAATAGGTTTTGCATGTTCTGCAAAATCACGTGAGCCCTGTGACCTTCAGGGGGCTCGTCCCCTTCATAATCCGTGCTGTCTCTCCACGAAGAGAGGGCACCCACAGCAGCAGCCTTGGATTCTTCTGGCCTAAGGTTCATCGACGGGCAGTCGTGCTGATGCAGTGTCGTGACTTGGACGGTGACTCCCCCGTCTTTTGCCAACGAATCAAGCGCAAAAATGACACATGCAAGCGATTGTCCATTGCTTGTAATAACCGAGTCCTTCTCGTTGTTTATATCCACCATGCTTTCTCGCTGTTAGAGGGGAGTGGTTCCTCATCATGGCTTACGATCACATGCTCCCTCAACACATCTCGCATAACCTGGGAAACGCTAACGCTTCTTTGTTCGGCAAGGGCCTTGAGCCCCTCAAGGACATCCTTCTCAATCAAAAGGAGGAAGTTCCTTGAGGGGCCTTTCAGCTTAAAATGGGAAGTCGTCATCACTGTCACCATCCCCACCACCGCTACCGCTGCTCCCGCCACCGTCCTCCATGCCGGACGATTCTGCCGGTCTTGCAAGTTCCAACCGAAAATTGTCATAGCTCTGACCTGCTTTTGATGTGTTCTCCCACATCGCGACCTTGAGCACAGGCATCTCGCCTGTCTTGGCACGCTCAAGCATCGCCTTGAGGAATTCTCTAGTGATCTCAATCTTACCAGTTTTCTTAGGATGCCGATCAGTCTTCGCGAACTTGTTCGGGAACACTGCGAAATCCACCTTTGCCACGTCATCCCAGTTACCCATCAGACACCTCCGTAGTAGTATCGTCGTTTAATTTTTTAGCCAAATCCCCACCCTTTATCAAAGTCTTGATCAAAGAGTCCATCTTACCTACATCCATCTCAGCTACTGCAGTCTTGATGTCCTTCTGCATGGAAGGCTCTGGTGTCCATCCTGACTCGTGCAGATCCCTGCACAGTGCCTTCAGCGTGGCGGCTGTGGCCGTGGCCTGGACCGCACTGTCCTCAGTCGGAGCAGCCTTCTTCTTGGGGGCCGCCTTCTTCTTCGGAGGCGCAGACACCTCCTCTACTACAGGATCTCCCGGCAGCGCATCACCCCTGTAGATGTAAATGCCGAGCCCGAACAAAGCGAAGCACTTAACAAGGCAACGTTGCTTAGAATCGGAAATGCTTCTGCTGTCAGGATACGCTATCGCTTTATTCTTGTAGTCCATGACCGGCAGCCAACACTCCCGCTTGATTTCACCGATAGTCACAGTGCAAGCAACCGAAGCACTACCACCCTCATAGTAGGTGATGTCACGTGTCACTCCGTCCTTGTCCTCTGTGCCGTGCCACTTCACCGTGTACTCAGGGAAGTGCTCCATCATCACCGTGATCGCTTCACCCCACGGCAAGTAGGTCAGCCCACCCTTGTCCTCAGTCCTGCTGCTGCAATCAATCGCAGACAGTGTCTTCCAAATTGAACCTGCACTTAAGCTCTTATCTGGCATTTTCTTTTTCCTCTCGTCTCAAGTCCCCTGCTGTACCTGCAAAACATTCTAGATCAACGGCGCGGTATCTCTGTATAGACTTAAATACCCCTCTTTCTAGGTTAGAAATTTGATTCCTCATGCTCTGCAAGAGGTTGCCCACTATATATTTCTGATGCCACTCAATTAAATCAGGAATACTGTAAACGTACATCTTCGTTTTAGGTTGTGTTTTGTGGAAGCCTCTCTTCTTACGCACCCGAGGCCCACTCCCTTTTTTGCGATATTTTTGTAGTGTAGCCAGATGAATCCCCAAAAGTTCTGCGCCCTCTGCTTCCGTTAAGTAGACTCGACCGCCATTCTCAAAGCGATTTAAGACTTCATTTATATAATTCATCCCCCCCCTCCTCCATTTGATGATTCGGCAATCTGTCTAAGGCTCTTGGCTATGTCAGCCAACAGGTAGCTGTAAACCTCCGGCCACGTTGTCCCCTTATCATTTTCGATACTGTCCCCTAGGTCATCATGGATCCCCTGCAGGACACCGTTCGTAAATGGATCCTCACCCAACAAAACCTTCATCCGTATTGCTGTAGCCCATCTGGATTGGCCATCGTTTCGTTTGGATCTGCCATCGTTTCGTTTCACTTCATTTCCCTCCATTCCATTGTGGACACCAAGGCGACACCTCGCACCATCCTTCACAGCGGACGTACTTCGCATTGCCTGGGACGATCTTGAAATTGCCAGATTTCTGCATGTTGATAAACGTTGTAGCCTCTCCCATCGTATCAAATGAGCGAGGCCTTCCCTTACCGTTTACTTGGTAAGCCCCTCTTGCCCACCTCTCTTCGACGGTGCACGGCAGAGTTGCTTCTTGGGTATGTGCGCGGATGCGCTGATCCAAGTAATCGTCTTGCCGTCCTTCCCTCCATAGGGGGACGGCCATCACTACTACCATGCTGCTAGGGTAGTTCTTGTTTCCAACCTTACTCTTCGTCCAATCTCGACATAGGGCCACGATAGTTAGCTTCGTGGCGGTGATGCCGTTTTGACGAAGCAGCCATCCATACAGATTCAACTGCCTCTCCCAGTCCACCTTCAGCCCACGCAAAACGCTGAACGTAGAGGTGACCTTGTAGTCAGTAATGCTGCCATCAGCTTCGATTAAATCGACAGCCCCACTGACACTGACACCGTTATGGTCAGCATGAAATCGTTGTTCTGTGGTTGAGCCGTCCGGACCATGCTGCTCAAGGACATTGTGAACACCCTTACCCAGGAGCTTGAACATCTCATCACTCACATCAACGCTGATCTCTGTCTCGTGTTCATTCCAGAGACGCCTGACCTGAGGTGGCTTGATTAACTCTGTAACAGAGAAATCTGCGCCATCCTTGGTGTATGGATCGTTTTGAATTGCCCTGACAAATGCCTCAGGTGCCCCATGTTCGTTGGTTAGGATCACAGTTTTCTCCAAACACCAACTGTCAGGTGTCCGTTTCCTGACCCACCTTCTGGTAGCAAGCCTCCCTTGATCATCTCATCAAGCAACTCTTTGCCGAGACGACGAACGACATAGCGTCGATCTGGGTACCGCGAATTCCAACGTGTAGCTGAACTGCGAACGCTTCTCTCGTGCTTGATGTCATCGCATTCAACCACAAAGCACTGACCTGCTTTCACCAACTTGGCGAACGGATACGTGTTTCGCTCTGCACGATTCGGCATGGGTATGCTGTTGTGAATATCAGTCATGTCGTTCTCCAAATACCTATGCCGTAGGTGGTTAGGTGTATGCTAAACTTCTTTCCTTCCTTCTTCCCGATCCTGCTCGCAAAACTTCTTATTGCGCTTATGCAGGACTTCGCATCGGCCCCATCCAGGGTAACCTCTATTTGGTCACCCACGTTGATGGTAGCTAGGGGTAAGTCTGACCACGCTCCACGGGATCCAACCCTAGGAGGCGGACGGCCTACGTCTTTGTAGACCCTGTACCTGTTCGCTGAATCAGTCAATGTTATTTTCCCCACTGTTTATTGGGCTTTCTTGCGGTCCCAGACCAGTTCGGTTATCCTCCACGAGTCCGGAGACACTCCTATGATAGTTGGGCGACACATGAATAGCAAGCGCACCGACAACACCTTGATGACGTTCACGATAATTGGCGAACCCGCGTCGAAAGCTAACAGTAGAAGGATGGTATTGATCAATAAAAAGCCTGCATTCATCAAGTCGAAGAAGGCTTTGCTGTACTCAAAAGACTTTGAAAGTCAGTGCCCTCTGTCCGACGACCTGTATGAGGAAGACGTGGCCGTGGCGATTAAAATCTTTTACGGGTCTCGTAGGCCAGATCTGGATGAGAGCCTGATCTTGGATCTCCTGCAGGGCAGGGCGTACAAGAACGACAGGTCTGTAAAGTTCAAGTACATGGAGTGGGGCCTAGATAGAAACTACCCTAGATCTTATATAGTCTTAGGACCACTAGATAGAAAAGAAGAAGTTATAAATACTCTTAGAGAGATAGTAGATAGAGAGGAGGCTAATGAATCTTAGCTCAGTACCTACTGACATAAGGCTATTAGCTGACAGGCTCTCTCCTGGGCAACACAAGAAGAAGTGTCCCCAGTGTCACCATGAGCGTTCCAAGCACAAGCACGACAAGTCCTTGTCAATCAATGTAGGAAGTGATGGCATCCGCTATCACTGTCATCACTGCGAGACATCTGGGGGGTGGATGCACACAACGAAAGAGTACGTACCTAGGCCTATAGAGATCAGGCAATCGAACACAGGGAACGAGGTAGTCAAAAAGTACTTGAGGGGGCGTGGTATACCGGACAAGGTCATCGAAGACCACACGATCCAAGGCACCTACACATTCAACGGCAAGCCTATGCCCGCTGTAGGATTCCCCTACAGGGATGGCTCGCAGGTCATGGCAATCAAGTGGCGCAGTGCTGATGCTACGACCAAGATGTATAGCCAGGAAAATGTTTGTCGGGACTTCTTTAATCTAGAAAATTACAAGAAGGGCAACAGCATTTTGTTAGTGGAGGGAGAGATGGATGCACTGACATGGCTTGGATGCGATCTCCCTGAGAACCTTACGGTTATGAGTATCCCGAATGGGGCACCGGCTAAGGTCAAAGACGGCAAGGTAGATGCTAGGGACGATACGAAGTTCCAGTATGTCTGGAGAGCGAAGAAGGCTCTCGACTCTGCGAGTGAGATCATCCTATGCTTTGATAACGATGAACCCGGTAAGGCTCTTCACGATGAGATCATTCGCCGCATAGGGATCAGTAAGGCCAAGATCATCAACCTTGATGAGTACAAGGACACATCGGAGGCATACGCCGCTAAGGGGGAGAGCTTTCTCTTGGGGCAGCTTGAGGACTGTGAGAGTGTACCTACGGTAGGGCTGTACCGGGCTAGGGAGTTCCGGAAGGAGTATGACAAGCTTTACGAAGAGGGGCAGATAAAAGGTGCATCTACTGGTATCAAGTCACTGGACAAGTACATACAGATAATTCCAGGGCAACTCACCGTAGTCTCTGGCTTTCCTTCGTCAGGCAAGAGCGATCTCATCGACCAGTTAGTCTTGAACCTATCTAAGTCTGATGGGTGGAAGACGGTTTACTGTAGCTTTGAGAAGCCCCCGGCACTGCACATGGCACAACTGGCTCAGAAGTTAATCAACGCGCCCTTCTTTGAAGGCGTGTCTGAACGAATGGAGATGTCCAAAAAGGACTATGCATTCGACTGGGTGAATGAACACTTTATGTTTATGGATCATTCACTAGATGGGCCATCGACCATAGACGGTATCCTCGACACAGCCTCTGCTGCTGTCATGCAAATGGGATGCAGAGTCTTGGTCATCGATCCGTATAATTTTATAGACCTACCGCCTGGAGACCGGGAGACCGACTCCATCAGTCGCATGCTCACTAAGGTGCAGAAGTGGAGCAAGGCTCATGACTGCCACACATTCTTCATCGCGCACCCAACCAAGGTTGCACCTGATCGGAGAGGGATTAGCAACGGCAAGGTTGTGATAACTGGCCATGACATAGCCGGGAGTGCAGCGTGGTTCGCGAAATGTGACATCGGATTAACGTGTTGGCGACATCCTAGAGATGCGGAGAAGCCTGAGTTTCATGTTTGGAAGGTGCGGTGGGGTTGGGTTGGCAAGAATGGATCAGAAAAACTCAACTTTGATAGAGTCTCTGGACGTTGGAGTGACTACGAGAAGGAACCAGAAGACGAAAACTATTGGAAATTAGACTGATGAAAAAAATACTCATAGTCTTTTCAGTCTTCCTCGCAGGATACTGTCTGGCATCCATACAAAGTAAAACGCCCACAGTTGCACTAGATCCGATAGAGGCAAGCGTAGATAGCCTAGCCACCTATCTGATAGGAGCTAGATGGAAGTGTAGTGGGGATGGATGCTCAGGTGCTGAGGATATCGGCAGAATAGCTGATGGGATAAGGGAGGCAAGCGCAAGGCACGGTCTCTCCATACCCTTGTTAGTCGGAGTACTGATGGTCGAAGATCCCTGGCTTGATACCACAGCCGTATCAACAGCAGGAGCCATAGGGCTATATCAGGTTATGCCTCTACATCGGGGTGAGTGGGGATGTGAGTACACACTTGAGACAATAGACGGATCGATATGCGCTGGATCGGCAGTGCTCGCAAGCATGATCAAGAGATACGGAGACGAAAGGACTGCCCTGCTTAGGTATAACGGATGCCGTAGTGCTAAGTGTCAAGCGTATCCGACAAAGGTGTCGATTCAGAGCGAGAGGTTGGGAGTGTGACGAGAACGCAAGCTGAGAAGTTTGCTTATGAATACGGCTCTAAGGGCAGGGTCGCATTCGTCAGCGAGCTTCCATGTGCAGTGTGTGGTGCTGGGCCATGCCACAACCACCATTGCAGAGCAGACGGTATGTCTCGCAAGGGGCCGAGCACTTCCGTCGTCCCACTGTGCGGCAAATGCCACAATCGCATCCACACTATCGGGTCACTGTCCATGCTTCAACAGATGGACGGCTGCTTGCGTCTGCCTATGTCTCCTTCCCCATCTATGAGCCACCAAGGCCGGATGCAGTACGATAGTTTTGACGAACTTGCTGCAGCGGTAGAGAAACTGTGGAAGATATACAATGCGGGGTTAGAGGACTAGTTGATGGGGGGTTGACACCAGTGTTATCGTTTATGACAACGACAACCCGACAACAACGGAGGTAGGGTGATGGTGGATTTCCTCAAGTCTCATGGTGGCAGAGAGAACTACTACCCAGTGAAGCACAAGAAGGACTTAGTCCATGATTGCACAATCAGGGCAATCGCACATGGAACTGGGCAAGACTACATGGTCGTCTACAATGAACTTTTTGAACGCGCCCAGAAGATAGGCAACCTTCCCAACGCTAGAAAAACCTACGAGCCATATCTGCTTGAGCTTGGCTGGCAAAAGCACAGTCCAGCAAAGAATGCTAGAGGCAAAAAGATTCGCCTCAAGAACTGGGACATAGAAGGGACTTGCATCATCCTCACCTCCAAGCATCTAACCTGCATAAAGGATGGTGTGCTCCTAGATAGTTGGGATTGCCGACCGTGGTGTGGCAACTCGTACTTCACACCCCCCCACCGGAAGGAGGCCTGAGATGGCGACCAAGAAGACACGGCATGAGCGTTCCCGCGAGCAACTCGCGAAGTACGGAGGTCAGTTAGAAGTGCGACGGACGGGAATCTGCGATACCTGCGGACGTCGTTCGTCGGGTACGCACTGTCATACGTTTACGCTCACGAACCCTGATATATGCCGGGGTAAGATTACGCGCGGCTTCCGTTACGAGAAAGGTGTCACAACAGTCGGCCATATGTGGCCTGGCGAATGGTTTCCCGAACACGCAGAAGCGTTGGCCGAACTACACGCTCTCGCGAAGACAACCAAGGAACGCCAGACGCGCGAAGTAGAAGGTTGGTGGAAAAGCCGTTTTTCGCTCACTCGCGATTAACGCCGTCGATTTGCAGCCGCAGTTGCAGCAGCGCCATCTCCGTTTCCAGTTCCGATAGGCGCACTCTGAGATCGTCGATCTCGACGGTCAACAGCCCAGTCGTGCCGATGTATTTCTTTTGGCGGTCTTGGACATCCGCAATCTCC
>TARA_R110001583_G_scaffold100123_3_pt1 | contig 13652 bp, 10 predicted proteins | sample TARA_R110001583 | Tara Oceans TARA_R110001583 (sample SAMEA4398432) | marine metagenome | biome: Polar Biome; feature: [MES] marine water layer (ENVO:01000295) within the mesopelagic zone...; material: water (ENVO:00002006), including particulate matter (ENVO:01000060) such... | reverse complement strand
TTTCTCGACTGGCTGAAATCTGCATCTTGAAGTAGAGCGGGTATAGTTTTAAAATCGTCAGAATCACTAAACGATCTACTCAACAACCAAACCATAGACTCTCAGCGACTCATCAAAAGAGAGCTTATTGAAAGCAACGAAGTTATTGATGATGATGATCTTTATGGCGAAATGGTCGATGGTATGCTGGACAGTGAAACCGTGAATGTTAAAACGTTTAACTGTGGCCATGCGGCAATAGAGTATTTACAATCAGAAACGGCGGATATTATATTACATGATGCCTAATCTCAATGGGTTAGGCATCCTACGCTTGCTTAAATCATCCAACACGCTTAAAAAATACCGGTAGTAATGCTCACAGGAGATAGCACGAAAAATATTGTTGTAGAAAGTATTAAAGCGGGTGCGAAGGACTACATTATAAAGACCGCTAATCGTAAGATATTGTTAGATAAAATTAACAGTATTGTTAGTCTTTAGTAACTATTTTGGCATCAGTTAGTTATTAGTGATGCGAATAAATATTGTACAGAACGAACCCATTTCATTTAACTCACAAAACCATATTAATTTAGTTGCCAATAGAAAAGATCCATAATCGCTAATTTATACTTTAAATAAACATTTACTTTGTGCTAAATCAAAGTAAGTGTTTTAATTCCTTATATAATATTAAATATCCTTTATTACGTTATTCTTTATGAATCATCAAATTTTAGTTTTTCTCAAAGCATTATTAGGTAGCTGCAAAGATTTGCTACCGATTATTCTCGTTATTGCATTTTTCCAATTTGCCGTTCTGCAACAACCCATGCCTAATATTGGCGATATTTTAGTCGGTTTAGCATTAGTCGTCCTTGGGTTAACTTTTTTTATTTACGGTTTAGAAATGGGGTTATTTCCCATTGGCGAATCAATGGCGCAAGCCTTCGCTAAAAAAGGCAGCATTAGTTGGTTATTAACCTTTGCCTTTTGTTTAGGATTTGGCACTACCGTGGCTGAGCCCTCGCTCATTGCGGTAGCGAAAGAAGCGGCTATAGTTGCTGCATCGGGTGGCATTATTGCCGACACGTTAGCATCACAACTTTCCTATGCAAACGGTTTGCGTTTTACCGTTGCCTTTGCTGTTGGCTTTGCCATTGTTATTGGGGTGTTACGTATACTTCGTGGTTGGCCAATACAGTATTTAATCTTAGGCGGTTATGTTGTTGTTGTTATGATGACAATGATTGCCCCTAGTTGGATTATCGGCATTGCATACGACTCGGGTGGCGTTACCACTTCAACTATTACTGTTCCCTTGGTGACAGCACTCGGTGTTGGCTTAGCATCGGCAATAAAAGGCAGAAACCCAATGATTGACGGTTTTGGTTTGATCGCTTTCGCCTCATTAACACCGATGATTTTTGTAATGATTTACGGCATGGTGATTGGTTAATGGACTTATTCTTTGAATTTTTGACCACCTTAAAAAATACCGTTGTTGATGTATTACCTATTCTGTCAATAATCTTAGGTTTTCAACTACTTGTTATTCGCAAACCTATACCGCATATCAAGCAAGTAGGTTTCGGCTTTCTTTATGTGCTTATTGGTTTAGCCTTATTTTTGCTTGGTTTGGAAAAAGCCTTATTTCCGTTAGGAAAAATGATGGCGGAACAATTAACCGCACCAGAATTCATTCATGCTGGCGAGCACGTCTTAACAAGCGTTCATTGGTCAGATTATAAGTGGGTGTATGTTTTTGCTGCCGCAATCGGTTTTAGTACAACAATTGCGGAGCCTTCACTTATTGCTGTAGCTCTTAAGGCTGAGGAAGTTTCTGGTGGTGCTATTAATGCAAATAGCTTGCGTATTTCAGTGGCCATTGGTGTTGCTGTTGGCATCGCATTAGGGAGTTATCGCATCGTCGTGGGTCACCCTATCCATTACTATATTATTTCTGGTTATGTTGTAGTGGTCATACAAACTTTTTATTGTCCTAAGATGATTGTGCCATTGGCATATGATTCTGGCGGTGTCACAACATCTACCGTAACCGTTCCTTTGGTTGCTGCTTTAGGCTTAGGCTTAGCCAGTACTATTCCTGGACGTAGCCCATTAATTGATGGATTTGGCCTAATTGCTTTTGCTAGTTTATTTCCTATCATTGCGGTAATGGCTTATGCGCAACTTTCTGAAGCCAAAGCACACCGGGCTCATAATAAACTTGAAAAAAGAAATAAACTTAAACAAGAACTTAAAGATAAACGTAACTTAAACAGAAACAACAAGACTCTTTAAAGAGTCTACATAGATAAATAAAACAGGTGATCACATGCAATTTAAATTAATTGTTGCCTTTGTTGACGACGCTGTCACAGACGACGTTATGAAAGGCGCAAGAATGGCTGGCGCTACAGGCGCAACGATAATCAATAATGCCAGAGGTGAAGGTATAAAGCGCCAACACACTTTTTTTGGCATGCAACTTGAAACACAAAGGGATGTATTACTGTTTGTTGTTGAGCAGCACTTAGCAAGAAAAATACTAGAGCGAATTAGTAGCATTGCGGGGTTTGATGAAGACCCGGGTAAAGGTATCGCTATTCAATTAAATGTCGAAGATGCAGTGGGTGTAGCTCATCAAGTAGAGCGGTTAAAAGGTAAAGTTGAGGAAGAGCTATGAACCACAAATTAGTACAGGTTAAAGATGCAATGACCACAGATAACTATCAATTTGCTGATGGGATGATGACCGTTGCTGAAGGTATTAAATTAGCCAAAGAGCATAATGTTAGTGTATTAATTATTAATAAACGTAATGCTCAAGATGAATACGGTTTAGTGATGCTTGCCGATATTGCCAAAGAGGTCATAGCAAAAGATCGTTCGCCCGATCGCGTCAATTTATATGAAATAATGGCAAAACCTTTGATCAGTGTTTTACCCGATATGGATGTAAGGTATTGCGCACGATTATTTGAACGCTTTAGTATTCACTTGGCACCGGTTATTGAAAACAAAGATATTATTGGCATGGTTGACTATACCAATATGGTCCTTAGTCAAGTCGATTAGCTTGGTATTAACAATCAAAAAGTCTACATCTAATAATGTAGACTTTTTCTAAATCTTTTCCTTTCCAGCACAACGATGTTGTTTTAAAGAACAAACGGTCATAAAAAACAGTTCCCCCTACGTATAAAATTCAATAAAAGGGCAAAAGTCTCTATACCCGCTCCACCTCAAGATGCAGGTTTCAGCCAGTCGAGAAAGGGTTAGGTGCAAGGCATGGATTGAAGATAATAGTTGTTCTATTATCGAAATCGATAACGCAGGAGATGACCCTTTATCGGCTTACCCGTAGGGAGCTAAGCTAGAAAACCAGTCCTGCGTTGCACTACTTGATAAGGGAACAACCATTATCTTCGTATCGCGCCTTGATCTGATTTCCTAGCTTAACTCTGAAACTGCATCTTGAGGTGGAACGGGTATAGACGCTTTGTTTGATTAATATTCTATGGATATTATGATTATAGTTTGCGCTTACGTTGGTTGAAATAATCAGTATATAAAAGGAGTATTAAATGCATGATCTTTCTATTTTAGCCACTATTTGGGCGAGTGTTTTTGTTGCAGCATATCTTGCGGACAAAACACGACTAACACCGGTACTCTGGTATTTGTTTTGCGGTACAGTGTTAATAAACATTGATTTTTTACCTCGAGAAATGCCTGTTTTTATTAGTGACTTTGCTGATTTAGGCATTATCATTATTATGTTTGCGTTAGGCTTTGAGGAAGAAACTGATAATTTTATTGGTAGCCTGAAACGTAGTTGGGGCATTGCTTTATTTGGCGCGATAGTCCCTTTTGCCATTGCTTATTTTTTCACTTTATATTTTTGGCATGATGAAAATATTGCACTAATGTGTGCTTTAGCGATGACCGCTACTGCTGTTTCTCTTACGATGGTATCGCTAAAAGGAGAAGGTTTAAGCGGTACCCCCGCGGCAACTGGCATTATGACTTCTGCGGTACTTGATGATATTGGTTCACTGGCTTTAGTGGCTATTATGGTGCCCATTGCAACAGGTGAGGCCACTGCCAGTGTTGCCGGTATTGCCTGGGTATTAGGTAAAGCCATTGCCTTTTTTGTTATGGTGGTTATTATCGGTAATTGGTTATTTCCTGCAAGCCAAGGGCTGTTGGCAAAAATCCCTATCATAGGTCAAATCAACTTACGTAGGTTCTTATCTATGGGCAAAGGTGAATATACTATTTTGTTTTTGCTGCTTATTGCTGTAGCCGTAGGCTTACTTGCTCATGAATTTGGTTTTCATCCCGCTATTGGTGCCTATATGGCCGGTTTAGTTGTCCATAGAGAATATTTTGATTTTCATCAAGAAAAAGAAATCGACTTCTATCAACAAGCACGAGAAATCATTGATAATGTTGCCTTTACGTGGATTGGCCCGGTATTTTTTGTCACGTTAGGTGCAAAACTTATTTTTGATATGGATATGTTGATGTCTATTATCCCTGAAGCGCTGATGCTTTTTGCGGCTTTGTTTATTGGGCAAATTACTTCTGCGGGTTTAGCCGCTCGTTTCACTGGCAAGTTTAGTTGGCCAGATAGCTTAATGATAGGCTTTGGCATGCTAGGACGTGCAGAGCTTGCTTTTGTGGTAATGAATATTGCTTTTGTACAGTATCAAATATTATCTACTGAAGCTTTTTATACCTTAATGTTAACTTGTTTCTTATTAAATACCTCAGTGCCATTAACGATTCGCTGGTGGAAGGCAAAGTTTTCATCGTGAGAATCAAAGATTAATAAACTAGTTTAACTGGCTATAAACTCAACATGTAGACTCCTATTGGTATTATAACGCTTTTGTTAACGTAGAGATAAAGGTTAAAATAGCGTTAATTCATCTCTCTTGATTACATTAGTTAGAACATAAGGCATTGTTATGAATACAATTTACCACCATCCCGTACAAATATATTATGAAGATACCGATCATTCTGGTGTGGTGTATCACCCTAACTTTTTAAAATACTTTGAACGCGCCCGTGAGCATGTTATTGACAGCGATCGCTTAGCCAAGTTGTGGAATGAAAAAGGCTTAGGATTTGCCGTTTACAAAGCTAATTTAACCTTTCAAGACGGTGTGGAATTTGCTGAGATTTGTGATATTCGCACCAGTTTTAGTCTTGATGGTAAATATAAAACTTTATGGCAACAAGAGGTTTGGCGACCTAACGCGAGTAAACCTGCAGTCATTGGTTATATTGAAATGGTTTGTTTGGATAAAGAAAAACGTTTGCATCCTATTCCTGAAGAAATATTAATTCCGCTCACATCAGGCTAGTAGTCACCTAAACACTTTCAAAGTGGCAATATATTTCAAAGGTATCAAAGCCAGCGTCGATCAATTGAAATAGTATTGTACTGTGGATGCTATTTAAAAAACTCCAAATTTGATCTAAACTCATATAAGTTAATTAAAGGTGTAGAGTATAAAACATGGCGAGAAGAAACCAGAAAGTAATAGACGAAGAAGTATTCTTTGATGCCTCAGAGCAGTTAGTTTCTATTACTGATACTCGTGGCGTTATCATTTATGCGAATGATATTTTTTGCAAAGTTGCTGGTTATACACAAGCCGAATTACATCGAAAAAATCATAATATAGTGCGTCATCCTGATATGCCCCAAGCAGCATTTAAAGATTTATGGGTAGAAGTAGAAGCGGGAAATCATTGGCAAGGCGTGGTGAAAAATTTATGTAAAGATGGCCGTTATTACTGGGTTGATGCTTACGTGACTCCGATGTATGAAAACGGTGTTTTGACTGGCTATCAATCGGTACGCGTAAAACCTTCAAATGAATTAAAGCAAAAAGCGGCTGCGGTTTACCAAGCGATTAATACCAATAAACTGGGGATGTCGGAGCCGAAAAAAAACCAAATTAAAAAGTTTACTGCATTTGTTGCGGTTGCTTTTATTGTTGGCAGTACTTATTTTAATCTAGGTGTCTATTGGGGGAGTGCAATACTCGCCGCTTTTATGGTTCTTTTTGCTTCATTATTTGATGAGCTTATTAGCTTACCTCGTTATATAAAACAGCAAAAAAAAAAATATACTAGTATTTGTCGAGTGATATATACCGATGGTGGTTTACAGTCAGTGTTAGAGTTTAGAGAAAGTTTATATCAAGCTCGCATTCGCACCATTTTAGGACGTATGAATGACTCGCTAAGCGTTATTGCTAAGGTTGTTAATAATTTAAATGCGGCAATCAGTGATACTAGTGATAAAATTGATGATCAAAATCATGAAACCACACAAATAGCCACCTCGATGAATCAAATGTTGGTAACCATTGCCGATGTTAGCGAAAATGTTGTGCAAACGGCTGATAGAGTTGAACAAGTTTATCAGCAATGTGAGACATCAAAATCATTAATGTCTGGCTCAGTAACACAAATATTAGGGTTACAAGATAATGTCACCTCAGCACATAGTGTGTCGGAAGAGTTGGTAAAAATTGTTACCTCGATTAATGATCAAGTGATTGAAATTCAAGGGATAGCAGATCAAACTAATTTATTGGCATTAAATGCGGCTATTGAAGCGGCAAGAGCTGGAGAACAAGGGCGAGGTTTTGCTGTGGTGGCCGATGAAGTGCGTTCATTAAGTGCTAGAACCCATAGTGTATCAGATGGCATTAATGAATCAGTTCGCCATGTTACTGACAAGCTTGCCAATGTTACAAATTTGATGGCAAGTAACATTACTACTAGCCAAGAGTGTGCTCAATCAGGCAAGACAGTATATGACTCATCAGAAGAAATTTATCAGCAAATGATTTCCATTGCTGATTTAACTACGCAAGTATCTTCGGCATCAAAAGAGCAAAGTATTGTTGCCGAAGAAGTTAATAATAATGTACAGCGCGTTGCTGATTTAGCACAAGCACTGGTTGATTCAGATACGTTATCTAATAATATTTCATTACTGAACCAAGAGGCTAGTCAATTAACTAAGTTAGCCACTACCTTTAGTCATAAGTAGTCACGAGTAATTACTCGTTTATTGAGTTACCAAGCATATTCTTGGTAACCCAATAAAGGCGTGCTGTTAAAGCAGCGTAATTGATAAGCACTGTTTTGATTATTTTCTTTTGCCCTTAATGCTATCGCAATACGATGTGGCTCATTACTATTTGGGTATAAAAGCCAATTACGCCATCTATTAGCATCATCTACTCTGTGTTGAGCAAAGCTCAAGCTAATGGCACTTTTAATAGTAAAGTGGGGGTTTTTTTCAACTATTGCATCGGTAATATTGAAACTAAAATCTTTTAAGGGAATGGCTAATCCTAATCCCCATGCTTTAATATAGGATTCTTTTAGTGTCCAATAATCAAAAAAACGATGGCGTTGTTGTTCTTTGGGTAATGAAAATAATTCTTTAGTTTCAATGGCAGAAAAATAACGATTGGCAATGGCTAATACATCATTACTGCGCGTCGTATTTTCAACATCGCAGCCAATATCATCTTCTAAGGTAACCGCACAAATAATTAGACCTTTGGTATGGCTTATATTAAACCGTAACGGTAGTGGTGGGTTAACAATTTCAGGTTTATCCTTTTCGCCTTTATCAAAGCGCCAATCATTGGGGGCAATATCTGCGTAATAAGACAGCAGGTCACGTATAAAAGCTCTGGTAATCAATGCATCATGTCTGTCGTGTGAAAATTTATATCTTTGCTGTTTTATTGTTTCATCAGCGCTAAGTAAACTTTTATATTGATTGAGTAATTCAGGCTGTGTGACGTTGTCTGGATTGACTTGCCATAGATGAATTTCATTTTTCTTAATGTCCAGTGAACTTTTGGAGTTTTTAGCACTATAAACAAGGGGCATGAAAAAGTATCACTAGGTTGTATTGAATGATTTGATGTGATTTTTATCACAAAGGCTATCGCTAATAAGCGTAACTTTACCATAAAGCTTATTATTAATTTTGTTTTTTTATGCTATTTTTATTTAAAATTGTTGATGTACATCAACGATTTTAAAACGCTTTCGCTTGATTTTTATAAAAACAAAATTAATTTAAAGTAACTGGTTGTCCATTACCGCTTATAGTGTGTTAATACTTTGGTCTATTTTTATGTTGAACCTTGTATCGGGTGATTGTGTTGGGTGTGAAACCTGTGTATATTAGCCCACCTTAGAAAAATACAATTATTGTATTTTGAACTAACTTCACAGCAAACGACGGATGATTAATGCTTAAGCAACATGCTAACGCTACCACCACACCAGAAATGCGCGCATTTATCCATGAGTCAGACCTGCCGACCGCCGTACTTGCTCGTTTACTCAAAATATCTGAGTCGACTGTACGTAAGTGGCGTCAGCGAGAATCAATGTCAGACGCTTCACATGTTCCTAAGCAATTAAACACCACGTTAAGTGAAGCGCAAGAATATGTGGTGGTTGAACTACGTACTCGGTTATTACTCTCACTTGATGAATTACTCGTTGTTTGTAAACAATTCATTAATCCACATGTGTCTCGTGCCGGTTTGCAACGCTGCTTAAAACGTCATGGTGTCTCGCGTTTAGCCGACATGGAAGACAGTGGAGAATTTATGGATGCGGACAGCCCGCTTTCATCCACTGTACAAGTGACGTTAGAAGACACCCTGGATCACCAAGTATTGCTTTCTGATATATCTCCAGAAGCGATGCGTGAAGTCTTAAATCGCACCAATAATTTATCTGAAGATGAAGTAGTACAAGTGAAGGTAACGCAGTTACCTGACTTCTCTAATAAAGGGTCGAATAAAGAGTTTAATAAAGAGTCTGAACACGGGACAGAAAACACTCAAGAACCAGCAAATAAACGACGTTTACTCGTTGCCAACGACCCTATCTCTGGCTGGGTCTATGTTGATATCTACGACGGTAACGAAGCTGATGCTGCCAGCCGTTACATGAGCTACGTGCTCACCAAAGCCCCATTCCATATCCGTCGAATTTTGGCGGGTAATTATACTGAATTTCTAAGTCGTTTTCGTTTACTTAACAATGTAGCGAACAATGCTACTAATAACACGGTTGATGAAAAAAAACATCAAAGTGATATTGACAATTGTGACCGCGAAAATGCAACAAAATCCTAAACTGGAGTTACTTTAATGGTTAAGAAATCTATGGCTAATAAGCAAAACACAACAAGCGTTAAAACAGTTAAAGCTGAAGAAACGCTCACTGACGAACAGCAATTTAATTCGCGTTTACAAGAATGTCCTATTGCGGTTGTTGGTATGGCCTCAATTTTTGCTGATGCTAAAAACTTAGAAGACTACTGGGATAATATTTTTGAATCAGTAGATGCCATTAAAGACGTTCCTAGTGATCGTTGGGCGGTTGATGATCATTATGATAGCGATCCGCGTGCAGCAGACAAAACCTATTGTAAGCGTGGTGGTTTTTTACCTGAAATAGATTTTGATCCAATGGAGTTTGGTTTACCGCCAAACATTTTAGAATTAACAGATATCGCACAGTTATTATCATTAGTGGTTGCTCGTGACGTATTAAATGATGCAGGTATTGGTGATGGCTCAGGTTATGACCGTGATAAAGTCGGTATTACGCTAGGTGTGGGTGGTGGTCAAAAACAAATTTCACCTTTAACGTCTCGTTTGCAAGGTCCGGTATTAGAAAAAGTATTAAAAGCGTCAGGTGTTGACGCTGAAGATCGTGCCATGATCATCGAAAAATTCAAAAAAGCCTATATCGGCTGGGAAGAAAATTCATTCCCCGGCATGTTAGGTAACGTTATTGCAGGTCGTATCGCTAACCGTTTCGATTTTGGTGGGACTAACTGTGTGGTTGATGCAGCTTGTGCTGGCTCTTTAGCGGCAATTAAATTGGCGATTTCTGACTTGTTAGAACATCGCTCTGAAGTGATGATTTCAGGTGGTGTATGTTGTGACAACTCACCGTTTATGTACATGTCCTTTTCAAAAACTCCTGCTTTTACTACCGGTGAAGATAGTCGTCCGTTTGATAACGATTCAAAAGGAATTATGATCGGTGAAGGTATCGGCATGATGGCGTTTAAGCGTCTTGAAGATGCTGAACGTGATGGCGATAAAATTTATGCGGTACTGAAAGGTATAGGTACGTCGTCAGATGGTCGTTTTAAATCTATTTACGCACCTCGTCCAGATGGACAAGCAAAAGCATTAAAACGTGCTTATAAAGATGCCGGTTTTGATCCCCTCACTTGTGGATTAATTGAAGCGCACGGCACAGGAACTAAAGCTGGTGATGCCGCTGAGTTTAGTGGTTTAGTTAAGCATTTTAGTACAGACAACGAACAGAAACAGCATATCGCATTAGGCTCAGTTAAATCACAAATTGGCCATACAAAATCGGCTGCCGGTTCAGCAGGTATGATTAAAGCGGTATTAGCATTACACCATAAAGTATTGCCGGCCACTATTCATATTGATCAACCTAATCCTGCGCTAGAAATTGAAAATACCCCAATGTATTTGAACAGTGAAACACGTCCTTGGATGGCAAGAGAAGATGGTGTGCCTCGTCGTGCTGGTATTAGCTCCTTTGGTTTTGGTGGTACCAACTACCACATGGTATTAGAAGAATATCGTCCAACGGCTACTGGTCAATATCGTTTAAATGCGGTGCCGCAAACTATTTTAGTGACGGCTGCTAATGAAAGTGCTTTGGTTGCTAACTTAACTGAATGGCAAGCTAAATTGAGTGTTGATAGTGACGCTCAAGCTTATGTATTTAACGCCTTAGTTACTGAAAACACCTTACAAACTCCTGCGGCTGATTTAGCCCGTTGTGGTTTTGTTGCTAAAAATGCAGCGCAAGCAATCAACATGATTGAAGCCGCACTTAAACAATTTATAGCTAAAGCAGGCAGTGAAGAATGGTCTGTTCCTACGGGAGTTTATTTCCGCAAATCAGGTTTAGCCGTCACGGGTAAAGTGGTTGCCCTTTTTTCTGGTCAAGGTTCACAATACGTCAATATGGGACGAGAGCTAGCCTGTAACTTCCCTAGTGTTATGCAAGCAGCGCAAGATATGGACAGTGAATTTGCCAATGCGGGTTTAGGACAATTAACGCCAACTACCTACCCAATTCCTGTGTTTAGTGATGATGCTCGAAAAGCACAAGAGGAAGCCTTACGCTTAACTCAAAACGCTCAACCGGCTATTGGCACGTTAAGTGTTGGTCTTTATAAAACATTTACCAATGCCGGCTTTAAAGCTGATTTCACCGCTGGACATAGCTTTGGCGAATTAACTGCGCTTTGGGCGGCAGGCGTAATCAATGATAGCGATTATCTGATGTTAGCACGTAGTCGCGGTCAAGCGATGGCGGCACCAAAAGAATCTAGCATAGACACAGGCACCATGATCGCCGTTGTGGGTTCACCTGAAAAAGTAGCGATAGATATCAAAGACATTAACGATATCTCAATTGCTAATTACAACTCAAATAATCAAGTGGTTGTTGCGGGTGCTACCAGTCAAATTGCTATTGCTATTGATGAATTAAAAGCCAAAGGTTACAAAGTTGTTCCATTACCTGTATCGGCAGCATTCCATACGCCATTAGTGGGTCATGCACAAAAACCCTTTGCAGCGGCAATTGATAACGCTAAATTTAATAAGCCGAGCGTGCCTGTTTATTCTAATGGCACAGCAAAAGCCCATCCAAGCAATGCTAATGACATTAAAAAGAGCTTAAAAAATCACATTTTAGAATCAGTTCATTTTAATGAAGAAATTGATAATATTTATGCTGACGGTGGTCGGGTATTTGTTGAATTTGGTCCTAAAAATGTATTAACTAAACTGGTTGAAAACATTTTAAAAGAGAAAGACGACGTAGTCGCTATTGCGGTTAACGCTAATCCGAAAAAATCTGCTGATATGCAAATGCGTCAAGCGGCTGTTCAAATGGCTGTACTAGGCTTAACGCTTAATGAAATTGACCCTTATTGTGCGGTTAAACGTCCATTGGTTGCTGCTAAAATGTCGCCATTGGCAATGAAATTAACTGGCGCATCTTATGTTAGTGCTAAAACATCAAAAGCGTTTGATGATGCATTAAATGATGGTTGGAAGGTTAAACAAGCCACCTCAGTACCTGTTGCAGTACCAACGCCACAAGTAGTAGAAAAAATAGTAGAAGTTGAACGAATTGTTGAAGTAGAGAAAATTGTTTACTTGAATGCTGATGGCACAGTTGCTCAGCCAAACCAAGTTATTGCGCCTATTGCGAATACTAATACCAATAATACCGATGCTAATAGTTTAGCCAGTAGCATTGAACGTAGTGTTAGCCAGTTTGTTGATCATCAACAACAGTTATTAAACGTTCACGAACAATATATGCAAGGGCCAAAAGATTACGCTAAAACGTTTGATACGGTGCTTTCATCTCAAGAAGGTAATGAGTTACCTGAAAGCTTAGATCGCACGTTGGGCATGTATCATGATTTCCAATCTGAAACGCTACGTGTGCATGAACAATATCTGAATAATCAAACAGATAATATGACAGCAATGTTATCACCGAGTGATAAGTCTATCGTGGAAGGTACGGTTGAAAGCACAGTTAAAAGTCCGGCTGAAAAAATAGTGACTCAAGCAGCACCTAAAGCTCCTACAACACCAAGAGTTGCTCAAATCGCACCAGTTGCTCCTCAGGTAGTTAATCGACCTGTAGCGGCTCCGGTCCAAACAGTAGCCACCGCCGTTGCTATGGCACCTATCGCTCAAACGGTAGTGGCGGTTAGTGCAGAAGTTGCTCCGGCAGCAACGGTTGATTTAGCAACCATTCAAACCGTGATGATGGAAGTAGTTGCCGAGAAAACCGGTTATCCAACTGAAATGCTTGAACTAGAAATGGACATGGAAGCAGATTTGGGCATCGACTCAATCAAACGTGTTGAAATTCTAGGGTCAGTACAAGAGCTTATTCCTGACTTGCCAGAACTAAATCCTGAAGATCTTGCTGAACTTCGCACATTAGGCGAAATTGTTAATTATATGAAGTCCAAAGCAGCCTCTGCTGCACCAGCACTTCACTTAGTTGAAACAACTACGCCAACCATTGATTTAGGTCACATACAATCAGTAATGATGGATGTTGTCGCTGAGAAAACAGGTTATCCAACAGAAATGTTAGAGCTTGAAATGGACATGGAAGCTGATTTGGGTATTGACTCGATCAAACGTGTTGAAATCTTGGGTTCGGTTCAAGAAACTATTACAGACTTACCTGAACTCAACCCAGAAGACTTAGCTGAGTTACGTACGTTAGGTGAAATTGTTGGTTATATGCAGTCTAAAGTGTCTGCTGCTCCTGCAGTAGTGAGTGCTAGTGTCGTAAATAGTGCTCCTGCGATTGATACTGATTACATTCAAAAAGTAATGATGGAAGTCGTCGCCGAGAAAACCGGTTATCCAACTGAAATGTTAGAGCTTGAAATGGACATGGAAGCGGACTTAGGTATTGACTCGATTAAACGTGTTGAAATCTTAGGTGCGGTTCAAGAGACTATTCCAGACTTACCAGAGCTTAACCCT
>TARA_R110001583_G_scaffold195474_1_pt1 | contig 13686 bp, 7 predicted proteins | sample TARA_R110001583 | Tara Oceans TARA_R110001583 (sample SAMEA4398432) | marine metagenome | biome: Polar Biome; feature: [MES] marine water layer (ENVO:01000295) within the mesopelagic zone...; material: water (ENVO:00002006), including particulate matter (ENVO:01000060) such as...... | reverse complement strand
GAGGGGTCGAGCAGGTAGAGATACCATTTGAGCTTGCTGCAGAGTTCATCCCGGCGGTCTCGGAAATCTCAGATTCCAAACTGAATGCCTTAGTCGACTCTCGAGCACCTATCAATGCGGCGTTCGATAATATTGTTACTCAGAATCCTGGAATGCTGGTGCTAAAACAGCAGGCACAGATCCTCGCTGAACGAAATGTGCCAGTGTTGATTTATGGTGAGACCGGTACAGGCAAAGAACTGTTCGCTCGAGCGATACACAACGCGAGCCCTCGTTCAATCAAGCCTTTTGTGGCGCTGAACTGCGGAGCCATCCCCGAAGAACTCATCGATTCGACTTTATTTGGCCATAAAAAGGGTGCCTTTACGGGGGCGATTGCGAATCGCCTGGGCGTCTTTCAGCAAGCTGATGGAGGAACGCTCTTCCTTGATGAGTTTGGAGAGCTGTCTCCCCAGTCGCAGGTTCGACTGCTTCGAGTGCTTCAGGAGGGCAAAGTAGTTCCTGTGGGGAGTGATAACGAGGTCTCTGTGAATGTGCGCATTATCACTGCCACCCACCGAAATCTCATAGAAGCGGTTGCAGTCGGCGACTTCCGAGAAGACCTTTTCTACAGGGTGGCTGTCGGCGTGTTACACCTGCCACCGCTGCGCGCTCGTGAAGGGGATCTATCACTACTGTCAGAAATGATACTAAAGGCTCAGGGGGAGCAAGACCGAACATTTACCGGTAAAAAACTTTCAGTTGAGGCAAAAAAACTTATCTTGCAACATCCCTGGCGAGGGAACGTGCGAGAGTTGCAGTCGACTCTTGTGCGGGCAACACTCTGGAGTTCCGGAGAAAGTATAACCGGTTCTGATCTACGCCAAGCCCTGTTTACGATGCCTGAGCAGGAGGTTGCTCTGCTCAATCGAGATGTAGGACAAGGGATTGATTTGCAAGCGTTAATGGGAGAATTGGCTGCACACTATATCCAGAGTGCTCTGGTATATACGGGGCAAAATAAGACGAAGGCCGCCAAGCTCTTGGGGCTGAAGAGCCAGCAAACCTTGAGCAACTGGATCGAAAAATACGACATTGAATAAAAAATGGCACGGTCCTCGCTAGAGGACTTGCATGAGCAGAGTATCTTTTATGAATTCGGTTAATTTTGAGTTTCTTCGGCCTAAGTACGAAGTTCTGGCAAACCTTGGTGGGTTAGCAGAAGCTGTGCTGCATATAGACCCCGGCAGTGCTTTAACAAGGCTGCGGAGTTTTGCTGAGGAGATGACCAAAACAATCTATAAAGAGGAGTCTCTGCCCAGGTTTCCCCAGGCCAGTTTCTATGAATTGGTAAAAAATCCAGTCTTCGCGGACTGCGTGAACAAGTCTCTCATCCACCAGCTCAACTTTCTTAGAGTCCAAGGTAACGACTCGGCTCATGGTGCGGAGGGTGATCTCCGAAGTGCCAAGATGGCACTCACCACAGCGCACCAACTCGCTGGCTACATGGCGCTGGCTTACTGCGGCGAGCGTAAAGAAGGGGTGCTCTCGTTCAGGGAGATTTCAGACCCGACGAACACCCTTTTGCAACTGAAAAAATCAGTCTCCAGCTATGAGAAAGATCTTCGGAGGCAGCAGGAAGAACTTCAGCGTGTCATGGAAGAGCTGGAACGTGAGCGAGCAAAACAAGCAGAAGCGTTCAATCAGCCTGCTGAGCAGGACCAGCTAGCTCGCAAGCATCGTAGCCAACAAGCTGCAGATTCTCTGCAATGGAACGAAGCTAAAACGCGTACGCAGTTGATAGATGCGATGTTGGTTAAAGCTGGTTGGGATGTTGGTAATCCAGCACAGGTTGGTCAGGAAGTGGAGGTTAAGTTCCCTGACAACCCCTCTGGCAAAGGCTATGTGGATTACGTTTTATGGGGCGACAATGGGCAGCCTCTAGCAGTGATCGAAGCCAAGAAGTCTGGCACGGTTAACCTCCAGGCGGGCCGGGAGCAAGCCCGGTTGTATGCCAATTCCTTTGAGTACATGGGTTTTCAGCGCCCTGTCATCTTCTACAGCAATGGGTACGAAACCTTTATCTGGGACGACCACCAGTACAATGCCTATCGTCCTGTTTATGGGTTTTATAGTAAGGAAAGTTTGGAATATCTAATTTACCAGCGTCATTACCGCGCTGCTGAGCTCGAGCGGTTCAACCCAGAGCTGAAGATCGCTGATCGACCCTATCAGATCGAAGCGATTAAAACCGTCGCCGCACATTTCCAGAATCAACGACGTAAAGCATTGATCATCCAGGCAACGGGTACTGGCAAAACTCGTGTTTCGATTGCCTTAGCGGAACTTCTTCTGCGGACGGGATGGGCCAAGCGGGTTCTGTTCCTGTGTGACCGAAAAGAACTGCGTGTTCAGGCTGACGATGCGTTCAAGCAAAGCCTGCCCAGTGAGCCGCGCTGTATCATTGGCGAAACGCGCCAGATTGATGAATCAGCCCGTATCTATATCGCGACCTACCCAGGCATGATGAACCGGTTTGCTCAGCTGGATGTGGGCTTTTTTGACTTGATCATTGCTGATGAAAGCCACCGCAGTATCTACAATAAATATCGGGATATATTCGATTACTATGATGCATTGCAGGTTGGCCTTACAGCGACACCTGTCAAGTTCATCAGTAGAAACACCTTTGATATTTTCGATTGTGAAACTACCGATCCGACGTTCGAGTTCGGGCTGGATGCGGCAATTAACAATGAGCCGCCGTACCTCGTTCCCTTCAGGGTCAAAGACCTGACGACAGAGTTCTTACGTGAAGGCATCCACTATAACGACCTCACTCCAGAGCAACAGCAACAGCTTGAAGAGGACCTTGGGGAAGAAGAGGCTCGCAACACCACTATTGCCGGAAAAGACATAGGTCGGAAAATCTTTAGTGAGGAAACAGACCGAGTCATTCTCGAAAACCTGATCGATAACGGTATCAAGGACGAGACTGGCTCCCTGGTTGGGAAAACGATCATCTTCGCCCAGCGCCAGGATCATGCAGAGCACCTAGAAAAGTTATTCTGCAAGATGTACCCACAGTACGGCACCAAGGTGTGCAAGGTCATCCACAATGCTATTCCCCATGTGGATAGCCTGATTAAAGAATTCAAGAAACCGAACAATGATTTCCGCATAGCAATTTCTGTCGACATGCTTGATACCGGTATCGATGTCCCGGAAATCGTAAACCTGGTGTTCGCTAAACCCGTAAAATCCTGGGTGAAATTCTGGCAGATGATTGGCCGAGGTACGCGTCTGAGGCCGAATCTTTTTGGGCCAGGGCGGGACAAAGCTGAGTTTCTGATCTTCGACCATTATGGCAACTTTGACTTCTTTGAAGAGGAATACAAAGAGCCCGAAGACACCGGCAGCAAATCTCTCCTGCAAACCACCTTTGAGGGGCGGTTGGCTCTCGCACAGGCCGCTCTAAAGCAAAATCATACCGCTGGCTATGATGTTGGTATACGCCTGCTCAAGGAAGACATTAATGATTTGCCCGATGAGAGCATTGCGGTGCGTAGGAATCTGCGAGTGGTTCACCAGCTCCAGCAAACAGACCTGTTGGATAAGTTGGATGCAAGAACTCAGCATCTTCTGGCAGAAACCATAGCACCGCTGATGTCTAGCCGAGTGCTCAGGGATAAGCATGCGACGGCTTTGGATAAACTCATGGCAGAAATTGAACGCTGCTTTGTGGAAAATGCCAGCTGCTTTGAGGATGGCAAGACTGCGCTCATCGCTGAAGTTGAAAGGCTGGCGATCAATATCCAGGCTGTACGCCAGAAAGACACAATTATTGAAGAGGTTAAAAGTGCTGCGTTCTGGGCAGCTCCCAGCATCCAAAAGCTGGAGCACGCTCGGCTAGAGTTGCGCGGGATTATGAAGTACCGAAAACCTCTGGTATACCCGGGTGCCGACACTCAAACAACCACCACTAAAGATGGTGAGGTCTGGATTCAAGAGCGCGAGGTTTATATAACCGGCGCAAATGAAGCCATGATATATCGCCGGCGATTGAAGGGCATTTTGGACAAGATGCTTTCGAATAACCCGATACTCCAGAAAATCCACAATGGAGAGGCTATCGGTGAGTCCGACCTTGAAACCCTAACTTCAACAATACTCACCACTCACCCGGGCGTCAGCTTGGAAGTACTGAATGAGTTCTACGGGCGCACAGCTGACCAGTTGGATCTAACCGTAAGGGAGATTATTGGTCTTGATCCCCAAGCAGTAGAAGAACACTTCAAAAAGTTTCTTCATGCGCACCCGACACTGACAGCTCAGCAAGTACGATTCATGAACCTGCTTAAAAACTACATTGCTCAACATGGCTCTATCGTTGTGGAAACCCTCTACGATGCGCCGTTCACATCAGTATCTCACGAGGGAATCGACGGTGTATTCAAGCCGGACGATGTGGGCGAATTGATCAATGTGCTTAGACCGTTCCTCAAACCAGAGGCTCTGCCTAAAGGACTACAGGGATAACGATGCAGTATATCCAATGGACGACTGAAATTGTCGTGATTGCGAGCTTGATTGGCATCGCACTGGCGGGTCTAGGCTTTTTAATGGCAACCGTAGTACAAGGCCGAAAGGTTGCCCGGCTGACTGCTCAGCTTGAACAGCTCCAAGGAAATCTGGAGGAAGCACATACTCTTAATCAAAGCGCGCACGCGTCTCTTAAAGGTTTGGAGTTATCACTGCATGAGAAGGATCTTTCAGAAAGCCGCTTGCAGGAACAATTAGCCAGCGTTCAAACCAATGAACAACGATTAAGCGGTGAACTTCAGAGGCAGAAAGACGAAAACGCTTCGGTATCGGCAAAGCTGGATGAGTCTCGCAATAACCATCACGAAACCGAACGGCAACTGGAAACCGCCAGAGCAAACACCTGCTCTCTGACTGAGCGTATGGAGGAGTTGCGAGGGCGCCTCGAACATGCCGGTCAAGAGCTGGAAAAAGAGCGCGTTCTGGTCAACCAGCTTAAAGAAGCCCTTGCCGAAGAAGGGAAGAGGGTCAAAGCTTCCGAGGCCTCCGATTACGATGGACGAGAGCAGCTGAAGGAACTTAAGGCAGCACTTGTTACCCAGCAGGAGAAACACACTCAGCTCCAGGAACGCTATCAATCTTTGAACAGTGAATACACGGAGCTGAAAACCACGCTTGAGCGCAAAGAAGAACACTTCGCGGAACAGATGCAGCAACTGAGTGAGACAAAGCAAGCTCTCACCAAAGAGTTCGAAAACATTGCGAACAAAATCTTCGAGGAGAAGGGTAGGACTTTCACTCAAACCAGCCAGAGCAGCATCGACAGCATGCTCAAACCCTTCCGTGAACAGATTGAGGGGTTTCAGAAGCGTATCAACGAAGTTCATGACGCCTCTCTCCAGGGTAACAGCAACCTGAACGCAGAGATCCGCAAGGTGCTGGATATTGGCATGCAGATGAGCAAAGAGGCCACAAACCTTACCTCTGCGCTGAAAGGCGACTCCCAGCAACGTGGTGCTTGGGGCGAGGCGCAGTTACGCCGAACACTTGAAATGAGTGGGCTGATTGAAGATGCTCATTTCGAAGTGCAAAGCAGCTTCAAGGATGCAGAAGGCAAGCAGAAGCAAACGGATTATCTAATCAAACTGCCAGATGAGAAGCACATAATCATCGACAGCAAAGTATCTCTGTTAGCCTACGACCGGGCAGTGTCTGCAGATAGCGAGGAAGAGTACAACCTGGCGATGGTCGAGCACGTAAAAGCGGTGCGCCGACATATTGATGACCTGGCTGGTAAGGACTACACCAACCTCGTAGGAATGCGCAGTCCCAGCTTTGTGCTGATGTTCATGCCTATAGAGCCGGCTTATATCGAGGCCCTGAAAAACAATAAGGATCTCTTCGAATACGGTTACAAGAAGAACATTGTGTTGGTCTCGCACACCACCCTGATCCCGATACTCCGCACGGTTTCCAACCTCTGGATGATCGAGCGCAGCAATGCCGAAGCTCGAGAAATCAGTGAAAAAGCCGGCGAAATCTACAACCAGGTATGCACTGTGGCCGAGCGCCTGCAGAAGCTCGGTGGCACGCTCAATACCGTGAGCAATCACTACAACGATACCGTCACCGCCCTGGCAGGCAAACAGGGTTTGTATGGCAAGGTTGAGCGTTTCACCAAACTTTCCGCAAAGGTTACAAAATCCATGCCCGCTATTGAGCCAGCGCATAGGGACTTTGAAACGGAACGCCTTTCAATGATTGTTGAAGCGATCGAGGAGCCTGAAGAAAAAGAAGCTATAGCCCTCGAGACCACTGAAGATGCGACCGACGACGTCGCAGCGGATCAGTAAAACTCCCCGATTACTAACGAGAAACATATTCAATGCTTACAGGCCAACTTCGTAACGATATCGATAAACTTTGGGAAAAGTTCTGGACCGGAGGTATCACCAACCCTCTGACCGTAATAGAGCAGATCAGCTACCTCATGTTTGCCCGCATGCTGGACATGCAAGAAGAAATGGCTGAGCGCAAGGCAGCGCGCACTGGCAAGGCCTTTGATCGTTTGTTCCCGGACACGTCGGAAGGCCAGTTGCTGCGCTGGAAAAACTTCCACCACATGAGTGGCAAGGAGCTGCACAAGCACCTCAAAAACAATGTATATCCGTACTTCGCCAGCCTGGGCCAGCACTCAGAGGAGGAGGGGTTAGGAACAGAGGGTACCGCGATTCAAGCGTTAGGCCATATTGGCGAGTACATGCAGGATGCGGATCTGGAGATTAAGAACGAGTCTGTGCTCGTCTCCTCCGTTGAAATGGTTAACAACTTGCCGCTCACCCAGAGCGATGTAAAAGGGGATATTTACGAATACCTGCTGAGCAAACTGACCACGGCAGGCATCAACGGCCAGTTCCGCACCCCCCGACACATCATCGACGCGATGATCGAACTGATTGACCCGCAGCCTACCGATGTTATCTGCGATCCTTCTTGTGGCACCGCAGGTTTTCTGGCGCGAACCATGGAGTACCTGAACAAAAAGTATTCCAGTGAGGCCGGCACTTTCGCGGACGAAGACGGCAACCCCCACTATACTGGTGATTTGCTCGAGCCCTACCGGGAACACATCAACAAACAAATGTTCTGGGGCTTTGATTTCGACACCACCATGCTCCGCGTTTCCAGCATGAACATGATGCTGCACGGGGTGAACGGCGCCAATATCCTCTACCAGGACAGTCTCAACAAATCGGTCAAAGAGCACTACCCGGAGCAAGAGGAAGACTTTTTCGACGTCGTCCTCGCCAACCCGCCGTTCAAAGGTAGCTTGGATGAAACCAATACCAATCCGGATGTATTGGGCCTGGTGAAAACCAAGAAGACCGAGCTGCTTTTTGTCGCGCATATTCTGCGCTCCCTCAAGCTCGGCGGCCGTGCCGCAGTGATTGTGCCCGACGGTGTACTGTTCGGCTCCTCCAAAGCGCACCAGCAGTTGCGTAAAGAGCTGATTGAGAACAACCAGCTAGAGGGCATAGTCAGCCTGCCAAGCGGTGTGTTCAAGCCCTATGCAGGCGTGAGCACCGCGATCCTGATTTTTACTAAAGGCGGTACGACCGAGAGAGTATGGTTCTACGATCTGCAAGCTGACGGATTCAGCTTGGATGACAAGCGTACGCCTCTGAAAGGTGAGGGGAGTAACGACCTGCCGGATGCCATTGCCAAGTGGAAGCAATATCGCCAACTGGTGGAAGCTAACGCCAGCGTAGAAACCATACTGCAAGCCTTTGGCGACAAAACCCAAAAGGCGTTTGTGGTAAATGCTTCTGACATCGCCAGCAACAAACACGACCTCTCCATCAATCGCTACAAGGAAGTGGTGTATCAGGCGGAGGAATACGAAGACCCGAAGGCGATTCTAAAGCACCTAAAAGAACTGGAGCAGAGCATTTTGGCAGAGCTGGATGAGCTGGAGGGGATGCTGTGAGTTGGCCTTTGGTAAAGCTCAAGGAGTGCTGCCAGGTTATCGGCGGTGCTACCCCTAAAAGGAACGTGAGTGAGTACTGGAATTCTTCCGATGTGTCCTGGGTAACACCTAAAGATATTTCAAATCTTACGGTTCCGATGTTGGATGACGCTCCGGAGTACATTTCTCACGCCGGTTTTGCAAGCTGTTCAACATATCTGCTTCCGAAAGGAAGTGTGCTTCTGACTTCCCGCGCACCGATTGGAAATGTTGCAATTGCCGGCAGAGACATGTGTACCAACCAGGGCTTCAAAAGCCTTGTCCCAGGTAAAAAAGTTGATGGAACCTACCTTTACTACTGCATGAAGGCATTTTCTTCAAAGCTGCAGGCTCTTGGCAACGGAGCCACCTTTAAAGAAGTTTCAAAAAAAATTGTCGAAGACTTTGAAATTCCACTTCCGCCATTTGAAGAGCAAAAACGCATCGCCGCCATCCTCGACAAAGCCGACGCCATCCGCCGCAAACGCCAGCAAGCCATCCAGCTCGCCGATGAATTTCTTCGGGCTGTGTTTCTGGATATGTTTGGTGATCCGAACAGCAACTCAAATAACGTCAAAGTTCTCCCAATGACGGAGATATTCGAGATTAAGACGGGCAGGCTTAATTCAAATGCTGCTGTAGGTGGAGGTCGATATCCCTTCTTTACTTGTGCAAAGGAGGTCTCATCTATTGATGAATATGCATTTGATCAAGAGGCTTTGCTTTTAGCCGGGAATAACGCGCAAGCAGATTATGATGTGAAGCACTATTCTGGAAAGTTTAACGCGTATCAAAGAACGTATGTGCTTAGCCTAAAGAATTCTGAGTTGAGTTACCCATTTTATAAATTTGCTTTGGAGTATCAACTGACCAACCTGAAAAGGGTTTCGAAAGGATCCAATACGAAGTACATCACGATGGAAATTATGAGCAGGACAATGTTGCCGGTGCCAATACCATCAGAGCAGCGATCTTTTGTGAACTATTTTGAAAAGGTTAGGTCTCTCCGCTCATCAGCAGATGCGCAGTCAATGAATATTGGCGGCTTATTTAGATCCCTTAGCCACGAGGCCTTTGCGGGTAATCTCTAAGGAGGGAGTATGATTGATGAAATCAAAATAAATCCACCGGTGGCTACCTATAATCACCCGGAAACGCTGAGCGACCTTCGCCGCATCAACTTTATATTCGGTGCCAATGGTACAGGTAAAACCACGATCAGCAGGGTGATAGCGCAAACGGAGGGGCACGATCATTGCCAGCTGATATGGCAGGGCGGCACTCCCTTGGATGCGATGGTGTACAACCGCGATTTTGTTGACAGGAATTTTAATCAGGATAGCCCACTGCAAGGCGTTTTTACCCTTGGTGAGAATCAGGTTGAGGCGGAACGTGAAATCGCGCGCTTGCACCCAAAAATCGAAAAAGTTGATGAGCAGATAGCCAGCCTGAACAACCAGCTTGATGGTGAGGATGGTCTGCCTGGCAAAAGAAAAGAGCTCGCCGACCTTGAACCTGAATTGCGTGAAAAGTGTTTTGCGCAGAAGAAACTTCATGATGACTATTTCCAAGAAGCGTATAGCGGTGTACGCAACAATGCAGAAAAATTCAAAGAAAAGGTTTTGAGTGAAAGGAGCTCGAACAACGCAGAGTTACTTACACTGGAGGAACTAAAGGAAAAGGCCAGAACGGTTTTTTCAAAGGGGCTTGCAAGAACACCGCCTCTCGCAGATCTGTCAGCCGACGATCTCATACAATTGGAGTCCTATGGATTATTGCAGAAGGCCATTATAGGTAATCAGGACGTCGATATTGCGGCTTTAATTGATCGTCTTGGTAATAGCGATTGGGTGAAACAAGGTCTCAAGTACCATGAGCAAGACCCCAAAACCTGCCCGTTTTGCCAACAGCCTACAGATGAGCATTTCTCCGAGAGCCTGACGTTATTTTTTAGTGAGGCCTATGATAATGACATTCAGGTGTTAAAGACGCTTCAAAGCAACTACCAGAGAGCGGCCGAGCAGTTATTGGCGAGCATTCAGCGGAGCGTTGAATCAGGTAATCCTTTCTTGAACTTGGAGTTGTTCAATGCTGAAGCTCAGGCTTTGTCTGAACGGCTGAAGGGAAATCAGGTTCTCCTGGGAAATAAGCTGGCTGAGCCAAGTCGAAAAATCGAACTCGAGCCTGTTGAGCCGTTGCTAGTGCGATTGCAAAAGACCGTATCTGACGCTAACGAGGGAACCTCGACCCACAACCAAACGGTGGCGAATATAGCGACAGAGCAGCGGACGTTGACTTCCCAGGTTTGGCGCTACGTGCTCAACGAGTTAAAGGGCGACTTGTCGCAATATCAGGCAAAAAAGGATCAGTTGAACCAAGCAATTGAAGGGATGGTGGGTGGCCTTCTAGAAAAACGGCAGAGGCGTCGGGAGCTGAAAGACCAGATTGCAGAGCTGGAAAAGCAAACCACGTCAGTTCAGCCAACGATCACGGCGATCAATGAGTTATTGCGGAATTTTGGTTTTCATTCGTTTCATATTGGTGAGGCTGATGGTGGCCGCCACTATCGAATTGTCCGCGATAATGGTGACGATGCCAGCCGCTCGCTGAGTGAGGGCGAAAAGACCTTCATAACCTTCTTGTATTTCTATTATCTCATCAAAGGTGCTCAGTCCCCCTCAGGGATAACAACGAACAGGGTTGTGGTATTCGACGATCCCATATCCTCACTGGACAGCGATATTCTTTACATCGTCAGTAGCCTTATCAAGGGCGTCATGGAGGAAGCCAGAAGCCAGGCAGGCCAAATCAAGCAGGTGTTCTTGCTTACGCACAACGTCTATTTTCACAAGGAAATAACTTTCCGCCCGCGAAGAGCAGAAAGTCGTGCGTTCAGTGATGAGAGTTTCTGGCTGGTGAAAAAACAGCAGAATGGCTCTTTTGTTGAGCGCTGTGAGGGGAACCCGATTCGCTCTGCCTATGAGTTGCTGTGGGAGGATGTCAAGTCCGCCAATCTATCGAGCATTAGCCTTCAGAATACATTGCGCCGGATCCTCGAGAATTACTTCACCATGTGGGGCGGAATGGGGAAAGATGAAATCTGTGCGCTTTTCGAGGGGCGAGACAAGTTGATTTGCCAGTCTCTATTTTCTTGGGTCAATGATGGCTCGCACTCCATCCATGATGATCTTTACGTTAACCAAGGAGAACAGACCAACGAAACTTATTTGCGCGTATTCCGGAAAATTTTCGAAGAAGCCAACCAGTCAGGCCACTACGAGATGATGGTAGGTGAACAGCCTGTGTTGGCTGAGGAAGGGCATACGAGAGCCCAACACGCTAGCTAAAAGATCGGCGAGACACCTCAATAATTGCTGTGGACAAAAGGAGTGGTTAACCCAGTCATGCGACTACCTATCAGGTATAACGGAAATGATATAGTCGAATTCGACAGGTTAACTGTTCATGGCCGCGAGGCCGCAGGTGGATATGGCCTTACGCTTCTAATGCGGGGTAATCGACAACCTAGCCAGGGCAAAATGATGTTATTCAATATAAGTAAGCGCTCCACGAACCCCATCTTAACCGCCTGACCGGAATTAGTTGACCACTACAAGTTGCCAGTATCAAACGCGGTCAATGAGGTGGGATTATTTGGTAACCAGAATTCTGTAGCCAGGCCTCGAGCGTCTAAATGGCACCATACGGTTACTAGATTAAAGGAACTTTGGCATATCGCGACATAGGGAGAAGGGCTCCCGGGTCTTAACGCGTGTGCTAATTGGAGTCCAAGGATGCGACGGTAAGAAAATTTACACTCCAGTAAATAGTTCTACCTCTCCCCTCAACCCTTTTAGCGCCTGTTTTATGTAGGTCTCTGAAAAATATGTAGTTAAATTTCTGGCACGCTTCTCGCTGTGTCTGATTAAGAAAAGAAGGTAAACGCGAAGTTATTTTAAACGTGACAGTTGATATACAGCACTAACTTAGTCAATCAGGAGCACTGACGATGTTTGATCCAAGTAAATTCACTACCCCTTCTGCCAAACCACTTCCAGTTGTTCTTCTACTGGATGTCAGCACCAGCATGTCTGGAGATAAAATCGAGAACCTTAACAAAGCTGTCGAGGATATGCTGGATACCTTTGCACAGGAAGAAAAGATGGAGACCGAGATTCTTGTCTCCGTTATTACTTTCGGAAACCAGGTTGAGCTGCAGGTGCCCTATACCAAGGCTTCTCAGTTGCAGTGGCAAGGTCTGCAGGCAAGCGGCATGACCCCGATGGGAACCGCCCTCAAAATGGCCAAGGCCATGATCGAGGACAAGGAGACCACCCCGTCCCGGGCTTACCGCCCGACTATTGTCCTTGTTTCTGACGGGCAGCCTAATGACAGCTGGGAAAGGCCGCTGGAGGACTTTATCTCCGAAGGGCGTTCTTCAAAATGTGACCGCATGGCAATGGCTATCGGGCGTGATGCGGACGAGACGGTTTTGAAGCGTTTTATCGAGGGCACAGCCCATGATCTTTTCTATGCCGAAAACGCCGGCCAGCTCCATGAGTTTTTCCACCGAGTGACTATGTCGGTGACCATGCGTACCCAGTCCAAGAACCCGAACCTAGTACCGGCTCCGTCAGAGATTAAGCTGGACGGTGGCAGCGTTAAGTCGGCTACCGCCGGAAATTCCGGCGCATCATCCGACGATGAAGGGTACTGGTAAACAGAAATCTAGAGGTAAATCATGTCACAGGCAATTGGCGATCCTGATGAACTTGACCGTTTCGCGCAGTCTCTGGCGCAGTTCATCGACACGTTGAATGAAGCGGTTAACGGTCTGAATCATAGTTTTGGTGCCCTCGGGGACACCTGGCAGGATGAAAAGCGAGCGAGTTTTGAAGAAGATTATAACGCGCTGGTGCAGCAGCTTTCTCATTTCGAGGCGAACGCATCGGAACAGGTTCCTTATCTTCACGCCTTGGCTTCCCGTTTGAGAGACTATTTGCAAAGTTAAGGTGAGGAATGGCGTACGTATCAGTTGGACAAGTTGAAAACCTCGAGGAGACAATTGCCGGCTTTCAGTCGGCCTATGACTCCATGGAGTCTGCCTGTCAGGCCCAGATTGCTGCGGCTGAAGCCAAACTGGCTGAAGCGCATCAAGAAGCTGACAACAGCGCTCAACTGCTGGACGCTGCGATGGAAGCCGAGATGGAGGCTGGGCAACAGCGGGAACAGGCGACTGAGCAGCTTGCCTCGGCCAATGAGCAGTTGGGCTCCGCTTGTTCATCTCTTTCCGCCTGCGAAGCGAGTGGAAGTTATGATGAGGACGGCAACTATGAACCGCCCAACTGTTCGTCTGAAGAAGCTGATGTGGCCGACGCAGAATCAGCGGTCGCTGAAGCTGAATCTGCTGTTACGGCGGCTGAGGAAGCGTTGGAATCAGCAAAAGACTATCGCATGCAGATGGAGAAGAGAAATGAAGTGGCCCGTCAGTGTCTTGATATGGCGAGTCAGCTGGCGGAAACCGTTCAGACGGAGTGTGCGACCCGGCTTGCCAGTGCAGCGGCTCATCTTGAGACAGGCAGAGCCAGACTGGAAAGCGCCAAGGCAGCTCTTAACGCCTATCTTGATACGCACCCGCCTGCAGCAGAGTTTTATTCATG
>TARA_R110001583_G_scaffold3806_3_pt1 | contig 13698 bp, 9 predicted proteins | sample TARA_R110001583 | Tara Oceans TARA_R110001583 (sample SAMEA4398432) | marine metagenome | biome: Polar Biome; feature: [MES] marine water layer (ENVO:01000295) within the mesopelagic zone...; material: water (ENVO:00002006), including particulate matter (ENVO:01000060) such as...... | reverse complement strand
AGCTGATTTAGCTGACCTTTGGATTAACGATGCATTTGGTACTGCTCATAGAGCTCACGCTTCAACTGCTGTTATTGCTAAGTTTTTCCCAGAAGCTAAAATGTTCGGTTATGTAATGGAAGGTGAATTATCTAGTGTAGATAAGGTATTGAAAGATACTAAGCGTCCATTGACAGCTATTGTAGGTGGAGCTAAAGTTTCTTCAAAAATTGAAATCATCAAAACGTTAATGTCGAAAGTTGATCACTTAATTATTGGTGGTGGTATGACTTTCACTTTCGTGAAAGCGATGGGTGGCAATATTGGAAACTCATTGGTTGAAGTTGATAAATTAGAAGTTGCAAGAGAGATTCTTTCTTCAGCTGAAGAGAATAATGTGAAGTTGCATTTATCACCAGATGCTTTAGTTGCTGATGCTTTTTCTAATGATGCCAACACAAAAGTATGTGCTGTAGACAAAATTCCAGATGGCTGGATGGGCTTAGATATTGCAGAAACAAGTATTGCAAACTTTAAAAAAGTGATTGAAGAATCGAAAACAATTCTTTGGAATGGACCTGTAGGTGTATTCGAGATGGATACTTTTGCTAAAGGAACTAAAGCTATTGCTGATGCAATTGTAACAGCTACTGAAAAAGGAGCTTTCTCTCTTATTGGTGGAGGTGACTCTGTTGCTGCAATCAACAAATACAATTTAGCTGATAAAGTAAGCTATGTGTCAACTGGCGGTGGAGCTCTTCTTGAGTATATCGAAGGAAAAGAATTACCAGGTGTAAAAGCTATTAAAGGATAAACTGAAGTATTGAGAATCAAAATATGAACTGATTTTCAAATCAGAATATAATCAATTAGTCATGAATTCAAGAATTATAACATTCTTGAATTCGTGGCTTTTTTGCTTATAGCTTAAATCACTTATCTTTGTTAAAATTTGAAGATTACTATACATGACAGAACTGAAGAAAAAGATATTCGATATAAAAACAGAAGATGAGTTTGTTAAAATTGCTCTTGAGGTTTTCCAATTTCAAGCTATCAACAATCCTGTGTATGATCAATATATTAGCTTGTTGGATATAAATGTTAATGAAGTTGATAGTTTAGATAAAATCCCTTTTTTACCTATAGAATTCTTCAAATCTCACAAAGTCGTTTCTACTCAAAACGAAGCCAAGGCAATTTTTACAAGTAGTGGTACAAGTGGTAAGCTAACTTCTCGTCATTATGTGCCAGATTTAGAAATTTATGAGGATAGTTTCACCAAAGGTTTTGAGGCTTTTTACGGCCCTGTTAGTGATTATTGTATTCTAGCACTGCTTCCATCTTATCTTGAGCGTGAGGGCTCTTCTCTAATCTATATGATGGAGAAATTGATTAAAGATAGCGGACATCCTAAATCAGGATTCTATTTGAATAATCATGAGGAATTGATTGATCACCTTAAAGAGCTTAAAGAACAATCCCGAAATCTTTCGGGACAGAAAGTATTGCTTTTGGGGGTTAGCTTTGCCTTACTCGAACTTGCTGAAAACCATCAGCTTGATTTAGGCGATGTTGTTGTGATGGAAACAGGTGGTATGAAAGGCCGTCGTAAGGAATTAACTCGCGAAGAACTGCATTCTATTTTTACCTCACGCCTTGGTGTAAAGAAAATTCACTCAGAATATGGCATGACTGAGCTATTATCACAAGGCTACAGTAAAGGAGATAGCCTTTTTGAAACACCAGCATGGATGAAAATCATGATTCGTGATGTTTATGATCCTTTCTCATTTGAAAAGATTGGCAGAAGTGGTGGGGTCAATGTTATCGATTTAGCTAACCTTAATTCTTGCTCATTTATCGAAACACAAGATTTAGGTAAAATTCACACGGATGGAAGTTTCGAAATTCTAGGCAGGTTCGATAACTCTGATATAAGAGGGTGCAATTTATTGGTGAGTGAGTAAAAACATGCTCAATGATTATTAGGATGAGAAATAAGAGTATAAATAAAGGAGCTTACAAACTACAGTAAGCTCCTTCTTTACTTAACTATTAACTTAAAACTAAATCAAATTCGTTTTTATTGTCTAATAATAAACCAAACATCTGGATTATTTGCACTGGTTAATTTTACTGTCATTGGAGCATCTGGATCATCTATTTCAACGATATACGGAGAATTATCCGCTAACAAATCTACCATAACAGAAAGGTGTGTATACCAATTCCAGTTGAAGCCTGCTGATAGCTTAACGATATCAAGATAATCTGAGTGACCAGCAACACCACCGAAAGCCAGATTATAGTGAGCGCGATAAGGTCCTGGGTATGAATAGAATGAAATCCCATAGTCTCCATAGGTTGCATTAGCTGCTCCCATCGCCATAAAACTAGCTAGTTGTTCTCCCCAAGCCTGATCATTGGCATCATAGGCGGCTTGCCAGCCAGCTAAAACAACTTCAGAACGGTCAGTTGCAGCACTTACATCAAGATACCAGGCTGCTAGCTTCAAATCAATTGGTGGCACAATAATTATAATCTTCATATCTCCTTCGTTGGAGATTAATTGATAAGATTCTTTGTTAAGGGTGAAATCCTGAAACGTTTGCCCCATCATCTCAACTGGTTCATAAAATGACAATCCTGAATCGGTAACAATATAAGGTGCCGTTACCGACTTGATTTCGTCATTCTCAGCATAGTTGAAGGTGAAATTACGATTCATTTCCTGTACTGAAACTTTAGTGCCATTTACATTGGCATCAAAAGATCCTTGTCCGATAAAATCAACATTTTCTGTCACCTTGCTTAAATAAACTTCAGCTGTTTCAGTCATTTTTGTCATACGCAAAACATTCCCAGTCTTAATACATTTAACAGTCATCATATCATTTTCATTTGACATGATTAGGAACTCAAAATCACCGCCTTTAGCAAGATATTCAGCAGCAGAAGGGTTTGCAAATTCATGCATTATTGAGTTGTATGTATTAAATGTTAATACAGGCCCTCCGTAAGAAATGATATCGTATGTAGATGTTTCTGGCATTGTAAGATCATCCATATTTTCGGACCAAACAGTTACTTGATCATCTTCGGCAAACTTTACAACAAAATTGTATCCACCATACTTTTGAGTTTCTTCTGGGTAATATTGGAATAACCAACCTTGTTCAGAAGATTTAAGAGCATCGTTATGCTCTTTATTTGCACCCATTTTTCGTTCTGCTGCAGATTCATCAAAAAGTAAGTCGGTGTTGTTGTCGCAAGAAGCAACACCCATACTTAATAATAAACCAAACAGTACTATATATATATTCTTTATCATAGCTCTTAGTTTATAGTTATATTATCAAGATCTTGCTCGTCAAGCTTACTTGCGCGAGAATCAATTGCTTCTCTTAAATCATCCATGTCAATGCTCCAAACATCTTTCATGTATGATTTCACGATTGTCATCTTTTGCTCTATAATTGGTCTTCCATCGTCACCAGCTGCTACTAATTTGGCTTCCCAAGATGTAGCTGTATTGGTAATATAATGAGCAATCAGCTCCACAAAATCTTCATTTACTTCTTTACTAGAGTAATCGCTAATAAAACCCTTTGCGGCCGAAGATTTTCCATCCCAAGCATCGTTCCATGAACCACCTACATAGTCTGTAGCAGATATTTTATCAAAGTCTGTCGTGTAATCTTTAGTTTGATGTAGAATATGAGAAAATTCATGAAAAATAGTACGGAAATAGAATTCATACAAGTTCTCAACGTTTGTAACATCAAGTTCGTTGATTAGATAGAGTGTAATTTTCAAACCGCCTTCTGCTGTACCTAACACATAAGTTCCGTTATTTCTATAACCAGCAGAACCGATCATCATAAACATTTTCGGAAAATACTTCTTCAAAAATCCATCAGGAGCAACTTCTTCATAAGCATCCAAACAAAGATACTTAATTAGGTTAGCCATCTTAATTGAATTCTCAATCTTAGCTGGAACTAATGCATACTCCATATCCGATTCAATATCTTCCCATTTGTAAACAAAGTCGATATTGTAAGTGTCAACAAATGTTGCTTCTAAATATTTATCAAAATCATTTTGTTCACCATTACCCATGTTAATTACACTGATATCTGGATTTGGTTCATCGTCTTCGTCACAGGCACCCAAAACGAATACCATTATTGAAGCTAAAAGCCAATATTTTATTTTATTCATAATTCTATTTTTAAAATTATTACTTATCGTGGATTAGCCTCTAATCCAGCATTTCTTACATCCTGAGGCAATTGAATTGCTCTACGAGAATCGTCCACTTTTAATACATCAAGAACAATAACTGACTCGTCAGCCTGAATCTGGAAACGAGGCACTTCAATACCATAACGTTTGATATCGAACCAGCGTAAACCTTCGTGTAGAGTTAGAATCCTACGACATTGCAATACGTAATGAATCATATTTTCCTGAACACCAGTAGTTACCGTAAACTTTGGATTTAATTTTTTCTTTTGTGTTACAAGAGCTTCGCTTGAATATGCCATATCGGTGTATAAGGTATTCACCTGATCAAGTGTTGATTCCTTATCTTTAAAGATATTCATGCTCCACATGTTTAGGTCAGCTAGTGCTAAACTATTCTCACCTAACATTACTTCAGCCTCAGCACGTACCAATAAGGATTCATCTGTTGTGAATGGAACCATTACTGTTCTAGAATAACCTATTTGTGCAACAGGATCAGTTATTTCGAATAGATATGGAATTTTATAAAATATTGTTTTATCGAAATTATTACCTACATAAACAAAAGGACCGAAATGATAATCAGCTCTAGTAATTCCTCCCCAAGGAGAAGGGGCTAGCAATGTTTGTTCAGCTGCAATTTTTTGTGAATGGTTAAAACGGGCACCATCATTCCAAGGGCCAAAATAGACTCCCATATTAGAATTTGAAGTAAGAGCTAATAAATTGGCAGGATCATTTATATAGGCATTAGAAACGACCTTCCTGTCTCTGGGTAATGCTCCTAGTCTGGACCAATCTCTTAATTGAGTAGATGGATTTGCTGTAAGTACTACAGAAGCATAATCTTTTGCCTTTTGCCATTGACCATAGTACAAATTGAAACGAGCAGCAAATGCATAAGCTGCTTTTTTAGTAAAGTGATATGTACTTATTTCATAGATATCATCACTGATAAGAGGCAAGGCTGCTTCAATATCTGCATTAATCTTCTCGTACACGTCTTTTACATTTCCTCTATCATACTTAGGATCGAGAGTTGTCTCCGATTTCTCCATATAAGTAATTCCAAGGTCAGTTGCGCTCGACTGTGAATTGTAATGCTTACAAAACACATTGACCAATAAAAAGTGTGAGTAGGCACGTGTAATTAAGGCTTCACCTTTCTCAGGCAACAAATTTTCTTCACCTATTTCTGCGATTGCTGCTAAAGCTTCATTTGAATGAGCAATTGCTAAATAGGTTTTCTCCCAAAAAGTTTGAGTGTCGTCATTGTCTACTTCAGTTAGATCAATCCAATTGGCAAGTTGCTCGTCAAAGCGAGTAGAGTATGGGTTGATACTTCCCGTATCATCAATATTATCTGATGCATATTCAGTAACTAATGCATGATTCCCCTCAGTATAAGCAGACACTAATAGCTTTCTTATTTTTGTCTGGCTATCAACCTCAGCACGGTTATCTGGTGTTTCGTCGAGATAAGAGTCGCACGAAGCAGCAAATATGCCAAGTAAGGCTATAAATATTATATGTGTTCTTTTCATGTTATATCTTTTTTGCTTTTATAAACCTAACTTCAATGTAAATGTAAACTGCTTAGGCACTGGTGCTGCTACACCTCCTGAGTTGAAAAATTCAGGATCTTGACCATTTAATTTATCATCAGAATATAATAGGAACAAGTTGGTCGCTTGCAATCTAAGCGACAGGTTGTTAACTCCTAGTCTTCCCGTAATGGTTTTAGGGAATTCGTATGCCAATGAAATTTGTTTCATTCTAATGAAATCACCTTTAGCAATACGAGCCGAAGAATAATTGTAAGCATTATAAGCTATTGCAAGTTCTGAATCTCCAATATTTCTTTCTTGTCTAACAGTTGCTATAGTAGGAACATTAGTATAAGCTTCATCACCTGGTATTACCCAACGATTTTTAAATTCTCTAGGTAGAGCTATAAGGTCAGAATAAGAGCTGTCAAAAATAGGGTCTAAACGAACGACATTACCAAATGCATAAGTCATAAAGACATTAAGACTAATTCCTTTATAAGTAAATACATTACTCAAACTACCAATGTCAGTAGGATCAGTTGAACCGGAATATTCTAAGAAATCAAGTTTATCACTTTCTTGAAAATAGATATCGCTTACAGTTACATTTTCGTCTTGATCTAAGAATGTTGGTAAACCTTGCTCATTTATTCCTTTAAAAGGAATAGAGAAAATTGAACGAACATCGTAGCCTTCTCTTGCAAAACCAGAACCAGAAACAAGATCCATTACGGTTGAAACTGTGTTTAGTTCAGTGACCTTATTTTTAGCTTTTGAATAAACAAAATTAGTTACCCATGAGAAATTTTGAGTTTGAATATTTTTTGTCGAAATGGAGAATTCAAATCCGTGAGATTCCATATTTGCAACATTACCATATTTCGTTCCTTCACCACCAAGACCTTGAGTCTTCACAATTCCAATCAAATCGAAATTATCACGTGTATACCAGTCCATTGTTGTATTGATACGGTTGTTTAGGAAGCCTATCTCAGCTCCAATATTAATCTCATGCTTCTTCTCATAAGTTAATTCACTATTTTCAAGTGAAGAGATTTCTAAACCACTCTCCTTCATACCAGCAGTTGGTCTCCAAGGTGTTTTACTTCTAATATCAACTAATGAATTAGTTACATCACTAGGACCTCTATCTGCAGTTAAACTATACGATCCTTTAAGAGTAAAGTTTGATAGAATAGGCTTAAATTGATTGAAGAAATCCTCCTCATGAGCATTCCATGCACCAGAAATATTCCAAGTTGGTAACCAACGAGCACTGTTTGACTTACCTAGTTTATTTGATCCCTCATAGCGAAGAGTACCGTTAATGGTATATCTGTGCTTGTAAGAATAAGTTGCGTTTCCAAAGAACGCCATATTACGGTATCTAGTGTTTTCAACACCATAGTATAGGTTGTTATTTTCAACACCTTTTTTAAACAGTTTATAATCATAGAAAGGAATCTCACCCATAGAGTATTGCATTCCCCAGCCCGTATTGTTTGTTTTTTTACGATCTGAAGAATTTATCTCCATACCACCATATAGGTTTATAATATGAATATCATTATAGACATCTTTATATGAAGCTGTAGTTCTGAAGTCATACCCTAACATACTATAATCTGTACGCTTATAAATTCCTCCTTCTGGTAAAACACTTACTGGTAATGCGTAAGGATCATCAGGATCGGTATATAAGAAAGAGTTTTTATCACGTATGGTTGAGTTTGGCATAGCTCGATAAGCTTCAGCTTGATTCGAAAACTCAGTAATGTTGTGCTCTTGTGAAGTTGATTGATACTTGATAGCACCCAATGCACTCAATACCACTTTTGGAGTCACTTTCCATCTCAACTCGGTTTGGAATTTAACGTCAACTACATTAAGATCGATGTAGTTTTCGTTTAACTCTTTTTTGATATTAAATGGAGCATAATTACGAGTGTAAAATGCATCAGGATCTAAAGTTCTTGATGAATTCAATGCGAAAGAGTATGGATTAATATCGAAATCTCTTTTCACTTTACCAGTAACTGCATCAGTGTCCTGTGATAATGTTCCTGGTGCTTTTTGCTTTCTATAAGAAGCATTACTAATTGTGTTGAAAGATAGATTATCTAAAATATTATAATTCGACTTAAAATTAGCTGTATAACGGTTCACCTTACTAGATTGAGTCCAACCTGGATCAAGCAATGCACTCATAGATGCGTAATAAGTTGCCTTTTCAGTACCTGAAGACATACTTATTGAATGACTCTGCATCAAGTTGGTATTGAATAATTCTTTGAACCAATCTGTATTTCTATTTTCAGCTTGACGTAAAAAAGCAGCTTTTGCTTGTGGTGTATTTTTTAGCAAAAAATTTCCAGCAGCATCTGTTTGGTTAAGTCTCTGGTACATTCTACCGTAAACTCCACTTTCAGAAGCATTTGCTACATCAGCATAATTAAGCCATCCACCTTCACGCATATCTTCGTAAACAGACATTTGTTCTTGCGAATTCATGATATTGAAATCACCATACGAAGGTGTTAATCTTGAAGTAAATTCACCTGTATATGAAATACGACTTACACCAGCTTTACCTTTTTTAGTTGTAATAACAATTACACCGGCCATTGCTCGTGCACCATAGATAGAAGTTGCAGAACCATCTTTCAAAACCTCAAAACTTTCAATATCGTCAGAGTTTAAGCCAGCAATTGCAGAACTAATTAGAGTTGATACATCTCCTGAAGAAAGTGCGTCTGAAGTAAGTTCAACTACGTCTTCTAGGATTATTCCATCAACAACCCATAATGGCTTTGAACTACCATAAATAGAAGTAGCACCACGAACACGAATTTTTGGTGCAGCACCAAAAGTACCCGATACATTTTGTACAGATACACCTGCTGCTCGACCTTCAAGAGATCTACTTATGTCATGGATACCTGCCAATTTTATCTCTTTGGCTTGTAATTTCTCACTAGCTCCAGTAAATAATCGTTTATCAGTTGAGAGCATACCTGTTACAACAACTTCGTTTAGACTTTCCGATGAAGATTCTAAAGTGATGTTTAGTTGTGTTTGATTTTTGATTTTAACTTCTTTAGGGTTCATTCCTACAAAAGAAAACACTAAAGTTGCACCATTTGTTGGCACTTCAATTTGATATTTACCATCAATGTCAGTTGAAACTCCTGTACTTGTTCCTTTAATTACAACAGATACGCCAGGTAAAGTTTCACCTTGATCATCAGTAACAACACCAGAAATTGTCTTGTTCTCCTGTGCTGCCTTTATTTTATTAGACGGTGTCTTAACAGCAGGTTTGATAATGATAACCTTATCTTTAATCTTGTACTCAAGGTTTGTACCTTTAAGACTCTCATCTAAAATTTCTTTAATATCCGCATCTTTATTTGTTATCGAGATATTATCAAACCCTTCAACATCTTCTACACTGTAAAGAAAAGTGTAATCAGACTGATCTTTAATAGAGTTAAGTACCTCTATTAAAGAGCTGTTGTTTGTTTGTAAATCAAAAGAAATAGGCTGTGGAGCTCCAAATGAACTCACGTGTATCACGCCTACCATTAAGAGCGTGAGTAATAGTCTTTTCCCTCTGAGAATATTCTCAGAAAAATAGAAAGACTTTTCTCGTTTTTTTTCCATAATTTTATAATTGATTTGGTTAGTATTCCATTTCTGCTTCAACAGAAATGATTTATTGGCAGGTACGGGGATTGTTGCAAGCTTTCTCCGTATTTTTTTTTAATGTGTATTGTTGACTAAAACACTTCTGTTTTTTATATTGAATTTTACCTTTTCGGTCATTTCTATCATTTCAAGTATACTATTGAAATCTTCATATCTAGCTAGGTCACCAGAAAATCGAATATTTTTAGATTCATTGTTCTGAAAAAAGACTTCTACATTATACCATCTTGATAAGCGAACCATGATGTTTTCGAGTTTTTCATTATTAAAAACAAAACGACCATCTTTCCAAGCAGTAAAAATGTCAGTATCTACAATTGTTTTTTTGTAGTTACCATTGTGAATATTGATACTGTACTGATCGTTAGGTGTTAATATTTCTTTCTGTTCTCTTAGTATGTCACTTACTTCAACTTTACCTTCAACAAGAGTGGTGATAATTTCATCTTCATCAGAGTAAGCATTCACATTGAAAGAGGTTCCAAGGACTTTAATTTGGATGCCATTCATCTTCACAATAAAAGGGAAATCTTTATTTTTGCTTACATCAAAATAGGCTTCACCTTCCAACTCTACAATCCGTTCTTTACCTGTGAATCTTGTTGGGTATTTTAATTTAGAATGTGAGTTAAGCCAGATTTTTGTTCCATCGCTAAGCGTTAGATTGTATTCGCCACCCTTGGGGATGATTATAGAGTTTGTACTTACTTTTTCTTTGGAAATAGCTTTATTATTTGACTTATACACTAGATGACCATCTGTGTTATTGATTTCTAAGCCATCTTCCTTTAGCTTTAAGAATTCATCAAGAACTATTGGTTCTCCCTCTTCTCTTATCAAGAGTGCTTGGTTTTTCCCTGGCGTTATAACTGCAATTTTACTTGTTTGTTTTTGTGGAAGTGAATCAATTAAAAAGAAAACACTTATTCCTATAACAATTAGACTAGCAGCATACTTTATAAATTCAGTTCTAAATGTTCTTGTTTTTTTCTGCTTGATGTTGTTGTTTATATTCTGCCATATCTCATCACTTTTTACGCCTTCTAGCTGATCTTCATTTTTAAAGTAATTGCTCTCTGGATTTTTTGATAATTTATGGTAGAGAGCTAAGTTTTCTTGGTTATCGTACTTCCATTCATTTAGTCGCAAATCTTCCTCTTCAGTCAACTTCCCTTCCAGCCTTTTTGCAATAAGCTCTGCAATTTTAAATATGGAATGTAATTCGGTCATCTTATAAAATAATTAGTTGTTTGTATCTGCTTAAACAGGTAGAATTGAAAAAGGGGTGACAAAAAATAATTTTTGTTTCCCCTTTTTTTTAAGATGTAATTGTATGTGGTTGTGTATGAGTTTGTTTAATTGTCAATTTTTTTTAGTTTTTCTTTTAGAATTCTTGTTGCTCTAAGCTTTTGTGTTTTGACAGTATTGACTGATATTTTTAAATCTTCTGCAATATCTTTGTTTTTAACACCGTTTAAACTAAGTAGATATATGATTCTTGCAGATTCAGGAAGTTCTTTCATAGCGTCAGTAATATGACGATTAACTTCCTCTTCAATAATATTTTTGTAGAATGTATTCTCTGAAAATGCGTTTTGATCTTGTCTGTTTTCGAATTTCTTTTGAACTGCTTGATGTTCGATATGGTTTAGGCAGGAATTTTTCACTGATTTATATAGGAATGTTTTTAATGCTAATTCATGGAAGAAGAAAGCTCGTTTCTCCCAAGTTTTAATGAACACTTCTTGCAAAATATCCTCCATCACACTTTGGTCGGGAATATATTTCATCCCAAACAAATACAAGGCGTTAAAATAACGGTCGTATATCTTTTTAAAAGCTATATTATCCCCATTTCTAAATTCCTTTAGAAGGGAATTGCTTAGGCATTTCATGGTCGGTTTGGGTTAGTCGTGGTCAAATTGGGTTAACAATTATATACATTTTTTTTTAATATTTAACTCACCTTAATTAGATATGTATGATTTGATATTTAAGAAATCAATCAATAAAACAAAATTATTGTAAACTTGAATTTTAATCCACCATGAACTTAAAATGCTCTTAATTATGATATTAGATGAATTTTGTATTTCTGGATTTAGTTATCTGTTTTTATTGTTAATATGAGTGTTAAAAATAATTTTTGAAAAACATTCTTTACTGTAAAATATAATTTGTAGCAGATATTGAGAAATAAAAAAAAGGCTCGAAGTAGAAACTTCGAACCTTTCAATATTTTAGACTTCAATAAAATTGACGCTTATATAGAATCTATAATCCCAACTTAGTTTTTAATTCGGCAGGAATAGCATCTTTATGAACCATGATAGCTACAGTTTTAAGACGTACATAAGCTTCGCTCATGTTTAAATAGCCACCCATCTTGTTAGAGGTTTTAGACCATGAATTTTTAGTCTTGTAATAACGTGTTCCATTCTGATCTTTAACAATTCCAGTTAAATGCATCAAGTGATCATCAGTAGTTTTATAATTATCAAAAGTTGATTGTCTTAGAGCTTGATCAACTTCTTTTTCAGTTCTAGGTTTATCAAAAGTATATAATGAAGCTTCTTTCTGCTTATAAGACAGTGCATCCCATTTCTCAAAATCAGACTGAGACATATCTTTTGTATTAGCTGCAGGAAGAATTGCAACACCATTACGATGAGAAAAGCCTTTTTCACTTACATCACCATCCCAACAAACAGTGAACCCATTTGTTAAAGCATTATCCATTACTGACATTAATTCATCAATCGGAAGGTTGTAGTATAAATCATGAGACCAGTTATCAGGAATCTCAAGATTCATTTCCTTGTAATATGGGTGATGAGAATACGAAGTTAACTCGATATAATCATTTGGATTAAAACCAGCTTGTTTCATATATTCAATAGGAGAAATTGCCTGTCCGTTTGAATCAAATTTCTGAGGAGCAGCGCCCATATATGTATCGAAAACACCATCTACTGAACTTTGCCAAACTGGTGTAATTTTTTTATTCGGATTCTGAACAATTTGATCCAACATAGCTTTCGTTGACTTCACCATTTCTTTGTGGATATGAAAGTCACTTTGGTACTCATTACCAGAATATGCAGTCTCAGGAATGAAACCAAATTCTTTTACCACATTAAGCACATCGTGAGCTTGGCCACCTTCGCTAAAGTTACCGTTTCCATGTAAACGGAAATATTGCAATGCTTTTTGTGAGTAGGCATGACGAACTGTAAACATTTCTGACAAATCAATCTGTCCGGCGTCTAAACGAATAAGTTCTGCTTCTAAGAATGAAGTTCCTGCAAAAGCCCAACAAGTTCCAGTGCTTTCCTGATTACGAACCTCAGTCGTCGGAATATCTACGACCTTGGTAAATTTGAAGCCTTCAGGCTTTACCGTCTTTTTCTTTTTTGCAAAAGCTTGTCCTTGAACACAGAGTGTTAAAGAAAGAGCAATTACGCTTAATTGTTTAAAATTCATGATTGTTGTTTTATGGTTGAGTATTTATTTTCGGACGGAAAGATATTAAGAATACTGAATTAATTACATGCTTAATAGCTCATTTTGTAGTTTTTTGGTCAAGCTGGCAACGATTAAATTATAAGAATCGTCGATCCATTCTTTTAATTGCTGGTCAGAGATACTTCCGTCGATATCGACCGTATTCCAATGCTTTTTATTCATATGCCAACCAGGTATAACAGAGCTATATTGTTCTCGTAACTCAATGGCTTTTTCAGGATCACATTTCACATTCATGCTCAAATCCTTATTGATATTAGTTAGGAGGAACATTTTATTCATCACCTTAAAAACGAGTGTTTCTTCATCAAAGGGAAAACTCTCTGTTACAGCTTTTTTAGCTATACAATATTCTCTTAATTCTTCTATATTCATGATTTCTAGTTAATCTATAGGTGCTATGAAGGCATCTTCTATGTGTTCAATTTCAAATTTACCGTTCCGTTTGATGACTGAAATAACATCAAAACGAACTTCCATGTCAATATCTTTCATATCTACATAGCCTTGAGTAGCTCTGCAAAGAAATTTGATTTTTGATAGCGTGATAGCATCAGCAGGATGTTCGAAATAATCTGTTGAACGGGATTTAACTTCTACTACCACAAGGCTCTTTCCATCAGTAGCGACAATATCCAACTCTTTTTTCTGATACAGCCAATTTCTATCTAGAATCTTATAA
>TARA_R110001583_G_scaffold34551_2_pt1 | contig 13700 bp, 17 predicted proteins | sample TARA_R110001583 | Tara Oceans TARA_R110001583 (sample SAMEA4398432) | marine metagenome | biome: Polar Biome; feature: [MES] marine water layer (ENVO:01000295) within the mesopelagic zone...; material: water (ENVO:00002006), including particulate matter (ENVO:01000060) such as...... | reverse complement strand
GTTTATCGTCAAGCTTTTCCCGGAAATCACGATTAAGAGCAAGCCGGTTCGGCGGCGGTTTATTCAACGGCTGCAGTCGAATCTTCAGATCATCCTGCGTCGAATTGACCCCAAAGCCCATGTCTGTGCGCAGTGGGATAAGGTCACCGTAGAAACAAAGGTTGAAGATCTTGACCAGTTAACGTTATTGACCGATGCGATGCAGGTCACGCCGGGTATTGCGTACATCCTTCGCGTCAAGCAGTACCCCTTAGGTGATTTTGAACAAGTGTTGCAGCTAACCCGATCCGTCTATGAGCCAGAGTTGGCAGGAAAGCGATTTGTCGTCCGGGTTAAGCGGGCAGGCAAGCATGATTTCAAGTCGCTGGATCTTGAACGTTACGTGGGTGGTGGGCTGCTAGAACACACGGATGCCGTAGGTGTCGATCTGCATAACCCTGAGGTGACGGTCAGCCTTGAGGTGCGTGATCAGTCCCTATTTGTTGTGGAGCAGCGCTACCCTGGTTTGGGAGGATTTCCACTGGGTAGCCAGGATGCGGTGTTGTCGTTGATCTCAGGCGGGTTCGATTCTACCGTATCCAGTTACATGACCATCAAGCGGGGCTGCCGTACCCATTACTGCTTTTTTAACCTTGGCGGTGCCGCCCATGAGACCGGGGTTAAACAAGTATCGCATTTTTTGTGGCAGAAGTTTGCGTCTTCGCATCGGGTCAAGTTTGTCACAGTCCCCTTCGAAGCCGTCGTGGCAGAGATTCTTACCAAGGTGCATCACTCGCAGATGGGCGTCGTTTTGAAGCGGATGATGATGCGTGCCGGTGCGCAGGTTGCCGAACGCTTAGGGATTGAGGCCTTGGTCACCGGTGAAAGTGTGGCGCAGGTGTCTAGCCAAACGCTGCCGAATTTAGCCGTGATTGATTCGGTGGTCGATACGCTGGTATTACGTCCACTGATAGTGACCGATAAGCAGGATATTATTGATACTTCTAAGCGCATCGGCACGTATGATTTTGCCAAATCGATGCCAGAGTATTGCGGTGTTATCTCTGATCGCCCGACGACACACGCTAAGCGTGATCGGATCGAAAAAGAGGAGCTTGGGTTTGATTTTGCGGTCTTAGAGCAGGCAGTTGCCAGTGCTAAAACCATTCGAATTGATCAGATTGAAGCCGATGTTCAGGGTCAGATAGAGGTTGAAAATCAATCACAAGTTCTGTCTTCAGAGGTCATTATCGATGTCCGTCATCCGGTCGAGGAGGAGCGTGATCCGCTGGTGATTAGGGACATCGAGGTGATGAAAATTCCCTTTTACAGTCTGGCGACGGAGTTTCTAAAATTGGACGGCGAGCGCCAGTATCTACTCTATTGCGATCGAGGCGTAATGAGTCAGCTACATGCGCTCTACCTCAAAGAGCAGGGCCACACCAATGTGAAGGTGTATCGCCCTGAGTGAGAGTGCCGCGTTCGTTAAGCGACTTAGTAGCCCAGTAATGCTTCGAGGTGGGCTTGAACGCTATACGCCAGCGAACTGGGGTTATAGCCGCCTTCGAGAACAGAGACGATCCTGTTTTTAGAGTAGATGCGCGCTGTGTCCATAATGAGCTGGGTAACCCAGCGGAAATCCTCTTCATTTAACTTCAGATCTGCCATCGGATCTTCCCAGTGCGCATCAAACCCGGCGGATATCAAGATTAGATCCGGCTTGTGGGCTTGAAGTGCCGGCAGCCAGTGGGTCTCCACGGTCTGTCGAAAGCAGCTACTCTCGCTGTGGGCGTCCAGTGGGCAGTTGATGATGTTGGGTCGCTGAATCTCACTGTAGCGTTCAGGATAGAAAGGGTGTTGGAAGGTCGAGCAGACGAGAACTTCGGGCTTGTCTTTGAAAATATCGACCGTGCCGTTGCAGTGATGAACATCGAAATCAAGAATGGCTACGCGTTCTATTCCTGGCTGCTGTAGCGCGTGCATGGCCCCGATTGCAACATTATTGTAGAAGCAAAAGCCCATGGCAATATTGTGCTCGGCATGGTGTCCTGGTGGGCGTACCGCGCAGAACACATTGTCGGTCTTGCCGCTTAAAACACGATTGACACCCATGATCGTAGAGCCTGCGGCGAGGCTGGCTGCGTGCAAGGAGTCTGGGCACAGGGCGGTGTCCTCGTCGGTGTACACTACGCCTTTCTCGGGCAGCTTCATTTGCAGCCGCTTAGCGTGGAGCGGTGCATGAGCTAGTTGAATTTGTTCATCAAGAACATGTACCGCTTGCATCTGTTGAAGTTGATCTTTGAGGCCGGTGCGTTCGAGCTGTCGGGCAATCGCGAGCAAGCGAATAGGGCTTTCTGGATGCTCTGGTCCCATATTGTGGAGGCCGCAGTCCAGGTGGCTGATATAGGTTGTTACCATTGCGTAATTCCATCTCGTAAGCAGGGCATGCCTAGGGTGAAAGCAGTGCCTAGCAATCATCTTATTCTGCGGCCTCTCGGGCTCGATTAGTGGTTGATTAAAGACCGACTATCGAGCCTCAAGGCGCGGAATCTTATCTTCCATTGTGGATTCAAGAGCAAAGTTAGCACCTGTGTTGCTGCCTGTCTTGTAACTTTTTGTCGTAGGTCAGATAGTTTTGTGCTCCGTAGCAAGGGGCTGAGAATGCCAAGCGGATGCTGGCATGGTGCCTTATCAGGGGTACAATGCCACGGACGTTTTGCTGTCGCTAAAGGCTATCGGTGGGATACTGTAGATGGATCGGAAACTAGGATGAAGTGGTGAGGGAGGCTAACGCTTGGTAGCTAGTGTGGATTACAGCAGCAAGTCTGTGTTGCTGATCGATAGTAGTGGTAATTTACGCGCTACGGTTAAAAGCATGCTTCAAAGTATGGGCTTTGCTTCAATAACAACGATATCTATCTCTTCGCAGGTGCTTGAAGTCGTAACGACTGGCGACTTTGACATCATTTTGATCGGCCACAACATCCATGATTCCTATTCAGGGTTGCAGTTATTGGAGGAGGCCCGCTACAAGGGCTTGATAAAGCCGACCTGTGCCTGGGTGTTGATGACCAGTGACGCTTCCCAGCAGTCGGTACTTTTTGCCATCGAGATCCAGCCCGATGAATTACTCACCAAGCCCTTTACCCTCGATGCATTGAGTAAGCGTCTCCATCAGCTCTGCGTACGCCGTGCAGCGCTTGAGCCGATCCAGCGAGCGATCGAGCGGAAAGCGATTAATCGTGCCGTAGCGCTTTGTGATTCGTTACTCAAACCCTCGGATGCTTGCTACAGCAAGGCGCAGATGATCAAAGGGCGACTGTTGCTGGATCAGCACAAATATGCCGAAGCTAAGGCTGTGTTTGAGACGCTCTACTGGGCTGGAAAGGCGCTGCTCCCTGGTTACCATTTGGCAGAGTGTCATTATCATCTGGCTGAATTTGAGCCTGCGCAGCAGTTATTACAAGGCCTGCTCATCCAGCACCCGCTACTTATCCCTGCATACGATTTACAGGGGCGAGTGTATGAGGCCTTGGGGGACTTGGAGTCATCTAAGAAGGTATTACAAACAGCGGTATCCCAATCTCCGCTGAGTATTCATCGTCAGCTGGAGCTGGGGCGGCTCTCGGTACGTACGAAGGATCTTGCGCTGGCTGAGAAAGCCTATCGACGCTGTATCCATCTGGGCGATAGCAGCTACCTTGATAGCGCTGCCCCCTATTTTAAATTGGCTAACGTACAGCGACTTCAAATTGAGCAGGGCAGTGTTCAGCGGTCGGAAGCCCTGGGTCAGATCGAAGCGCTGCTGGATAAAGCAGGTCAGCGCTTCCAGCGCGATCACGATGTTCGGATTCAAGTTCAATTGATGCGCGCTAAAGTGCAGGAAACGCTCGGCGATGCCGATGAGGCTCAGCGTTGCTATGAGCGTGCACTGCAGCATGCGGAGTTGCGTGGTGTCGAGGTTGACCTGGATCAGATGCGATCTGAGATGCTGGATGAGACAGTGCCTATGCCACCTAAGCCTGTACTTTCCTCGACCGCAGAGGCAGCGCCTAGCAAGCTAGACCCTGTTATGAGTGCGAAGGTCAATCGGATTGGTGTTCGTAATTATTTGGCAGATAAGCAGGGTCAGGCGATTCGCTATTTTGCCCTTGCGTTTGAGTATGATCCGAAAAATGCTCGTGCCTTATTAAACTTGGCGCAGTTGTTTTTGGAAGCTGCCCGCGATACTCCAAGCCGTAGCGAGGAGCGGATGAAAATGTACCAGCGCTATGTGCGTTTGACGCAACGTTTAACGTTGACTGCGGATGAAACGAGCAGGTTGGAGCAGTTGCGTAGCTTTGCCGGGCAGGCGCTGGATCAGTTGCCAGAGGGTTCGCTGTCGCCATTGATGAAATAGCATGTCAGTCAGGGTGTGCGGGTTTAGAGCGATACAGCGGATAGATCTGGATCAAAGTAATTAAAGCCAGAATTGGTTATAGTTTGATCACTAGTGGTAATGAAGGGGGCCAGATTGTGAGCGCTGAGCGTAGAGAGATAGGGCGAATTCACGTAATTTGGAAAGCTACATTAACCCGTCTGAATGGTGAGCGGCTAGCCGGTAGTACCGATAACGTATCAGCAGAAGGCGTGAATGTCATCGTTTCTAAGCCCCTCGTGCTAGGAGAGCCGGTGCAGATCGATATAGTGACATCCTGCGGCCAAGGTACTTGTTATTTCAAGCTTAGAGGAATGGCGGTTTATTCGCATGTTTTGGATATGAATCTTGGCCATGCTGTTGGTTTGCGACTGCTTAAACCTCTGCTGGCTTATACAGAATTAGTGGGCTCGTTAGGGGTGACGGTTTCTAGGGAGCGCTCGCGGTAGATCGTTGATTGGAATAGGCTAACGCCATTTTTGCCTGCATGTAAAACTGGTTGAAGCTACGAAAGGTCTCTTTGTCGATAGGGCCACTTTCGAGAGTTTTGTCAGCATATAAAAAGCCGATCGAGCGGGTTCCTAGCACGAGTGGCGCAACGATAAACCCATGTGGATTCGCTTGAGCTAAGAACGCTTCAGGCAAGCGCTCTGCCCAGCCTTTTTCTAGGGTGTCGGTGACCAATAACGTCATCTGCTTGGCCAGGACCTTAAAGAAAAAGTCATCATCTTCGCCGAGTTTAAGATCAAAGTACTGTCTAAGCTCGCTGAGCGGGGTTCCATCGCTGAGCCGAAGCGTCAATTGGCGTCGGTCCTTGCTGACCATTATGAAGGCTGCACGATCGCAGTTCGTTCCAGCTACGATCCCTTCAACAACTTTTTTTAACAGGACAGGAATCGGCGTATGACGGGTTACTAGTTCGTTAAGTTCCTGTAAAAAGTCTAACTGAACCTGAACACGCTCAGAGGGGCGTTCTTGTAAGGGTGGTGATTGAATCGGCTGGGTGGGTGTCTGCTCGTCATGGCTGCTGTGGCTGTAGATATAATATGATGTTTTTCGATTGAACTCGTCAAGCTCATCGTCGCCGCTGTCACGTAGTGGAGGGTTCAGACTCTTTGAAGGAAGGTTGTATTCGCTGGCCATGTCGCAGACCAGTTTGAACCCTCGGCTTAGCGCTTGGCTGTTTTTTTCGAGCGATGAGCCTGTGATTTTCGATAGCTTTTCTAATAGCTTTGCAAATGAGCTCTGCCCTGGTTGCGTTTGTGCATAAATAAGCTGTAATAGCTGGTCTGTCGTCGATGTTATATCAAAGTTACGTCGTACATTGCTCTTTGGAGTTTCAGCAGTCATCGCATCCATGGATTGGACGACTGCTGGAGGAAATCCCCAGCTTTGAGCTAACTCTTGACCGATATCGCTGAAATGGCCACCAATTTCGTCCAGCTGGATTCGTTTCCAGGATCTGTCGGATGACCGTTTTACCTCAAGCAGTCGGTTGTATTCTGTGCTCAGGGTGCAGGCAAATATGATTTCTCCTAGTCCATGGAGTAAGCCACAGGTGTAGGTCTCTTCGATATCATCGATGCCCGAATGGATGGCCAATTCACGGCTGATTGCAGCGGTCAGAAAAGAGCGCATCAAGAGCGCGCTGATATCGGTGGAGGGGTTGGATTTATGAAAACTCTCGATCAGTTTAAGCGTGACAGAGATGTTTTTTATTTCATCGAAGCCGAGCATGATGACGGCACGAGAAACCACATTAATATGTGTGCCACTGCGGTTGTAATGGGTTGAGTTCGATAGCCGCAATAATCGAGCAGATAAGTTGGCGTCTTTCATAACTGCCATCGCTAGCGCCATAGCATCGCTCTCTTTAGAGCTGCTTATCTGTTGAATACGGTTAACCGTTGCACTGAATACCGGCAGATCACCAAGGCGGCCAAGTTTTGCGTGGATGGCGTTCAGCGTCTTTAAGTACTTCACGTCTGAGCTGTTGGCTGGTTTGACAAAAGAAGTACCCGTTGATCCTTTGGTGCTGATGAGGCCTGGGTTTTGAAAACGCGATATGGCCTCCCCGCGAGGACTAATCCCTAGTTTACACGTCCGGTAATTTGTTTCCACTAATACCCACCAAAACCCTATAAAACCTGACGTTGCGTGCTATTCTCGCGTGAGAGTTGTTCACTCGATTTCATCGAAAACAACCCCTTTTCATGATAAAACCTTGGACATGGCTTGGATGGTCCGGGTTGGTGGGGATTATGGCTGCGCGATCTAAAACCACGGTACGGCTCACAAAAAGTTTCATTAAAGGGCTTTCGGCACCGGATAAGCGGCGGCGTATTCATGATGAGACGCAGGTGGGTTTGCTGCTGATTATGACACCTGCTGGCGGCTGCGCGTTCTATTTTCAGCGGTGGTGGCAGGGCAAGCTGATCGAACGTAAGATCGGCAATTTCGGTGTATGGACGGTGGACCAGGCGCGCGTAAAGGCCGCCGAGATGCAGACGGCGTTCAATGCTGGGCGTGACCCTGTGTATGCGGATGCGTCAAAAATGACGATCGCGGCGCTTTTTGCAGAGTACAGATCGGATTTTGAGGCGCGGGTGCGCAATGGTGAGCGCCGCCAGAAATCCCTGGATGATGTGGATTCGATTTGGCGCAATCATGTTCGCCCGGTGTTTGCGACAACCCGTGTTTCTGCGCTGGACTCTGAGATTGTGCAGCGGTTTTTGCGCAAAAAACGCGAGGCCAGTGGGTCGGTTCACAATAAATGTCTGACGTTGCTGCGGCGGTTGATGAACTGGGGGCGGGCTGAACTGAAACTGGATGTACGCGACTGGGTGGATGGGGCGCAGAAGGTGGCTGGTCGGGTTAGGGAGCGGTTTCTTTCTGCGGAAGAAATGGTGGTTTTTTTCGAGGCGGTGGCGGATGAGGATGAAATTTACAGGGACATTGTGATGATGTGGCTGCTCACCGGCCAGCGGAAAAGTTGCGTGTTGTCGATGGAGTGGTCGGAGTTGGATCTGCGGCGGGGTTTGTGGCGGATTCCGATATCAAAAATGAAGGGCAAGCGGCCGCACGTGGTGCCGGTGATCGCGGAAAGCCATGAGATTTTGGCTCGCCGGCAGCAGCAGCGGGATGCGGGTGATCGGCATGTGTTCCCGAGCCCTCGATCGGCCAGTGGGCACGTCAGTGAAAAGAGCGGTGAGGGGTCGTTTTGGCGGCGGATTGTGCGGCGGGCAGGGCTGTGGAGTGACGATAAACAACGGCGGTTGCTGGTCCATGATCTGCGCCGCACGCTGGCCAGTTGGCAGGCAATGGAGGGCGTGAGTTTGTTGCAGATAGCGAAGGGGCTAGGCCAGCGAGACCCGAGCGTCACAGGGAAGGTTTATGCTCATCTGCAGGTCGACGGTGCCCGTGACGGCATGGAAACCGCAGTCCGCGCAATGAAAGAGGCGGCGGGGATGCCGAGAGTGGATACGCATCGTGTTTTTGCAGAAACAGGCCTACGATCGCCAGACGAGCAGGTTTCGCAGAGCCAGGCCCGCAAGGAAAAACCAACAATTCGCAGGGCGCGCCGGGTACAGGTCGATGCCGATGCAGGGGTGTTAATCGTCGCCAACGCCGCAGCCGATCTTGACCGGGTGTTAGAGCGGCTGTCTGAGCATTACGGCGTGGATTTTGCGGCGCTGATTAAGACTCGAAATTCAACAATGGAGGAGGTTCTCAATGCGTAAAATTCTAATGGCGGCGCTCGTAGTCATAGTGTCTGGTTGTGCTGGTATGCAGCCTATTTCAGAAGCGGATCTCACATTTAATGCTGTGTTTGAAGTCCAGGATGCCCCAAGGGATAAAATATTTACTGCCACAAACATATGGATAGCGGAGAATTTCCGCTCAGCAAAATCTGTCATTGAGTACGAAAATAAAGAAGAAGGAACATTAATTGGAAACGGGGTAATCCCGTATCCGTGCAGCGGCTTGGATTGCGTCGTCAAAGCGAACTGGAGCGTGCCATTTACGATGCGCGTTGATATGAAGGATCAGAAATTTAGACTCACATTTTCCAATATCAGGTTGTCTTGGCCACCCTCTTACAGCCCAACTCTTGGTGCACAATCTGGACATGATGGCCCGGTAAGCCTGCAAGGCGATCTAGACGCAATCAAGCCAAAACTGCTTGGCTTTGGCGACGAACTGATAGCATCAATTCGCAAAAACGGCAGCACAAAAAACTGGTAGTCCGCGAGCCTAGCAACCGGTTCCACGCGACCAGCTACGCCGGCGCGTGAACCGGAACGTTATGGCGCTAGTAAGGCTCCATGCCTTTTTTTGAATATCTTCCAGTCTGGGTCGCGCCTGCTAATGTATTCACCAGATTCTGTCAGGCTGTGAATCATCATATCTCCAGCCGGTTCGTAGTCATCACGAATATAGGCTGTCTTCACGCCTTCCGGCCCACTTGCGTCGATACGCTTTTTCAGTTGTTCAATCTCACTCATGCTATCTCCCGCACCATAACAAGTGCTTAAAAATGGACTTAGTTTTACTACGTCGTTTAAGCAGGCGTTGCGCTAGGCCACTGGTTGAACTGGCGGCTTTGGTGGCGTTATAGGTCGATGGGTCGTGCTGCTCTGTGCCCACTGATCTTCTGTTAGCCACGTTCTTGCATGGCAATCAACACACCATACGTGGTTAACCATCACCCCGTTCATGGGTCTGAATTCAGGGTTCCCGCCGCGACCGCTATTCGCTGACCAGTTATGTTTGCATTCACTCATTTTCTATCTCCAGTGCCGGAAAAGGGCGCTCAATTCGGAACGCTGCGCGTCCGGTTAGCTTGACGTTAGCTGTCGTCACTGGCCAGCCGTAATAATTCTTCCAGCGTGGGCGCAGCTACTGCACAAAAACCAACGGGCGTTTCTGGATACCACTGCAACGTCCATATCTCACCGGTATCTATCGCCTGCTGTTTGGCTTCCTCGCTCTCCCAATCGCACCACTCATTATCCGCAATCCAATCTTCTGGCTTTTCGTACAGGGTTTTATGCTGGTTGTGCTCAAGGCTCAGACCAGCTTTATGTGCTGGAAAAACAGCTAACAAGCCACTCATGGTTGGTTCCTCTCTTCGTTCGTCACAGGCCTGCGCCGCTGCGCCGCTTGTCCCTATATCAGTGCGTTAAAGGGCTAAACGTGCCGACCGCGCGTTCCACGTGACTCGTTCTTTTCCATCTTGGCCGCGATCACTTCGGCCAAATCGACCCCCTGCCAATGGGCTAAATCGACGGTTCGCAAGATAATATCTGCCAGTTCTTCACCGAAGTTTTCAGAAGGCTTTTCGTGGCGGCACTCATTAACCGCTTCGCCTACCTCGCTACCAATGAGGGCCAGCGCTTCAAGTACGGTTTTGTTGTGCCACCCCATACGCTCAACCCAATCAAATTGTTTTTCTGCAAGTTCGTTAATTTCCATCGGTTTTTCTCCTGGCTGTCGCCTCTTAACAAATCATTTAACAAACGCCCTTCGGGCTGGGAGCTCCGCCGCGCTCCGTCCCTTTAAAGCGGGCGTTAAGCGCCTAAGTCATGCTTTCGATCTAGCGACTCAGCAGCGGCCACCGCCAGGGCAGCAACCTGAATTAGTCGGTTTCGCGCTTTTTGATGACTATTCATTCCTGACATTGTTCGCGCCCAACCAGCGTAATCCTCAATCAGCTGGACAAATTCTTGAGTGGAGTGCTGGTCATCATGCTCATGTCCGCCCCACTTGGCATCCTGACGCTTGCGCTCTAGCACTAGCTGAAGCATTGATGAAGATTCGCAAATTTCTGTCAAAGACACTGAGGGGTTACCTTTTTCTAGCCACTTCAGCACATCATCAAGCTGCGCCTCTGTTGTGTCTGCGAATGTCAGGGTGCTCGATTTAGGTTTGTCGGTATTAATGATCCAAAGCTTTTTCATATCAATTTTTCCGTGGGTAATTTGTTTTAATGAATTAGATTCATCTAGCTTCATAATCAGGCTGTTAAATTTCTATGGGCTCAACGCTCACTTCAGACATGTCGTTGAAGAGAGGATCACCTTCCTGGTAAACGCAGTTGAGCACATTGCTCTTAGTGATGACCTCATTAACAGCTTCAACCAAGTCCTTTTCGTCGTAGTGCTCGCCACGAATAACAGCTCCAACAATTTCTTTCAGTGCTCGAGTATCATTACTTAGCTGATCTCTAAAGCCGTCCATTGAAAATTTCATATATCCTCCAGTCGAAACATAACAAGGGTTTTCAAGCTCGGACCTTCGCCGCGCTACGCACCCTAGCTGAGCCTCTTCTTTACTGTCGTTCGGTTCGTTTTTTAATCTCGCGCTCTAGGAACCATTTGGCTTTTTCGAGGTCTTCGAGGGCGTTTTTTTTCAGGTCTGCGCGCCATATGTATTTAATGGCGTTGCCCAGGCAAAACTCCATGTGCTCGGTTATCTGTATGCACTCCACCCCGCTGGGATGGGAGGTGTAGTGCGGTGGGTAGTTGACCCTGTCGTTATTCGTTGTTTGGGTGGGCATCGTTAATAGTCCTCGAGGTCACGGCCGACGATGTTGAGACCCCATAGGGTCCATGCCAGTGCGGCGATTGCGATGAGTAGTATGGCCAGGCTGCTAGTCATTGCCGGTGACCTCCTCGGCACCGGTGACACCGGTCATGACGGCGGCCTGGGCGGCTGGGTAGCCTTCGGCGATGTAATCCTGGTAAGCGTCCCAGTCGTCGGCGCAGGGGTTGCAAAAATGTTTGCCGTTACGGTTTTGGGCCGGGCCGTTGGCGCGGCAGAGATGGCATTTGATGTTCATGCGGCACTCTCCTTGCTGATAGTTTCTGTCATGTTGGCGCCAACGAGGGCTTGGGCGATCGGCGGGCAGACGGAATTGCCGCAGCGGGCGACCTGGGCGGTCTTGGTGAATGGTTTGCCGTTGGCGTCGCGATCTATGATGTAGTCGGCGTCGAACCCTTGGGCGGCGAACAGCTCATGGGGCTGCAGCATGCGCATGCCGATATCGACGATCTGGTATTCTTCGCCGTGCACGGTGATCAGCCCAAAGCGGTGTTTTGTGGTAATGGCGTGGAGCGGTTCGTCGCAGCGCGAGCCGGTGTTGGTGTCGTAATATTTCAGCAGGAAGGCGCGCACTTCGCCGATATGCAATCCTCCGGCGGTCACTGTGGGCATCGGCTCGGTCACTGGCTGTCCGTGCTGGCAGCTGCCGCGCAGTTTCACCAGGTGGCTGGTGACTATGCCTGTCTTGCCGGATCCGCCAGCGCAGATGGTACCGACAGGCTTATCGATCGCCGCTGCGTTGCTGTTGCCAAAGTGCCGCACCAGGTTGGCGGTGACCAGTTGGTTCTGGCTGCCGCGCATGGTAGTGGTTGGTAACGGGGTGTCGGCGCCACAGCCAGTTGCGCCGCCAAAGTGCTTGGCTATGAATGCGGTTACCAGCGCGTGCCGATTCTCGGTAGCTTGGGTAGCTATCGGTGTGCCTAGCTCTGATCCGCGAACCTCTGTAGGTGATTTTGCCCCGTAGTAGGTCGAAATAAATGGCGTCACTAGGCAGTGCTCGGCTTTGCTGACTATGGTCGTCAGTGGCTGTTGAGCGCTGTACTGCATCCCGCTACCGCCGAACTTGGTCTGGCCGATGCGGACGATGAACGGTTCAGGGTTGTTGAACACGAACTTTTTCAGCCCTCGGGCGATTCGGCGCAGGGTGTTTTCGGCCAGAGGCCGCTTGCGCTCGAAGATGCTGGGGCAAGGCAGTGACCAATCGATAATATCCGCTGCCGTGCGCCAAGGTTTTAGCTGCCCGTTTTTGGTCCTGGCGCTTGCCGGTGCGCCGTGGGTAGGCTCCGGCCAGCGGATCGGTTGGTTGTCGCGCCGGGCGATCAGGAAAAAGCGTTTGCGAATGGTTGGGGCACCGTAGTCGCAGGCGCGGAGTTCGCGCCATTCAACCTGGTAGCCGTGGCGTTTGAGGGCGTTCACGAAGCTGCGGAAGGTTTTGCCCTTGCGGTCGGGGCAGGGTCGGCCGTTTGCGAGCGGCCCCCAGGTGACGAACTCCTCGACGTTCTCCAGCATGATAATGCGGGGGCGCACGGTGGCGGCCCAGCGCACAGCAACCCAGGCCAGCCCGCGAATCGCCTTTTCGACCGGTTTGCCGCCCTTGGCCTTGCTGAAATGTTTGCAGTCCGGGCTAAACCAGGCCAGCCCAACTTTGCGCCCACGGCAGACTTCGCGCGGATCGATATCCCACACCGATTCGCAGTAGTGGCGCGTCCAGGGGTGGTTGACCTCGTGCATGGCGATTGCTGCGGCGTCGTGATTGATGGCGATATCGACTGGGCGACCAATGGCGGCCTCGATACCGGTGCTGGCTCCTCCGCCGCCAGCGAAACTGTCTACCACCAGTTCGTCAAAATTAAAGCCGATCTGTGGGGGTATACGAAAGCTAGGGTTCATGCGGCACTCTCCTTTTTGTGGGCTGTGATCATCCTGCGTGACGCCTTGCCCTCTCATGCCGCCGCCCCTGCAGTCAATTCTTCCTCATCGGCCCATGCGCCGAACTCGGTGCCACGGGCCTCGACCGAATCCAGCAGTTCTTCGGCTTGATCCTGCCAGTGGGCAAGGGTCGCCTGCAGGCGCTTTACCTGTTCGCGGGTGCAGTGGATGCCGGTTCTGCTGTGGCTGCCTAGGGCGATATCGCCGGCGTCTTCAATGGCAAAACAGAGCACGTCCAGGTTCTGCTCGGTGGCGATCAATTGTTTGTCGAAGTCGATCATCGCCCGCTCCTTGCCTGACAGGCGTTGTCGTTGTAGCCGCAGCAATCGCCGCAGTCGCCGCTGCACTGTTCCAATATCTCTTTGCGCCGTTGCAGTTCGGCGTGGATGGCGTCGATCAGGCGGATGCCGATGATGGCGGGGCGGCTACGCTGGGCGAGTTGGGCTTGGTCGAGGCGGTCTTCTAGTTGTTCGGTGGTCATGTGGCTGACGTTCATGCGGGGCGTTCCTCTTTCTGCAGTTGCTGTTCGATGCGTGGCGTCAGGGGGCGGGTGCGCGGCGGGGCTTTTTTGTTTCTGGCCACTAGTCGGTCTGCCGTTTTTCGTTTGCAATGATGAAGGCCTTCACGGCGCTGGAACGGTAGCGAACTTTGTGTCCCAGCTTGACGAACGTGAGGGACTGGGTGCCGTTGCAGCGCCAGTTTTCAAGGGTGCCAACGGCCAGACCGGTGATTTTGCTGACTTCGCTGGTTGTCAGCAGAGGGTCGGTTATAA
>TARA_R110001583_G_scaffold74459_2_pt1 | contig 13705 bp, 10 predicted proteins | sample TARA_R110001583 | Tara Oceans TARA_R110001583 (sample SAMEA4398432) | marine metagenome | biome: Polar Biome; feature: [MES] marine water layer (ENVO:01000295) within the mesopelagic zone...; material: water (ENVO:00002006), including particulate matter (ENVO:01000060) such as...... | reverse complement strand
ATGGAAGAATGGCAAAATGCCCAAAAGATTGGTGAAGGTTCAAAACAATTATCAGAAAAGATTAAAACTGGGGTAATTCCTGAATAGCATAATGAGAATATTTCAAAGAAAAAACAGTCTACTAAGCATTGTATTTTTACTGTTAGTTTTTCTGCAGTTCTCTTGTAAATCTACCTATCAATTAGGACAGAAGCGAGCTCACGGAATGAGTGATAACAAACTCTATAATCAAATTCAAGATAGTAGTTTAATGTACAAAACCCTTTGGGTAAAACGTTTCTCTGCTCACTATGATTCTAATGGGAAATCTCAGAATATTAAGGGATCAATAAAAATTTTAAGGGATAGTATTATCATGGTGAAAGTTAATGCTCCAACTGGGATTCTTGAAGTGGCACGAATGTATATCACACCCGATTCGGTGAAAATTTTGGACCGATTGAAGAAGAAATATATGGTAAGTGATTTTGATTATCTGTCGAATAAGTTCAATATGGATATCAATTTTTACACGCTTCAAAGTATTCTTACAAATGAGATTTTCCAACTACAAGACCTTTATGAAAGGCAACGCCCATTCATTAGGAATTTTAAGGGTAAAGTAATCGACAACAAGTATGTTTTTATCTCAGATAAAGCTGCAAAGGTTGAACGTAAACTGAGAAAAGATAAATATTGGAAACTCCACAAGTTTAACTACCAACGTTTCGAGATTGACCCATCTTTAATGAAAATTACTGATGTTTTAGTGAGAGAGTTCGGTGAGGAGAGAGATATAAGCATGAAATATCGTGATTTCGTTAATTTGGAAGGACAAAAATTTCCAAGCGAATTAGTATTTAAGGTTAAGGATTCAATACAATCCTTATCTTGTAAATTGAAATATAATAAACTTGTAATAGATCAGGAGTTAAAGTTTCCTTTTAAGGTTTCAAGTAAATATGAAAGAATCTATCCAGAATAAATTATGAGATTTCTTAAAAGTCAGAAGTCATTTCTATTTTTCATTATAAGTGTTTTGGTACTTTGTGGTTCGGTAAATGCACAAGATATATCCAAGCTTAAAAAGCAAAAAGAGCAAAATGCAAAGGATATAGCCTATACTCAAAAGCTATTGCAGAATACTCAGAAAAAGAAGAAAGCTAGCTTAGGTCTTTTATCAGTATTGAATAGAAAGATTCGCTTACAAGAGAATATGATTCGTAATATCCATAAAGAATTGGATTTTACTGATTCTAAAATTGGTAAGACGAATAGAGATATCGTATCATTAGAAAAGAAGTACGATAAGCTGAAAGCTCAATATGAAAAGCTTATTTTGTATGCTCACCGTCAAAAGAATTCTCGTGATAAACTCATGTTTTTGTTTGCTGCAAAAGATTTTAATCAGGCATACATGAGGTATAAATACCTTCAGCAGTTTTCTGAATTTACTCGAAAACGCGGCGAGGAACTGGTTGAAACTAAGGTTGCATTAGATACTAAACTTGATAGGTTAAAGCTTGCTAAAAAGGAAAAACAAGTGCTTCTGACCTTGAATTCTAAGGCTTCTGCAAGTTTATCATCCCAAAAGAATCAACAATCGGGTGTGCTTTCTCAATTAAAAAAGAAAGAGAGTACTCTTCGAAGAAATCTAAAGACTCAACGAAATAACGATAAAAAGTTAGAGAGGAAGATTCGTAAGATTATTTCGGATTTAGCTCGTTTAGCTAAAAAGAAGAAAAATACGAGTGGAGTATATGGTTTAACTCCTGAAGAGAAAGCTTTGGGTGCTAATTTTAGTCAGAATAAAGGAAGCTTTCCTTGGCCAACACCAACTGGCTTTATCTCTCAGAAATTTGGTAAGCATGCCCATCCTGTATTAAAATATGTTAGAGTTAATAACGACGGAATTGATATTACGACTAAGCCACAGTCTGACTGTCGTGCAATTTTTAAAGGGGAGGTTACTCATATTTTATCAATGCCCGGTTTGAATATGGTTGTTATCGTAAAGCATGGTGAGTACATGACAGTTTATTCTAACCTAGCTAAAGTCACTGTGAAAAAAGGAGATGTCGTTTCTTCTAAGGAAAAAATTGGTGTTGTATATACCGACGAAAAAGAAAGCCAAACGATATTGAAATTTCAGATGTGGAAGTCAACAACTAAGCTGAATCCTTCTACCTGGCTTTTAAAGAAGTAAGCCGTTTTAATCCTTATTGTTTTCATCTATTTATTAATTAAATGGAGTCCAATCAAGATATATTTATTGAAAAACTGGATAATTTTATCCGGAAGTATTATCAGGTTCAGATATTAAGAGGACTTCTTCTTACAGTTATCTTTCTGATTGCACTTTATTTGGGCTTAAGTGTTTTTGAATACCATTTATATTTATCAGGAAGAGTTAAAACAATTTTGGTTCTAGTAGGAGCTAGCTTGCAGTTAATTGTTTTAATCTCGTTCATTTTTCTTCCATTAAGAGGCCTCTTAAATAAAGGTTCACGTATATCATATCGGAAAGCTATTTTTTTAATTTCAGCACATTATCCAGATTTGGAAGATAGGCTGTTGAATACATACGAACTAAACGAAAAAGCGTCTCAAAACTCTGAAGAGAATACTTTGCTAATTGCGAGTATTAATAAGAGAATATTATCACTTAAATTATTATCTTTTCGTGAGAGTATTTCCTTTAAGGATGCCTATATCTACCTTAAGTACTTGGTGGGAATTCTACTTCTTGCAACTATTATTTATTTTGTATTCCCAGATTTTTATCCAACTAGTAGTGCTAGATTGATTCATTTTCAGCAGGATTTTAAAGCTCCTGCTGATTTTGAGTTTATAGTTGAAAGCGAATTGTTTGCAGAGAAAGGTGAGGACTATCTTTTAAGCGTTCATACAGAAGGAAAATATTCCCCTGAGACTGTTGAGTTGATCTATGGCGGACAAAAATATTTGATGGTCTCAAAGGATTCTGGATTGTACACTTATGAGTTTAGGAATCTAAATTCCGATATTCAATTTTCATTTCAATCAGGTAGAACGAAATCAAGACTTTATCAATTGTATTTAAAATCTAAACCTATTTTAGATAGGCTAGAGATTAAGATTAATCCACCATTATACACTGGTTTACCTTCACGTATAGAGAGCCAAATAGGAGATGTGAACATTCCTTTGGGTTCACGATTAGAATGGCTTATAGAGGCTTACGATGCAGATACTCTTGGTCTCAGTTTCGTGAATAAGAAGAAATCTATTTTCGAAGCCGATTCTAAATTGCAATTTAGTGATGTCATTTCTGAATCGGATACCTATGAAATTAGTTTAGCCAATAAAGAGTATTCGAGGACTGTATATGCTCGTTATCAACTTGAGGTTTTACCGGATCAATTCCCAAGTATTGGGATAAGTGTTCAGTCAGATTCAATTAATGCTTCCGTTTATTATTTCAAGGGAGTTATAAAAGATGATTACGGATTTTCAAAATTGCGTTTTTCTTATCAACTCGAAGAGGGTGCTTCTAAATTTATAAAAGTACCGATTCAAAAAAACCTAAATCGTCAGGAATTTTATTTTGCCTTCGATTTTTCTTCTGCCAATATTCCACCCGGAAGTCGTTTGCAATATTATTTTGAGGTTTTTGATAACGATGCTATCAATAAACCCAAAAGTGCAAAGTCTGATTTTCTAAATTACTACCTGCCAAACGCCGAACAGGTTTTTGAACTGAATTCTCACATTCAGGATAGTCTGACGAGTAAAATTGAGAAAGGAAGGGAAATAAGTCGTTCTATTCAACAGGAAGTGCACAAATTGCAGAAAAGTTTATTGGACAATTCTAGTGACCAATGGCAACAAAATCAGATGTTTCAGGAGATTGAGGCTCAGAAAAACCATCTTGAGAATCTCTTAAAAGATATTAAGAAGGATAATGCCCGTAAAAATCAGCTTATGAAAGCGGCTGGATTGCAAGATTCACTACTTCTTGACAAACAAAAGAAGATTGAAGAGCTGATGGAAAAAATAATGGACGACGAGTTGAAAAAACTTTTTGAAGAGTTCAATAAATTGGCTGAAGAGTTAGATAGAGATAAGATTAATAAATTGGGAAACCAATTGAAAATGTCTATGAGTGATTTTCAGAAGCAGCTCGATCGAAATTTAGAATTATTACAACGCTACGAAATTGAATTGGGAGTGAAACAGATTTCATCACGAATTGAAAAATTAGCCGAGGAACAAAAAGAGCTTTCCCAGTTTAAGAGAAAAGATAAAGAATCTGCAATTCGTAAGCAGGTGACTTCGAAAATGAAATGGGAACGTATTGAAAAGGATTTGGATAATCTCTTAAAAAGAAATTCAGAAATAGATAAACCTTATACTTTAGGCGATTTCAATAAGGAGAAAGAAGATGTTCAGAAAAGCATGCAAGAAAGCCTCGATCAGTTACGAGAAAATAAACTCAATAAGGCTGAAAAGAGTATGCAGAATAGTTCTCAGAAACAATCTCAAATTGCACAGAAACTTTCTAATGCAATGGCTGGAAGTATGTCGATGCAAATGAGTGTTGACACAGATATGTTAAATAAATTACTTATTAACCTGATTGATTTTTCTTTTCAACAAGAAAACCTTATTTTACAATTGCAAAAAAATAACTATCAGAACCCCTTATACGTCAACATCATCGACAAGCAGGGGCTTTTGAAAGAAGAATATCAATTGCTGCAAGATTCTTTATTGTCATTATCGAGTCGTACACCTCAGGTTGCTGCTTTAATTGGTAATAGAATTTTCGATTTAGAGGATTTGTTGAGTAAAAGTCTTGAGGAGTTAAATAATCGTAGAGCTTATCAAGCTAGAGTAACTCAACAGAATTCAATGACTGAAATTAATGAGCTGGCTGTGTTTTTGTCAGAAGCATTAAAGCAGCTTATGGAACAAATGGCTAATGGAATGCCAGGCAGTCAGATGGGGGATAAGAAAGGGAAACAACCTTCTTTTTCAGGAATGAAAGGACAGCAAGAGTCTCTTAAAAAGATGCTTGAACAGATGATTCAAGGCATGAAAGACGGAGAAGGTAAAGCCGGGAATCAAGGTGAGAAGTTAGGCAAGTACTTACGAGAACAAGAGATGTTCCGTAAAAAGATGAATGATATGATTCAGCATGGTGGACATGGTGAACAGACTGATAAGATTCTAAGAGAGGTGATGAGAATGATGGAGCAAACGGAGCGTGAAACTTCTAATTTCTCTATAAATAGACAAACCATTACACGTCAGAATCAAATTATGACACGACTTTTAGAAGCTGAAAATGCTTCACGTGAAAAGGAATTTGAGAAGAAAAGGGAAAGTAAATCGGGGTATAATCATAAATTGAGTAACCCTAAAGAGATATTTAAGTATAATAAACTAGATACCGAATTCGATGACTTATTAAATGATTCGAATGTGAAACTCATAGACTACTACAATAAAATATATTTGGATTACCTTATTCGATTGAACGATGGCAAAATCAGATAACCTATTAAAACTTCCTTCTCGCGTTGATTATTTGAAACGTGTAGAGAATCTAATTAGTAACCTGTCTTCACATTACAAAATTAACACAGAGGCTAAAGATAAAATCTCCTTAGCTGTTTTAGAGGCTGTAAGTAATGCCATTTTTCATGGCAATAAGCTTGATTATAAAAAAACTGTTACTATCCGTTTTCAGGTAAATAAAAACTGTATTTCATGCGTAATTAAGGATGAAGGGGACGGATTTGATATTTTATGTGTCCCTGATCCAACTCTTCCTGAAAATATTGAGAAAATTAACGGAAGAGGTTTATTTTTGATGAAGCATTTGGCCGATTCTGTAGAATACAGTGCAGAGGGTAGACATGTTAAAATGATATTCAATATCTAATCAATGCAAATAAGTTATAGTACTTGTGAAACTGAAATGCCTGAGATTAATCAGGAAAGAATCAGTTTGTGGATCTCTCAAGTTGTAGAGAATTTCGAATGTGAAATAGGGGAGATTAATTATTATTTTTGTTCTGATAATTATTTGTTAGAGATGAATCGTGAACATCTAAACCACGATTATTTTACGGATATCATCACGTTTGATTACACAGTTGCAGATATCATATCAGGAGATTTATTTATCTCAGTTGATACGGTTCGAGATAATGCCGAAGAATATAAGGTAGATTTCTTCGAAGAATTGCACCGAGTAATTGTTCATGGTGTACTTCACCTGCTTGGGATTGATGATAAATGCGATGAGGATCAGGAAATAATGACCCAAAAGGAAGATGAATCATTAGCTTTACTTTCCAAGATTCATTAAGTTTGTGAAATTTTTGATATAAAAAATTGATTATTAGCTTTTTACAGTGCTATTGTGCATTTAAAGAGTTGATATATAATATATTACCCTAAAGTTTGATTGAAAACATAGGTGTAAAACACTGAAAGCGTATATGTTAGCTGAATATGATGTAATAGTAGTAGGTGCTGGTCATGCAGGTTGTGAAGCCTCAACTGCAGCTGCTAATTTAGGATCCACGGTACTTTTAGTCACCATGGATATGAATAAGATTGCACAAATGTCTTGTAATCCAGCTATTGGTGGTATTGCAAAAGGACAGATTGTGAGAGAGATTGATGCATTAGGCGGATATACAGGTATTGTTACCGATAAGTCTTCAATCCAATTTAGAATGTTGAATCGTTCTAAAGGGCCTGCTATGTGGAGTCCAAGAGCTCAGTGTGACCGTATGATATTTTCCGCAGAATGGAGAACTGTTGTAGAGAACACCGATAATCTGGATATGTGGCAGGATGCTGTAGTCGGTCTAATATTCGAGAATGAGAAAGTGGTTGGTGTTAAAACAAAGTTAGGAATTGATATTAAATCAAAATCTGTTGTTTTAACAAATGGAACTTTCTTAAACGGTTTAATGCATGTTGGGCGTAAGCAAGAAATGGGAGGTCGTTCATCAGAGCCAGCTTCACTTGGAATAAGTGAGCAATTGAAATCTATTGGTTTCGAAGTTGGCCGAATGAAGACAGGAACTCCTGCTCGTTTGGATGGAAGAAGCATCGATTTTTCAGTAATGAAACGTCAAGATGGGGAAGATGATTTCCATCGTTTTTCATATTTGACTAATCATGTAAATAAGGAGTTAATTCAGCGTCCTTGTTACATCACTTATACGAATCCAGAAGTTCATGCAGAACTTGAACTAGGTTTTGAAGAATCACCAATGTACGATGGAACGATTCAAAGTACAGGTCCACGATATTGTCCAAGTATTGAGTCGAAACTAACAACTTTTGCTGAGAAAAAAGAACACCTATTATTCCTAGAGCCAGAAGGTGAAACTACACATGAATATTATATCAATGGATTTTCGTCAAGTTTAGCTTGGGATATTCAGTTGAATGGTTTGAGGAAAGTTCCAGGTCTTGAAAACGTGAAAATGTATCGTCCCGGATATGCTATTGAGTACGATTATTTCGCACCTACTCAGTTGTTCCATACTTTAGAAACTAAGCTAATTGAAAACTTATATTTTGCTGGGCAAATTAATGGCACAACAGGATATGAAGAAGCGGGAGCACAGGGAATGATGGCTGGTATAAATGCAAGCTTGAAAGTTCAGAACCGAGATGCTTTTACCTTAAACCGAGATGAAGCTTATATTGGTGTATTGATTGATGATTTGGTAACAAAAGGTGTCGATGAGCCATACCGTATGTTCACCTCTAGAGCTGAATATAGAATCCTCTTGAGACAAGATGACGCTGATGTTCGATTAACACCAAAAGCTTTTGAATTAGGTTTAGCTGGTCAAGAGCGTATGGATCTCCTTAATGAGAAAACTGAATACAGGAATAAACTTATTAATTTCTGTAAAGAATTTGGAGTAAAACCAAAATATATAAATGCTGTTTTAGAAGATTTGGGTACGAGTCCACTCAAGCAGGGTGTGAAACTTTACGATGTTATTTTGAGACCTCAAGTTCATATTTCAGATTTGCTTGAAACAATTCTGCCACTAAAAGAATTAGTAGATTCTATTCCTAATAGGAGAGATGAGATTATTGAATCAGCAGAAGTTTTGATTAAGTATTCAGGATATATTGAGAGAGAAAAATTGATGGCTGACAAGTTAACACGACTTGAAAGAATCGTAATTACGGATCGTTTTGATTATACATCATTACAGTCTTTATCGACTGAGGCCCGTCAGAAATTAGAGAAAGTTAAACCTGAAACCATTGGTCAGGCCTCTCGAATACCGGGGGTTTCACCAAGTGATATTAACGTGCTAATAGTGCTTATGGGACGTTAATGTTCCACGTGGAACGCATGGGTAGTTTGAAGCCAAGCGCCTTAAAAGAGCTCGGAAACGCCTTATCTTTAAAGTAAGAAGGGTGCTTTCGAGCTTTTGGTATAAAGAGTTTTGATTGAATTTTAAGCTTATTCTGAACACTATTCTTTTTCACTGGATACTTACGTATCTTGTATTATAATCTGAAAATTTAAAGTCATGACTAAATCGAATTTTACTGTTGCAGGGAATATTGTAGATGTTGTCTCGAGGAGGATTTTTAAGGGAGAGCTAATCGTTCAAGATGGGCTGATCTCTTCTATTAAAGAACTTGATGATGCTCCGGATTGTTATATTCTTCCTGGCTTAGTTGATTCACACGTGCATATTGAAAGCTCGCTTTTAATTCCGAGCCGATTTGCAGATTTAGTTGTAAGGAAAGGGACATTAGGTATTGTAACGGATCCTCATGAAATCGCAAATGTATTAGGAGAGATTGGGATTGACTTCATGATAAATGATGCGGGCAAGACTCCTCTTGAGATTCGTTTTGGAGTTCCTTCCTGTGTGCCAGCCACGCCATTCGAAACGTCTGGATTTAAACTAGGATCGAATAAGGTTGAGAGTTTGCTGAAAAGAGAAGAGGTCGTTTGTTTGGCAGAGGTTATGGATTACCCTGGTGTAATACGTGGCGATCTCGAAGTCATGAAAAAGATAGTTGCCACGAAGCGTTTAGGTAAAAAAATTGATGGACATGCTCCTGGGGTTAAAGGTGACGATTTAAGAAAATATGTAGCCGCTGGAGTTTCTGCAGATCACGAATGTTCAACTCTGGATGAGGCATTAGATAAGATTCATTTAGGTATGATGATCCAGATAAGGGAAGGAAGTGCAGCCAAAGATTTTGAAGCGTTATATTCTCTTATTGATTCGCACTCTGATCGTGTGATGTTGTGTACAGATGATACACATCCTGATGATTTATTCGAGAATGGTCATATCGATAATCTAATTCGAATGGGTTTAGCCAAAGGGTGTGATTTGATGAATTTATTGCGCGCATCGTCATATAATGCAATTAAACATTATAGCCTAAATTTAGGATTACTTCAACTGAGAGACTCTGCTGATTTCATTATAATTGATAATCCAAAGTCTTTTAAAGTCAAGTCGTCTTTTATGAAAGGCGAATGTATTTATAAAGATGGAGAAGTGTTTTTCGATAGTCACAATGAGATATTATTGAATAACTTTTGCAGAAAAGAGATAAAACGCGATGATATTCAGGTTGAGGCTAAGGATTGTGATGTTCATGTGATGACTGTAAATGACGGTGATTTATTAACAGGATGGGGAAGTGCCCGACCTAAAGTGGATGATGGTAAATTTATTTCTGATACGAATCAGGATTTATTGAAAATGGTTGTAATGAGCCGTTATAATAACGATAAGCCTGTAGTTGGTTTTGCTAAAGGTTTTGGATTTAATAAAGGTGCGATATCTGGTAGTATAGCTCACGATAGTCATAACATTATTGCAGTTGGAACTAATGATTCAGATATATTAAATGCCTTGAATACACTAATTGACCTGAAAGGTGGTATGGTGGCTTCCGAAGGAAAAGATACACGATCAGTACGACTTGATGTCGCTGGTTTAATGTCGAACAAGAAAGGAGAGGATTTATTGTCAGAGTATAAATATTTGTCTGATTTCACTAAAAGTTTTGGGAGTGACTTTCATTCCCCCTTTATGACACTGGCTTTTATGTCATTACTAGTAATACCTAAACTCAAACTTTCAGATAAAGGTCTTTTTGATGTTGAGCAATTTAAATTGATTGATTTGTATTGTGAATAGACTTGGCTATATTGCCTTTTGATCCATTAGAATTCGTTATTTGTGGTAGAAAATAAGCATATTGTTCGTCTTAAAGAACTCGTTTCAGCATTGCCTGAGGAGCCTGGTGTATATCAGTTTTTCGATGAGAACGATAAAATAATATACGTAGGAAAAGCTAAGCGTTTAAAAAGACGTGTGGCTTCATACTTTAATAAGGTTCACGATTGTGGAAAGACCAATGTGATGGTCAAGAAAATCGCGGATATTAAACACCTTGTAGTAGAAACGGAGGAGGATGCTCTGCTGCTAGAAAACAATCTAATTAAAAAGCATCAGCCTCGATACAATATTCTTCTAAAAGATGATAAATCCTACCCTTGGATTTGTATTAAAAAGGAAACTTATCCTCGCGTATTTATAACTCGTCAATTAGTGAAGGATGGTTCCGAATATTTTGGGCCCTATACCAGTGTTCGTATGGTAAGAACACTAATGGATTTAATTAGGTCGCTCTATAAGTTGCGAACATGTAATCTGAAATTATCAGAGGAGGCTGTTTCTCAGGGGAAGTTTAAGGTTTGTTTAGAGTACCATATTGGTAATTGTAAAGCGCCTTGTGTTGGGAAAGAATCGTTTGAAGAATATCGTCAGACTATTGCCGAAATTAAACATATTTTGAAAGGAAATATTAAAAATGTAACAGATTTTCTACAGGATAAAATGCGAATTTTAGCTTCCGATTTTAAGTTTGAGGAAGCTCAATTAATCAAGGAGAAGCTAGACCTACTAGAGAAGTATAGAAGTAAGTCAACTATAGTTAGCCCGACTATTGACAATATAGATGTGTATTCCATATTAGCCGATGACGATACTGCATATGTGAATTTTCTTAAACTTGTGAACGGCGCGATTATTCAGGCTCACACCATCGAGATTAAGAAAAAATTAAACGAGAGTGATGAGGAACTCTTGCTAATGGGGATTATCGAAATAAGACAAAAAATCTTTAGTACAGCTAAGGAAATTCTTATCCCTTTCCCAGTGGATTTATCTATGCAAAATGTTGGGTTTACAGTTCCCCAAAGAGGAGATAAGAAGAAGCTCCTAGACTATTCTCTTCGAAATGTGAAATATTTCCGACAGGAGAAGTTGAAGCAGCTTGATAAGATTCAACCCAAGAAGCATGCTGATAGAATACTGGAAGGCATGAAAAAGGATTTTCGTCTTCAAGACTTGCCAGTGCATGTTGAGTGTTTTGATAATTCCAATATTCAAGGAACTATTCCAGTGGCTTCCTGTGTCGTTTTCCGGAACGGAAAACCATACAAAAAAGATTACCGTCATTTTAATATCAAAACGGTTGTTGGAGCCAATGATTTTGCTTCGATGGAGGAGATTATTTACAGGCGTTATAAGCGCTTATTAGAAGAAGATAAATCATTACCTCAGATGATTGTGATTGACGGTGGTAAAGGGCAGTTGGGGGCAGCATTGAATGCTCTTGAAAAATTAGACTTACGAGGTAAAATTGCGATTATTGGGATTGCTAAACGCTTGGAGGAAATCTTTTTTCCTGGAGATCCTTACCCTTTGTATCTAGACAAAAATTCGGAAAGTTTGAAGGTTGTCCAACATTTACGTAATGAATCACATCGATTTGCAATTACTTTTCACAGACAGAAGAGATCTAAGGCTTTTATTGTTTCAGAGCTTGATGAAGTGTCTGGAATCGGACCTAAAACAAAACAAAGTTTGATTACCACCTTTAAATCGGTTGAAAATATCAAAAAAACTAGCTTGGAAGATCTTGAAAAATGTATAGGTAAGTCAAAAGCCTTAAAGCTCTGGAAATATTTCAATTAGGATATACTAGTTCGAGTAATTAATAATGTTTTGACATTAGGTAAATATCTAAAAAATAGCTTGTATAAACTCATCAAGACTAATATTGAGGAAATAGTCGCTTATATCGATTTTTTGAAGTTCACTGAGTACCGTTTCTTTATGATGAGGCATATTAATCAGTTTCTCTTCAAGCTTTGAAATACTTCCCATCTTAGTGCAATTACCGTGGATTTCAGTTCTAACAATTCTTCCTTTTTCTATATCAAGTTCAATTTCTAGAATGTTTCCATTTGCAAAACTGATCAATCTTTCAAATTTGTATTTAGGAGAGTAGCCAAAATTCCATTCCCATTTCAAGTACTTTTCTTCCATTAGCTTCAAAATAGCTTGATGATCTGATTCTGTCAAATTATAAGCTTTAACTCCAGGAAATGTATCTCGAACATGATCGATAATTCTATTCTGTAGCTCTTGAATACTTAAAGGAGCGGAGAGGTGATCACTAATATTCGTTACACGACTTCTAATCGAACGAACACCTCTGTCTTTAAACTTGAGAGGATTAACCTTTAAAAGGCTATTTAGGCGGCTCAGATCGCTTGAGAAAAGCATTGTGCCATGTTGCATTACCTTGCTTCGATAGATATGTGAGGCGTTACCTGAGAATTTCATTCCCGAAATAGTCAAATCACTTTTTCCTTCGAATTTAGCATCTACATTAAGACTTTGAAGAACATCTATAACAGGTTGTGAGTATTTTCTAAAATTGATTAGTTCCCCTTTTGTACCATTGCTAATGAAGCAATAGTTTAAATTTCCTTCGTCGTGAAATACTGTTCCACCTCCTGAAAGTCGACGAACAACTTCTACACCTTGTTCTTCGCACTTATCCAAGTTTATTTCAGCAAGAGCATTCTGGTGCTTACCAATAATCACAGCAGCTTTGTTACGATAAAGCATATAGAAATTCTCATCGAAATTTTTCAGAAAATACTCCTCTGTTGCTTGGTTGTAGGCTGCTTGTTTGCTATTGCTGATGTAGTAGAACATATGGTGTTTATGTTTTTTTATTCGAAATCGATTCTAGAAAGAGCTTATTACAAATATGCTCAATAAAATTGGATTGTCTTTATTAAGATTTGATTTTAATAGTAGCTTTAGGTGGATTCCTTATTAATGAATCTGTAAAAATTTAACTTTGCTATACGAGAATTTAAAATTTAGAAAATGCGAGTTGTTATACAGAGAGTGAAGCGCGCTTCGGTAGAGGTTGAAAGTCAGATTATCGGTAAAATAAATAAGGGGCTTATGATTCTGGTTGGGATAGAAAACACCGACAGTCAAGATGATATAGATTGGCTTTGTAAAAAAATCTGTAACCTAAGAATATTTGATGATGAAGAGGGAGTGATGAATAAATCTTTGATTGATGTTGAAGGTGATATTCTTGCGATAAGTCAGTTTACGCTTCATGCGCGAACTAAAAAGGGGAATCGTCCATCGTATCTTAATGCTGCTAAACCTGATATTTCAATACCGCTATATGAAGCTTTTCTATTGGCTATGGAGAAAGAGAATGGTAAAGTGCCTCAGAGAGGGAGGTTTGGTGCTGAAATGCAAGTGTCATTGGTTAATGATGGCCCAGTGACAATTACTATTGATAGTAAAAATAAGGAATAATAAATATTATA
>TARA_R110001583_G_scaffold792_8_pt1 | contig 13728 bp, 10 predicted proteins | sample TARA_R110001583 | Tara Oceans TARA_R110001583 (sample SAMEA4398432) | marine metagenome | biome: Polar Biome; feature: [MES] marine water layer (ENVO:01000295) within the mesopelagic zone...; material: water (ENVO:00002006), including particulate matter (ENVO:01000060) such as...... | reverse complement strand
TTGTAATATAAAAGGTATGTACTATAAATGACTTGAAGTATCGACTGGCAATAAAGTCGAACAGTTTAATTGAATGGCTGTATATAAATAAACTGTTACTTCGAGCAATGTTAAATATTGTTTAAAGTAACAGTTTGAAAATTAGGTTTTGGCTCAAATTAAGCTAAGCTGCGTTAGGCTGAGTTACATTTAACTCAAATGTAACTTGTTATAAGAAAAGTTTAATCAGCATACTGCTTAGTAGATTTATTGTTATGGCATTTAAAACTTAATAGCAATACCAACAGCAATAGAGCTGTCTATCCATAAAGAGTTATCAAAATTTGCACTACAGATATCTTGTTGACAAAACATGGCATCATCTTCATCAATGAGAGTCGCATAAGCTCGTAATTCTGTTACTAACGCCATTTGCTTAGAAAATTCGTAACGAGTGCCAAAAGCAACACTGGCTGAAGGGTAAACTTCATTATTACCTTGTTCAGCATCGAAATGTGCACCACCAAAGCCTAAGCTTAACGTTGTAACGTAATTTTGCTGGCGAAATAAAGCGACGCCATTAAAGTGTGCATAAGTGATATCAAGTGAGCTCTGCTCTGCGTTTTCGCCAATAAAATCATGGCTAACACGGTTTAATAGAACTTGGCCTTGACCATTCACATTTTCTTGCCAAGCAATACCAATAGCAATATTGCTTCCTGAGTCAGTATTAATATCGCTGCTATCGCTTGCAACCAAGTCAGAACCATACATTTGCCCAGCCATAACGCTGACCTCAAGTTGATTTGCTTGCACCGCATTTGAAATAGATAAAGAGCAAAGCATTGCTAATGGTATTAATTGGCTGTTCACTTTCATTACGACATATCCTATGGTTTATATTTTTATAAACCTAGCTAAAATCAACGGTTGATTTAGCTAGGGTTTACCATTAAAGCATTAAAATTAACCAAATAAGTCGGTCAATTTCTTTTTAGCTTTTTCTTTAAGCTTTTCTTTGGCGTCATCAGTTAGCTTTTTCTTTTGTGTCTCTTTCGCTTGTTGCCAAATTTTAGATAATGCTTGTTTAACTATTTCGCTACCTAGTTGGCTTGCAGGTAAACCGGCGTCACCACCAACATTACTTAGCGTAATATCAGGCAAAGTTGCACTATGTTCTTTATTACCAAAAGCACTTAAATCAATTGTGAGTGCAGTACCTGCAAGTATAATCTTACTGACTTTAATTTTTGGTTCTGCGCCACCCGCTGTATCTTCAGCGTCAGCACCTGCTTTAGGTGTGTTGCGCTCGATTGCATCTAAAAGATCTTGAATGTTAGAGCCACCAGTTTGAGTAAACTGAACAAAAGCTTGAGGTGACTTGATAACAATTGCATCGATAATAATAGGTGTAGAGGTCAGACTCTCTAAATTAATATCAAGGGTAACTTCATCTAAGGCGAAAGCATTGGGTTGGCTATAGCTTTTAGGGTTAGCTAAATTCACACCTAAAATACTACCTGCACCACTTGAGAGTTTTATATCTACAGCTCTTACTTTTACCGTCTGTTCTGTAACTTGTGTACCAACCGTTTCAATTTGATTTTTAATATACTCGTTAAGTGAGCCATTAGCTAAAAACCAAAGTGCTCCACCACCAAGTAACAACAAAACGACAATAATTGAGGCAATAATTTTCACGAATTCAATCCTTAAATGTAAAATATGAAGCAATGGCAAGTACTGCCTATACTTCATCATATGTAGGTATAATTAAATTATATCTTAATAATAACAAAGTTAATTGATTTTTTATGATTTGCGACCAAAGCCTTAAATCCTAGGCTAAGTTGTATCGAGCAATACCAGTATCTAGGTTATAGTAATACTACTGTAATTTCCGTAAATTTAGAGATTTTGATTATGTCTGCCGCTTTTAGTCGTCGTATACCCTTGTTTTTACTTGTTGGAGTTTTAATCGCTTTAGTTATTTATTTGCAATGGCCGGAGCAGGTAACCAATAAAGTTAAACACCAACGTGTAGTGTCGGTAAAAACAACCAAAATTGCTTTAGCAGAATTTAAAGACGCTGTAGAAGCCGTTGGCACTTCACGAGCGAATGAGCAAGTTTACATCACTAGTAAATACTCAGACGTAGTTGAAGAAGTACTATTTCAAGATGGTGAAGCCGTTAAAAAAGGTGAAGTTTTAATTCGATTAAATAGTCGAGAAGAAGCTGCCAAAGTTAAAGAGTTGCAGGCTAATCTTGCAGAGTCAGTATCGCAACTTAATCGTTTTCAAGATTTATATAAACAGAAAGCAACTTCTCAATCGCTAGTAGATCAACAAGAAGCACAAACTAAAGCCATTTCAGCACAGTTATTAAGCGCTCAAATAAAGCTGGCAGAATTAACGATTAAAGCACCATTTTCTGGGGTGTTAGGATTTCGTGAGATCAGCTTAGGTGCTTTAATTAATGTTGGTGATGTTATTACCAGTTTAGATGACCTGAGTATTATAAAAGTAGACTTCTCTATTCCAGAGCGTTACCTAACTACCGTTTCTATAGGTCAGCGTATTGAAGCTACTAATACGGCTTATAATGAAGATGTATTTATTGGCGAGATTACCTCAATAGATTCTCGTGTTGATAGCATGACAAGAACCTTAAAAGTACGGGCGAAAATTCCCAACTCTGATCGTAAGTTACGTGCAGGCATGTTATTAAATTTACAAGTAGTTCGTAAAGTAGAACAAGTATTGCAAATTCCAGAAAGTGCGGTTATTCCAATTGAAAATGACCACTTTGTATTTGTTATTGAATCAGATAAAGCCGTTAAAAAACAACTAGAAATTGGCCGTCGTTACCACGGTTTTATTGAAGTGATCAGTGGCCTTGATATGGGTGCGGTGGTCGTTATTGAAGGTGCTCTTAAATTACGAGATGGTGTAGCGGTTAATGCTATGGAGAGTAAGTCGTGATTTTATCTGATCTCTCTGTTAAACGCCCCGTTTTTGCTACTGTAATTAATTTACTCATAATCACCTTTGGTATTGTCGCATTTTTAACTTTACCGCTTCGCGAATATCCAGATATTGACCCACCTGTAGTCAGTATTAATACCACATATCCTGGTGCATCAGCAGCGATAGTTGAGAGCAAAATAACGCAAATTCTTGAAGATAGAATTAGCGGTATTGAAGGTGTTAAATCTATTAACTCTAACAGTCGAGTTGGCCGTTCTAATATTTCCATTGAATTTGAACTTGATCGTGATATTGACGCTGCTACAAACGATGTACGAGATCGAATCTCACGTGCGCTTAATAACTTACCTGACCAGGCCGAACCGCCTGAAGTCTTTAAGGCGAATGATGATGAAAGCACCATAGTTTGGTTTGTTTTACAAAGTGAAGCTATGAGTACATTGCAACTTACTGACTATGCACAACGTTATATTGTTGACCGATTCTCCGTGGTAGATGGTGTTGCACGTGTGCAAGTTGGTGGCGGTAGAACTTATGCTATGAACGTGGTGCTCAATCGAAAAGCCATGGCAGCAAGAGGTGTAACCGTTAATGATATCGAGCAAACTTTACGCGCAGAAAATGTAGAATTACCTGCTGGTAAGGTCGAATCAATTGAACGAGATTTTTCAATCAGAGTTGAACGCAGCTATCTAACCGTTGAAGACTTTGCCACTATGGTGGTGGCACGTAATGACACTAAATCATTAGTTTACCTTGGTGATGTAGCCAAAATAGCTTTATCGGCAGAAGATGAAGAAAACATGTTTCGCGGTAATGGCAAGAACATGGTTGGTTTAGGCATTATCAAACAGTCAAAAGCTAATACTTTAGAGGTTGTTAAAGCCGCAAGAAAAGAAATGATGTCTATTCGTGGTGGCTTACCTATGGGGACAACCATTACTAACAGTTATGACTCTTCAGTATTTATTCAAGGCTCTATAGATGAAGTTTATAGTACCCTCGGCATAGCAATGCTGATGGTGGTGTTGGTTATCTTCTTGTTTTTAGGCAATGTTAGAGCAACGCTTATTCCTGCTGTTACTGTACCTGTAGCGCTTATTGGTTCTATGATGGTGCTCTCGTGGCTTGGTTTTTCTATCAATTTATTAACCTTACTCGCTATGGTCCTAGCCATCGGTTTAGTGGTTGATGACGCCATTGTGGTATTAGAGAATATTTACCGTCGAATCGAACGTGGGCAAACGCCTTTACTTGCTGCTTACGAAGGGGGCCGAGAAGTCGCCTTTGCGGTTATTGCGACTACTTTAGTGTTAGTGGCTGTATTTGTTCCTTTGATCTTTTTATCCGGAAACGTCGGCCGTTTATTTACTGAATTTGCCATTGCCATTGCAGCAGCGGTCATTTTTTCAAGCTTAACTGCACTATCGTTAACACCGATGATGTGTTCAAAAATGTTAAAGCACAAAAAGCGCAGCTCGTCATTTGGTCAAAAATTAGATCAAGGCTTTACTAAGTTAGAAGCCGCTTACGGGCGATCGTTAAAGGCCAGTATTCATCAACCTTTTATGATTTTCATTGTTATTGTTTTGTCTTTATTTGCTGTTTACAGTTTATTTAATCAATTACCTTCTGAATATACCCCCAAAGAAGATAGAGGAAATTTCTTTGTTATGATGCGTGGAGCCGAGGGTGCCAGTTATGAAAATAACGTCAGAAACATGCAGCAAATCGAAGAAAAACTATTAGTACATCAACAAAGTGGTGAACTCGACCGTGTTATTGTGCGTGTGCCAGGTTTTGGTGGCGCTGGAGGTATTGCTATTGTTGGTATGCCGGCATGGAAAGATCGAGTGACTGATACTTTTCAATTTATTAATAAAATGAATGGTGAACTATCTAAAGTCACTGACGTTAGAGCGTTTGCCATGATGCGTCGAGGCTTAGGCGGAGGCGGTGGTTCTTCATCACCAGTTGAGTTTGTACTGCAGGGTAATACTTACGAAGAATTAGCAAAATGGCGCGATATTATCATTGCTAAAGCGCAAGAGAACCCAGATTTAAGCGGAATTGACAGCGATTACAAAGAAACCTACCCGCAACTATTAGTTAAAATTGACCATAGCCGAGCATTTGATCTAGGCGTTTCGGTTGGTGATATCGGCCGCACGCTTGAAACTATGTTAGGACAGCGGCGAGTAACAAACTTTGTTGAACGCGGTGAAGAATATTATGTTGTTGTTAAAGGCGAGAAAACGGATTTCTCTAACCCCAAAGATATCGATAATATTTTTGTTCGCTCAACGGTGAGTCAACAACTGGTCCCTTTATCTAATTTGATCACTATCGAAGAGAATGCAACCTCTTCACAGTTGAATCGATTTAATCGACTACGAAGTGTGACCATTAGCGCTAATTTAGCTGATGGCTATGCACTGGGAGATGCTTTAAATTACCTAAACAATGCGGTTGCAGAGCACTTACCTGAAGAAGCACAAGTAGCCTACAAAGGTCAGTCGCAGTTATTACAAGAGTCGGGTAACTCTATTGCCTTTATTTTTATACTCGCACTGGTAATAACCTACTTAGTTTTATCTGCTCAGTTTGAAAGTTTCATTCATCCTTTTGTGATCATGTTGACCGTGCCTTTAGCATTAGTGGGCGCGTTAGCAGGACTAAAACTGATGGGCATGAGTCTTAATATATACAGTCAAATTGGTATTGTTATGTTAATTGGTTTAGCAGCTAAAAATGGTATTTTAATCGTTGAGTTTGCTAACCAATTACGTGACAAAGGTATTGCTTTTGAAGAGGCATTAATTACCGCTGCAACTCAACGTTTAAGACCTATTGTAATGACGACATTTACTACCGTGACAACATCTATTCCTTTGGTATTAGCCGTAGGGCCAGGTGCTGAAAGCAGAATGGTAATTGGTGTTGTGATCTTTGCAGGTGTTTCCCTAGCCAGTATTTTTACTTTGTTTATTGTCCCTGGGGCATATTACTGGCTTTGTAGAAATACCGGCTCACCGCAAGTTATTACTCAAGAAATTGAGCGTCAGCAAGCACAAATCGCAGACAAAAGCTTGTAGCTAAATCTCTGAGAAAGAAACCCAATTAGCAGCGATGTTAATTGGGTTTTTTCATATTAGAGCGAAAACGTCGTTTTCAGGGGGAATGACTCTTTAATTTTCATACAAAGCTAAGCATAAAATTTCATCATCTTGATTAAAAAGTATACATAGGATATAAAAGAGAAAAATAATAATAATAACTTTGGGAAATAGTGATGTTTAACGTTAATAAAAAGCTCTGGTCATTCAACTTTGGTTGTTTGATTGCGGGTTCATTAGTGTGGTTGGTCCATATCGGAAATTTAGCTCCCGTGCCCAGTGTTCTTCACCCTCATACCGACTTTATTCTTGACTATTATCCTGGCTCAGTTACCGCTTTAAGCGCAAGTATTGTTAGCATACTCATGCTGGTTTTTATGCATAAAGGTTTTAAATTATGTGCAAGTGAACATACATTTTGGCTATTATTACCAACCTTATCTTTTATGACATTAACCTTGCTCATTGGTCAGTTTATGCTTGCTTCAATTATGTATGCTGCTGTGCCGATATTAATTGTTTTAACTTTTAGCGCTATTGTTTTTAGGTTAAAAAGCAGAAGTCAGACCGTGAGTTAAAATTATTTGTTGTCGTTTTTTCGGTAAAACTCTAGGCAATAAAAAGGGCAGATTAACTGCCCTTAATTATTTTACAATAACGCGTTATATTATTGCGCTGCTTGGCACATTAGTTGGGCTAATATGTTCGATAGGGTAACAGCCTAAAATTTTAATGAAGTTTGTTTGCTCCGTAATTTGGCTGATCGCTTCTTGTAACGCTAAATTTTTCAAATTTGCTTCTACATCAATGTAAAACATTTCTTCCCAAGGACGTCCTTGAATAGGGCGCGACTCAAGCTTACACATATTAATGCCTTTATTTTTTAAGACTAAAAGGCATTCAACTAAAGCACCAGGTTTTTGTCCTGTTGCAATAACTAAGGTAGTTTTGGCCGGTATTTGCTCTGCAACATCAATAGGCTTGCGAGCGACTAGAATAAAACGGCTATGGTTTTCGGCTTGATTAGCAATTGATTTTTCCAAGGCGTGTAATTGATATAAGTTGCCGCCTTCTTCACTGCCAATAACTGCCACAGTATCATCTTGTAACTCGTAAACTTTAGCCATGGCATCAGCTGTACTCTCACAATATTCAATACGAATATCGCTTTGTTTATCAAGAAAGTTACTGCATTGAGCGAATGGTTGACCATGTGCATAAATAGTTTTTATTTTATTCAACTTTGTATTTACGGCAGTAAGTAAGCAGTGCTCAATAGGCTGCGTTATTTCACCAACAATCGATAAATTAGTATGTTGGAGTACATCATAAACTTCATTAATGCTTCCAGAACTGGTGTTTTCTATTGGCAACATACCATAGTCTACAGAGCCTGATTCTACCTGCTGCATAATTTCAGCAAAACTTTGACAGCCGCTTTCAATAATTTTTTCTGCGCGGCGAGAAAAGTAACGATGACTTGCTAGGTAACTGTAAGAACCTTTATCACCTAAAAAGGCAACACTAACGGTAGGCTCTTGCATGTTTGGGTTAGCCAAAGTTTGCAAATAAGCTTGTTGATTTAATACCGAATCTTCAATAATAGTTTGAAAAACACTGGTTACGTAATGGGCATCTAAACCTAATAACTTACCTTGTGTAATTAAGCGGATCAGCAACTCTTGCTCTCGTTGTTGATCTCTTACAGGGCGAATGAGATGAGCTTTACTTTTTGCAACATTTAACGTTAGAGCACGGCGCTCAGCAAATAGGCTAAGTAGCTGCTGATCAAGGGTGGTAATCTTTTCACGTATTTTGGTTAAATCTAATGCTTCGTTCACCGTGTTTTCCTAATAAGTTGATATGAATTTAATGACTGAAATTATGATGTTTTAGTAACGGCTATTATTAATAGTTGTTTGTCACGATTACTAAAATTAAAAAACCTCCAAAAGGAGGTTTTTCTTGAATGCCAAAACCTAAAGCGCGCTCAGTAAACTGAGAAAAAGAAAGTATTAAAGAGAAAAAATGGTTTTGTCATTTGCATAGCTTTACTTTAGCCACCATCACGCAAGAGTACAACCGTTTCTTTATGCCAATTTTCAACTAATTGGGTAAAAAAAGCTTATAGCCTGAATTTAACGGTAAGTATTTCAGTCGCGTTAAACTCAAGCTTGGAGTGTTAAGGGGGACTTCTACCTTTCGTTTAACCTAAATACATAAGTAGATAATAGTAAAAGAGCTAATAATACCTATGGCCCAGAGTAAACTGCGAATTACACCAACATTGATTAAATACGCAACGTGATACAACACACGAGCAACAACATGTGTAATCGCTAGTTGTTCAATAAAAATACCGGTGTTTTGTGTTGCTATGGCTAACAATACCGCAGGAGCAAATATAATCAGGGATTCGAAGGCATTTTGATGAGCGGCGAAAGCTCTTGCTCCACAGCCGGTCAGTTTTGCTTGTTGGGCTCGAGGGTGATTATTGTCGTAGCCACCCAGTTTATTCATAGCAATAGCAACAGGAACCTTAGCTATGTAAGGTAGTAAAGCTGCGATAAATAAACAAATGATTAATGTGGTCATAATGCTTCCTAAGTTAGTGAGTTATTTGTTAATAAGTGAGTAAGGTTAGTGTGTATTTGCTAGCACCTGGCAGAAAAGGCGTAGCTTCTCCTTTTATCCAACTTTCATGACCTAAACCATAATATGGACTCCAAGGGTGACCTGACTGGCTGGTAGGCATATGAAAAATACCTGTTTCTTCATGCCCAGGAGAAACAGCCATGCGTTGTGAGGCACCAAAAGATTGGCCTTGTACTCTTGGCATATAGCTATCACCGGGTAATTCAATTTCGGGCATATCAAGCCATTGACCAATAAAGGGCACAGCAAGGCTTAACGGATGTTGGATTTTACTGATATTTTGTTTACCCCAAGTCGCATTTGCGAGTGTGTTTGATTTTGTCATTTCAGCCAGGGTGGTTTCTAGACTTGCTTCAAATAACGCTTCCCAACTGTCAAAACCACGCCAGAGAAAATTCTCAGGTTGCTGGTTAACTAATTGCCATAAAGGAGTTTCTATTTGGTGACGAATCGTATTAAAACTATAGCTTTTGTCAACATTAGTCATATTTTCATTGAAAATATCAAAAAGTTTATCTCTAAGGTTTAATCTAAAATTCCTGACCAAACGATAAGCAACAGAGTCTGTGCTGGCAGATAAGTTTTCAATATCAATAATATCTTTAACCTCATGCCATGCCTGATGCTTGGCTAGCATGGTGTCATTGAGAACTTGTGTTAACAGAAAGTCTTGCCACCGTAATAAAAATATTGCGTTATCATCTAAGGCTATATTGAGTAACGCTTGTTCATCAAACGAGGTTTTGGCTTCAAGGTTTTGCTTTATTTGCGAAGATCTCGCGCCAATAGCATAGCCTCCATTACCGATTTTTTTTAACATATTTGCACCAACCACACGGGAATTAGCCGTCCATAAACGTGAATTATTAGGGTTGATGATTTTGGGGTACTTTGCAGGTGGTAATGGTTCAAGCCATTTGTTTTCTCCACTGGCCCATGACGTTGGTATTTCACCAAAAGAAGCGCTGCGCTGGGGTATTGGTCCCATAATGGTCCAAGCAATATTACCTTGCTTATCACCTACCATTAAGTTTTGAGCTGGCATTCCAGAGCGTGCGGCAATAGCTACGGCTTGATTTACATTTTGGGCGGTTTCGAGTTCTGTTATCACCATATTAACTGCTCCATTGTTATGAGCAATCCATTTATAGGCTAATAAATCTCCTTGTTCATTTTCACCGATTACAGGGCCCCAAATAGTATCAGACACTGTAATATCAATGGCATCTTGGTCTTTTACCGCGATAATTTGTTTACGTTTTATAAAGCTTTGGTAGCCATCAGGCGTTAAGTATTGGCTTTTATCTGCATTAGTTTCAAGCACAATAACATCGCTCCAATCACCATAGCTATTGGTAAAACCCCAAGCAATATGGCCATTGCTACCAATAATTATGTTTGGAGTGCCGGGTAATGTAGCACCAGTAACTTTTACTTTAGTATCATTAAGATCTTGGTACTCAAAAGAAGCCCTAAACCATGTGTTAGGTACTCGAATGCCTAAGTGCATATCGTTAGCAACAATGGCACTGCCAGTGGTACTAATTTTACCGCTAACTGCCCAGTTATTTGATCCTGGAAACGCTTCGCTTTGTGTTGAGCTTTCGCTGTTTAGCGGTGATGAAATAGCGACAGAAAAAGCTTCGCCATTCAGTTTTTTGTTTATTTGAGCTATATGTTCGCTAGACGCTGAGGGCCAAGGGGCTTTGGGCAATGGTGACGACGAAAACATAGTGCCATCTATGGCTGCATCCCATTGGCTGCCTTTTGGGTTAAGAAATGCAAATACTTCAGGACTTAATACAGAGTGCAGTAAACCTAAAGTACGTTCGCGTTTACCATCTTGATATTGTAAGTCGATATACATGCTGAACACACTCAGAATAGTATCTTCTTCTTGCCATTCTACTGGCGCTTGGCGTAGCAATAAATATTCAAAAGGTGCCGCTTTAAGAAATTTCAATCCTTGGTTTACGCCGCGAGTATAAGCTTTTAGTAATGCTGAATCAGAGTCAGATAGTTGATTGACTATAACGCTAGCGCGCTCTCTGAAACGGTGGCGACGAATTTCACTATCATAATCGATAGCAGCTGCGCCAAATAAGCTGGAAAGTTCTCCTGCTGAGTTTCTCCGTAATAAATCCATTTGGAAAAAACGTTCTTGGGCGTGAATAAAACCTGTTGCTAAGGCTATATCTAAACGGTTAGCCGCTTTTATCGTCGCAACTCCCTGAATATCTCGCTCAACGACAGCGCTCGCTGATAAGCCATATAGCGTTTGTTTACCGTCTAATTGCGGTAGTGCACTGTCAATCTGGCTATATATCCAGGTACTTGAAGTCGCAAGGACTAAAAGAAGAATAAATAGCATACCGATTAATATGTTTTTTAAATGTTTCATTAAGGTAAAATGCCAAAATATAGATAAGTTAGAGTACCTTAAAACAATTGAAGTTTGAATCTTGAACTTCATCCTTTTTCGGTATTTATATTTTAATTCTGTGCTGCATACTATTTTGTTATTAACCTGAGTTATGGCTTATCATTACTACACTGGTTTTATTCGGTATTACAATTTAGACTGGTTACCAATCAAAGAGTTAAGTTGATGAAAGAGAGTCGTTGACGATGATCAATTGTGAAAATAATAATATTGCTATTATAATGTTAGCTGCAGGGCAGTCTTCTCGCTTAGGGCAAATGAAGCAATTAATCACGATTAAAGATAAAAGCTTGTTAGAATGGCAGTTAGAGCAAGCGTTAACAGTGTCTAACAAGGTTTATTGTGTGTTAGGTTTTAATGCCGAAGAAGTTAAATCTCGCATTGATCATTTACCAATACACACGGTAATTAATAAAGCATTCTCAACTGGCATGGCATCATCAATTGCTGCCGGTGTTGAGGCTTTGGCATTAGATATAAAAGCCGTTATGATCGTGTTAGTTGACCAATGGCAATTAACATCGAATGACTTGATCCACCATATATCGTGTTGGAAAAATAGCTCTCATGCTATTGCTGTTGCACAAAGTAAAAATTTGATTGGGGTCGATGATAGAGAAAAAATTGGCCCGCCAGTTATATTTCCACAAATGTATTTCAAAGAGTTAACAAAGTTAACCGGTACGCAAGGCGCAAAGCCCTTATTAGAGAAATATCAACACAACTTATTAAAAGTGCCATTAGCTCAGGCTTTTATTGATTTGGATACACCTGAGCAATTAAGTAATATGTATAAAGAACTCGGAATATAAAGACATTTTTGTCGGCATGATAAAACACGTATTCTGCCTTTCGCTAATGTAAGTGAAGATAAAAAATTAAAGGAAAAGATTACATGATCACCTTAAATATCAACGGTAAAGAGCATCAATTTAATGATGATGGCAATATGCCATTGTTGTGGGTATTAAGAGATATTTTAAAATATACCGGCACTAAATATGGTTGCGGTAAAGGTTTGTGTGGCGCATGTACTGTCCACGTAGATGGCCAACCTATTCGCTCTTGTGTTATGCCAGTATCTGCACTTGCTAATCAAAAAATCACCACGATTGAAGGATTGTCAGAGCTGGGAGATCATCCGGTTCAACAAGCTTGGCAAGATTTAAATGTGCCTCAGTGTGGCTATTGTCAATCAGGACAAATAATGTCGGCAGTTGCGTTGTTAGAACGTGAACCTAATCCTAATGATGAAGAAATAGAACTTGCCATGAGTGGTAATATTTGTCGATGTGGGACTTATCAAAGAATCAAACAAGCTATTCATCTTGCCGCTGATTTAGCCACTGAAGTTAAAGGAAGCTAACCATGAAACATATTGAAAATGTTAGCCGTCGCGGCTTCTTAAAAAAACTGGGTATTAGTTCAACGGCATTAGTGTTGGGCGTGCAATTACCGTCAATGCTTACTATTCCAAAAGCGTTAGCTGCTGTTACTGGTTCAGATACATTCTCACCGAGTGTTTATGTGCAAATCGGTGCTGATAACATTGTTAGTGTTGTCGTGCATAGATCTGAAATGGGACAAGGGATCAGAACAAGTATTCCGATGATTGTTGCCGATGAAATAGGCGCTGATTGGCAACAAATAGCGGTTGTACAAGGTTTAGGTGATAAAAAGTATGGGAGCCAAAATACAGACGGTTCGCGTTCTGTAAGACGTTTCTATCAACCGTTGCGTGAAGCTGGCGCGGCAGCCCGTATGATGTTGCAGCAGGCAGCAGCTCAGCAATGGCAAGTAGATGTTAGTGAAACTACTGCAGAAAACAGTACTATTGTGCATAAAAAATCAGGCCGAGTATTACCATTTGGTAGCTTAGTTTCAGCAGCGAGTAAATTAAAACTACCTGAACAGTCGGCATTGATATTAAAAGCCAAGAAAGATTTCAATCTTATTGGTAAGTCTGATGTGGCACTAGTTGATGGTAAGAAAATAGCTACCGGTGCTACCACCTATGGTTTTGATGTTGAACTCGACAACATGCAATATGCCGTTATTGCTAGGCCACCGGTACTAGGCGCTAAAGTTAAGTCGTTTAATAGCGAAGCTGCAAAAGCGATAGCAGGTGTTATTGATGTAGTGCAAATGCCTGATCTTGAAGAGCCTGCGATATTTAAGCCACTAGGTGGCGTTGCGGTGATCGCAAAAAATACCTGGGCAGCAATAAAAGGACGTGAAGCATTAGACATTAAATGGCATGAGAGTGAGCATCAAAGTTATAACAGCGAAGAATATAAAAAAGCACTAGCCAACAGTTGTGATAATCCAGCGAAAACTTTACGTAGTAAAGGTAACGTAGATAAAGCACTTGTTGACGCTAAACAAGTGATTACAGCGTCATATTATGTACCAGAATTAATTCATGTGCCGATGGAACCACCAGCCGCAGCCGCACATTTTCATGATGGTATATTCGATATTTGGGCTTGTACACAAACACCACAATCAGCACAAGGCACTGTGGCTCAAATTCTGGGTGTAGCGCCT
>TARA_R110001583_G_scaffold38125_6_pt1 | contig 13728 bp, 11 predicted proteins | sample TARA_R110001583 | Tara Oceans TARA_R110001583 (sample SAMEA4398432) | marine metagenome | biome: Polar Biome; feature: [MES] marine water layer (ENVO:01000295) within the mesopelagic zone...; material: water (ENVO:00002006), including particulate matter (ENVO:01000060) such as...... | reverse complement strand
CGACAATAGAACAACTATTCTCTTCAATCCATGCCTTGTACCTAATCCTTTCTCGACTCGCTGAAACCTTGATTTTAAGGTGGATCGGGTATAGATCATTCGATACTGATTTCTTTAACCTTAGCCACTTTATCTCGTGACCAATGATTAATCGCCCAACTGATAATATCATCAACTGTTTCGTTAATTAGAGTGGGATCAGGGGCTTGTCCTAAAAAGTTTAGCGCCGCGATTAATGCTGGTTGGGGCTTGTTGTTATTAATACTAGGGGCTTTATTTTGTTTGCTTAGTTTATAGCCATCAGTTGTTATGGCTAATGGTACATGTCCATATTCTGGTGTTGGGCTATTTAATGTGGTGAATAATGTCAATTGTCTTGCGGTGGGTTCAAGTAAATCACAACCGCGAATAACATGGTTAATATTTTGATGAATATCGTCAACGACTACCGCAAGCTGGTAAGCAAATAATCCATCTTTACGATGAATAATAAAATCTTCTTTTGCTAACGCTTTCTCACAATAAACTTTTCCTTGAAAAATATCATCGAATTGATAAAGACCATAAGGATTGATTAAACGAATAGCACTGTTTTGTTTAGATTGGTTTAGTGTGCGGCAATGACCTTGATAAATACCGCCAAGCGCTTTAATTTCTGCCCTAGTGCATTGACAATAATAACTGAGATTTTGCTGCCGTAAGTCACTTAAAGTGTCTTGATATATTTCTGACTGCTGGCTTTGATACAGCACAGACTCATCCCAATATAAACCAAACGCTTCAAGGGTTGCTAAAATAGCAGAGCTAGCACCTACTTGTTCTCGAGGAGGATCAATGTCTTCTATACGTACTAACCATCTTCCTGAACACCCGTTAGAAGAGATAAAAGATTTAGCATCTAAAAAACTCGCCAGAGCGGCGATTAAAGAACCAAAATGGAGAAATCCAGAAGGAGATGGAGCAAAACGACCACGGTAAGCGTTGCTGCTTGGTGACTGTGGCCGTTCACAGAGCGGAGTACTATTTAGTAGTGCTTGCTTAGTCAATGACTTAGCCAGCCATTTGGCGCTCTTTAATTTCTGCTAGTGTTTTACATTCAATACAAAGATCTGCAGTAGGTCTTGCTTCTAAACGGCGAATGCCAATTTCGATACCACAAGATTTACAAAAGCCAAAATCGTCGTTCTCAATTAATTGTAACGTTTTCTCAATTTTTTTGATGAGCTTACGTTCACGATCTCGAGTACGTAATTCAAGACTAAACTCTTCTTCTTGGGCTGCTCTATCAACCGGATCAGGAAAGTTAGCGGCTTCATCTTGCATATGACTCACTGTGCGATCAACTTCTTGACGAAGTTGTATACGCCATGCATCTAAAATCTTTTTAAAATGCTCTTGTTGGGGGGTACCCATATATTCTTCGTTAGCTTTTTCTTGATACGGCTCTACGCCAGCTAATGCTAAAATACCTAATGTCTTGCCTTTACTTGTTGGCATGCTGAATCTCCTAATACTACAAAGACCAAGGTTGTTTGATGAGGACATCAGTTAACTTTTACCTTGGTTGTATTTGCCAATACTATTATATAATAGACCTAAAATATCAGAACTATATGGTATCACTCATGATAAAAATCAATGCTTCGAGTTAATAAAGTTCAAATAAAAAAAATAAGCTTTAATATCAACACTTTACTTTGTTCGAAAACAATGGGCGCTCAGCCTTTATCAGTGACTTTTTAAATGAGCAGGCTTTTTTAGCAATTTTCCCTAGGGTTAGTCAATCATTATCTTGTTTTTTAGTGATAATTAATTATTTTAATTTATAAGTTATGAACTAAAGTTTTTGTCTTAATCAAACAATAACATGTAAATATCTCTTAAGTAGTCTATTTCCAAATAGAAAATACATTAATCTTTTATATCAATGGAAGATATTAACGGACATTTTCGATGTCAATAGTATTTCGGAAGCAGATAGGTGTGCTTTATAGGCTATTATTTCAACACCCACTTTAGATGCTTCTAGCAGAAGTTTGCCATAGTTAGGGTCGATATGATTAGCTGGCGATACACTATTTATTCCACTGTGTAATACTGCAAAAAGTAAAATAGCTCTTTTGCCTTGCTCAACCATTTCAATTAGCTCACGAATATGCTTTTGGCCTCTAACGGTAACGGCATCAGGAAAATAGCCTTGCTGATCTTCCAAAAAAGTACAGCTTTTTACTTCTAGGTAGCAATCTACTTTATCGCTATCGGTAAGCATAAAATCGACTTTACTATTTTCAGAACCGTATTTAACCTCACGTTTAAGCGTTTCATAACCGGTTACTTCAGCAATAACGTGATTATTAATTGCTTCTTCTACTAATCGGTTTGCAGCAATAGTATTAACACAAATGAGATGACCTTGTTTGGTCTCTGTTAGCTCCCAACTATAAGGATATTTTCTTTTAGGATTATCTGATGTTGAATACCAAACAGTGTCGCCCTCACAGCCACAATTTTTCATAGAGCCCGTGTTCGATACATGTATTGTTGTTGTGGTTCCGTCTTCAAGTATTACGTCAGCTAAGAATCTTTTATATCGTTTTATTAAGGTCGCTTTTTTTAAATTAATTTTCATTGAATAGCATGAGTTATTAGTTTTTTTCATTTTACGATAAAAAATCGTAATAACGCTAATCTTTAATTAATAAAACTATCTAGCCAATTTTTAGCGTATTTAGTGTTGCTAAAAAAATTAAATTGAACGGAGCTACTTTGATAAATACGTTGTAGTTGTAGCTGTAAAATGTCGGCATAGGTGCTATCAATTATAACGGCAGCAATAGCTACCATACCATTCTCTACTCGGTAATGTGTTGTTTCAATTAGATTTTGTTCAGTGTCAGGAGTGAAGACACCTTTACCTTTAAATGTGATGAGTGATGCCCAAGGATTACTGCGCATTTTTTCAGTAATAATTTTAATGTCCTGATGGTATTGCTCGCTGATAACCTCATTGAAAGTACCTTGCTCATCAATATCAATCAATAAAATATTGTTTTGTTGTTCAATACGATAACTTCCGTGTGCTGAATATTGCATGAGTGTTCTTCCTCTAGCTAAATTTTGTTTGATGTTATTGATAGCAATTTTTTAAGCGTTTGCCAAGTAAGCATATTTAATTTTATTTGCAAATTTATCTTTATTTCATTATTCATAAGGTTGTAACTGGTCGGTGCATTGCCGTTTTCTGTCTCTTAAGTTAACGGTTATAATACTTGTTATTACTTTCTTTTGTGGTGTATCCATTAATCATTATCAACAATGTTAACTTCATTATGTTGCAATTATTATAGGCAAAATGCAAAACGACGCTATTTTTTAACTTGGTTAACTATTAAAGCGTAAAAATTGTTATAATGTTCACCATTGTTTTCCTATCGTTTTTCTAGTGTTTAGCTTATATGTCAGCATCAACGCCTTTGCCCATTGAGGCAATTAAAACTCATTTTTGTCAAGCACTGACAGAACACCTTACGGTTATTTTGTCAGCGCCACCGGGTGCGGGAAAGTCTACTTGCTTACCTTTGTGGCTACTCAATCTTGAAGTATTAACACAGCGCAAAATATATTTATTGCAACCGCGCCGCCTTGCCGTTAAAAACATTGCCACTTATCTCGCAAATCAATTAAATGAACCGGTGGGTCAAACGGTTGGTTATCGTTTGCGTAATGAAACAAAAGTCTCTAAAAATACTCGTTTAGAGGTGATCACTGAAGGTATTCTAACGCAAATAATTCAACATGATGCTGAGCTTAGTCACTGTGCTTTAGTGGTATTTGATGAGTTTCATGAGCGTAGTTTACAGGGCGATTTAGCCTTCGCTTTAACGCGTGATATTCAGCAAGGTTTACGTGACGATTTGAAAATATTATTGATGTCAGCAACCTTAGACACCGACTATTTAAATAAAGCATTGCCAGACGCTATTACGGTGGCGAGTGAAGGGCGAAGTTATCCTGTTGATGTTACTTATAACGCACCTGCTAACGTTCAACGTTGGCGGGCTCACGCGCTTAATATTATTAAACAACAAGCCTATGAACACCAAGGCTCTACGTTAGTCTTTTTACCGGGTGTTGCCGATATTCGCTTTATTGCGCAAGCATTGAGTTCAGATGTTATCGATGATTTATTACTTTGCCCTTTGTTTGGCGACTTAACGTTAAAGCAGCAACAACAGGCGATTGAACCTTGTCAGTCGGGTAAGAGAAAATTAGTACTAGCGACCAATATTGCAGAAACCTCACTGACCATTGAAGGGGTTAGTTTAGTTATCGATTGCGGCTTAGAAAAAGTGGCTAGTTACGACAGTGCTAGTTTGATGAACAAATTGGTACAAAAGCAAATAGCCAAAGCATCAGCGATACAAAGAGCAGGGCGAGCAGGGCGTTTAATGGCGGGACATTGCATTCGTTTATATGCAAAAGATGATTTTGAACGTCGACCGGATCAAAGTGTCAATGACATTCAGCAGGCTGATTTACTACCTACGCTAATAGAAGTGGCACGATGGGGCGTGAATACATTAGTTGATTTACCTTTATTAGAGCTGCCGACAGCAGTTAAAGAGCAGCAAGCATGGCAAGAGCTGAAAAGTTTAGCCATTATAGATCATAATAATCGATTAACTCCCCATGGTGAGCAAGTCGCGCAATTACCTTGTCACCCTAGATTCGCTCACATGTTACTTTGTGCAAACACATTAATAGCCAAAGAATTACCACAAAAAAATGTTCAACAACTGACTTTTCTCGCTTGTATCATTACGGCATTATTAGAAGGGCGAGATATTTTACCCAATGAACAGAGTCGATTTGATTGTAATCTTGAACACAGAATAACTCAGTTGCTAGCCCAATGGCATAGACCTTATGGTGCGCTAGCTAGCATTATTAAACAAGTTAAAAATTTAGCACAAAAAATGAAATTAACCGGCCTTGATAACCTAGTTAAAATGCAGGTAGGGTTAGACAAAACAGGTTTATTGCTTGCTTATGCTTACCCAGAACGCCTAGCTAAAGCGCGTGGAGCACTAGGCGACTTTATTTGTGCTAATGGCAAAGGGGTCACTTTAAATGATCAAGATGCTTTAGCCGGAGAAGATTTTTTGGTGATCGCTGATTTAATGCAATCGCAAGGAGTTTTACAAGTTCGTTTGGCTGCTACTATTGATTTATGCCAAATAGAAGAAGTGTTTACTGGACAAATTATTGAGCAAGAAATTGCCATGTTTGATCAAGTTAGTGGGAGAATAATTGCTCGTTCACAAACTAAATTAGCCGCGCTGACCTTGCAAGAAAAAATAAGTCAAAATACGCTAACAAAAGCAAGTATCGCTAAAATGTGGTGTGACCTAGTCAAGCAAAAAGGATTAGGTTTTCTTAATTGGCAAGAGCAAGACATAGCATTAAAGGCGAGATGGCAATGGTTGAATGATTATTTTTCAGAATACAATTTACCTGATATTAGCGAAAAAGCATTATTAGCGAATTTATCTGATTGGTTTTTGCCGTTTGTTGGTGAAATAAAATCAACGGCTAAGTTAGCTAAAATAGATTTATCATCAATGTTATTATCTTTACTTGATTACCAACAACAGCAAGTATTAAAAACAGCAGCACCTAATGTTTATATTGGCCCAACAGGACGTCATTGTCCCATTCGTTATTCCAAAGAAAAATCGCCTAAAGTATCACTCCCCATGCAAGAACTTTATGGATCGACACAAACACCTACCATAGGAAATATGAATAATAATCAAGGTATTCCCTTATTATTAGAGTTATTATCGCCAGCACAACGCCCTATTCAAGTGACACAAGATTTAGCGAAATTTTGGGTGGGTAGTTATCAATCTGTGCGAAAGGATATGAAATCAAATTATCCCCGTCATTTTTGGCCAGACGATCCTGCAAATGCAGAACCAACCAATAAAACCAAGCGCCACTTAAAAAATCAAAACTAGGATTGCATCACTTTATGCCTACAAAGAAAAAAATTGAAATGCCGGTTCATGCAAATAAAAAAGGGTTGCGTTGGTTAGCTGTTACCGGAGCAAAATTTGCTCTTTCACTTGCTTTTGCGTTAGCCATTTTTATGATTTATTTAGATGCTAAAGTACAGAAAACTTTTGAAGGCCAGCGATGGCAGATACCAGCGCAAATTTATGGTCAAATAGAATCAGTTCAAATTGGCGACACTATTGAGGCTAACCTCATAACAAAGTCACTGAGAATAAATGGCTATAGTAAAGTAAGATCAGTCACGGCACCGGGGCAGTTTGCTCAATCTTCGCATAGATTAATTATTTATCGTCGCGCATTTGCTTTTCCTAACGTTGAGCTCGGTGCTGCCCAAGGCGCTAGTGCTGAAGCCATACGCTTAACTATTGACTTTAGAAATAATAAAGTGAGTCAGTTATTTGTTGACGACGATGCTGTTGAACAAGTAAAACTCGAACCGATATTATTAGCGAGAATAGTGCCTGACAATAAGGAAGACCGTGTTTTAGTGGCATTAGAGCGTATACCTACGCTTTTACTTGATACGTTACTATTGGTTGAAGATCGTAACTTTTATCATCACCAAGGAATTTCACCGTTAGGTATTTTACGAGCTTTGTATAACAATATTATCGCGGGTCGCACTGTTCAAGGAGGTAGCACTTTAACGCAACAGCTTGTTAAAAATATGTTTTTAACGCGAGAAAGAACATTAGTTCGAAAAGTTAAAGAAGCTCTTATGGCGCTAATTATTGAATTACGTTATAGCAAGGATCAACTGCTTGAGGCCTACATTAATGAAGTGTATTTAGGGCAACATTATGCCAATGGTATTCATGGCTTTGGTTTAGCCGCTAAATTTTATTTTGGTAAGCCTTTAGCTGAGTTAAGCAGCGGGCAAATGGCACTTCTTGTTGCACAGGTAAAAGGACCAAGTTATTACGATCCTTGGCGACATCCACAAAGAGCGAAGCAGCGTCGTGATTTGATTTTACGTTTAATGTTTGAGCAAAACTTACTTTCTATACAAGAGTTTGAACAAACACTGACGTCGTCATTGTCTATACGTAAACATCGACGCTTTAAAACGGAGCAATATCCTGCTTTTTTGCAATTAGTTAAACGAGAACTTAACCAGTATTTAAGTACTTATCAACAAAAAATGGGTATTCGGGTTTTTACCGGTTTTTCTCATGTGTCTCAACAGTTATTAGAAGAAACTGTGGTCAGCCAATTAGCTCAATTAGAGAAAACACATCATCAAAAAGATTTACAAGCAGCGATGATTGTTACTGATATTGCCAGTGCTGAAATCCGTGCGCTAGTGGGCGATAGACAAAGTGGCTATGCCGGATTTAACCGTGCATTAGATGCAAAAAGGCCCGTAGGATCGTTAATCAAACCGGCTATTTATTTAGCGGCGCTAGAGCGTTTTGAGCAATTTAATTTTGCCAGTTTACTAGCCGACGAACCTATTACCTTGAGTAGTGGTAGCGGTAACAGCAGTCAAGGTAAAAAGTGGCAGCCTAAAAATTATGATGGTAAGTATCGCCATCAAGTGCCATTAATTGACGGCTTAGTTAAGTCTTTAAATATTCCAACCGTAAATTTAGGGATGAGTTTGGGGTTAGAAAATATTGCGAATGCTATCCATTTACTTGGGTTTGAAGACGATATTGTTACGCGTCCTTCCATATTATTAGGCGCTATTAATATGTCACCTTTGCAAATTAATCAAATGTATTTAGCATTCGCCAAACAAGGTGAATTAGAGCAAGTACATGCGATTAATAAAATTGTTTCATCCTCTGGTGGCACGCTGTGGCAATTTGAACCGGTTGCTACCAAGGTTATCTCAACCAATGCTGCCTATCTTATGGATTATGCTTTAATGCAAGTAGCCGTAACGGGTACTGCTAGATCGCTTACTTGGCGACTGAAAAATAGCAAGGTTGCAGGTAAAACAGGTACGAGCAATGATCTACGCGATAGTTGGTTCGTTGGTTTTGATGCGAAAAACCTAGTCACTACTTGGTTAGGAAAAGATAATAACAAAACCACCGGTTTAACAGGCAGTAGTGGCGCGTTATTACTTTTTACTGAATTCATTAAAAAGCAGGGCGTAGTGAATAAAAAACCTAATCAACCTAACGCGATAGCAATGACAGTATTTGAAGTAGAAACGGGTAACGCAGTCACATCAGATTGTGCTAATACACAAATATATCCTGCTATCTTAGCTGGGGTGTCGTTAAGCAAAGATTGTTTAAAAGAAAGGACGGATAAAAAGTCTTGGTTGGAAAAATTATTTAGTTTTACCAAAAGCTAAATGTGGTTTCTTAAATATAATCACGAGTATTAAAAGCAGATCCGCACTCAGAATACTAGTAAGAGTGCTCTTTTAATCATAACTAATCGTATTAATCAGTGAAAGTGACTTGAAGTCTTTCTGTCGCGGCGATATCAATAATAGTGCTATCACCTAGGCTTCTTTGTAGTTTTGCAGCTGTTTTATCTGCGCCGTAGCTTTCAGCAAAGCTGATTATATCTTGACCGTTACACACGACCTTTAACGCTATCGCTCTATCTTTTAAATGATAAGATTTAGCTATTCTTTTATATTTATAAACTTTATTCGTCGTAACAGATTTACAAATACTTATTAAGGCTTTTTCTATGGTGGGATTCATTGCTGCTTTGCTTGGTAAACTAAATGCCAGTATAAGAATTACTGTAGTTAATGGGATAAATACACTTTTCAATATTATCATTCTATTCTCCATTTTAGTTAATTAAATAGCGACAACTCATATGCTTCTGTCTATAAATAGTGGTATGTTTTTAATAATAAGTTGTTAACACTTATGTGGAGGATGTAACAAAAGGCATGCTTTAATTTCATGTTGATATCGCTATGTTTATGATCACATTTATATTTGTTCTTTAATGACATCGCACCCTGTTATTATCTAATTACAACTTGTAACAATTTGACATATAAAATCTCAGGTAAAATCAATTTTTTTGGATTTAATAGTAAAGGTATTGAATAACTTTTGATTTAAAATGAAAGTAACACTGTTTTTATATACAGTTTTAAGGTGTGTTGTGATATTGTACCGTTGTAAGTTGAAATATTTTTAAGTTCACAAATATAACTAAGGAATAATAATGGCAGTTGAAAGTCGATTTGTCGTCATTAGACATGGGGTGGAGGCAAAAACATTTATGGATAAGAAATCAGCAGATGATTATGACAAAATGTTGGATATGGCTGATAATTTGGCCGATGTTTTTGCAAAGTCACCCATAGATCTCAGTGATGCCGCCAGTGAAGAGTTGAGTATTTATTTAGCTGAACATCGTGATGAAGTGCTAATTGCTTTACTTGCAAAAAAAGCACCTCCAGCACCGGTAAAGAAAGTCACCAAAAAGTCTGTTGAAAAAGAGACAGAGAAGGCTTCTACTAAGTAATTAATGAAAATTAAGTTAATATATTTTATTGAATATTGTTAATGGGTTTTGTGAATAAATAATGTGATTGAATACCAAGTTGTCCGTAGTCACCGAAAAACACTGTCATTGCAAGTTAGGTATGGCCAAGTGCTCGTTCGAGCACCTTATTGTGTTGATGAAAAATTCATTAGTACCTTCATTGAAAAAAAATCAGCTTGGCTAAAAGCTAAAATTATACAGCAAAGCCAAGCGGATGATCTTTGCTGTGATTTCAGTCAAGGTTCAACGCTATTTTTATTTGGGAAATTAGTCACCTTACATATTACTTTTGCCAAAAAAGTACAGACTTTGTTAAGTGATGATATTAATAACAAGCAAATATTAACTATAGTATTGGCTGAGCGTAATAAAAAAAAATTGAGCAATAAAGTGTTATTAGCCACCGCGGTTAAAAAGCATATTGAACAATATTTTAAACAGCAAGCTGAACATATTATTCCACTGAAAGTGGCAACATATGCTCAGTTAACGTCATTAAAACCTTCGAGTATCAAAATAAGACAATATCGTTCTCGGTGGGGAAGCTGCAATAGCCGTGGCGAATTAAGCTTTAACACTTTATTAATGATGTTACCTATTGACGTTATCAATTATGTTGTGGTTCATGAGCTATGCCATCTACAACATTTAAATCATTCGAAAGAATTTTGGCAACTTGTTGCTAAGTATTTTCCTCACTATAATCAAGCTAAACAATGGGTAAAAACCAATCAATCCAATTTATTATGGCGCCTTCCATTGTAATAAGTCGTCTCAACCTGTGCCAAAATTGCTTTTTGTTCACTATTTTCATTTAGCGGCCAAAAATTAACTACCATAGAGACGTAAAAAAATAAAATCCCCTTGTCTTCTGATAAGTCGCCGTGAAAATAGCTGTTGTGGTTTTTTATGTATAATTTATAACTTTTTATTCTGTTTTGCTAGTGTGAATAAAGGTTGACAGATGCGACTAAATCAGGCATTTTACTACCCATGTATATTACAGAACAGCACATTACCATTATTATAACCACCACCCAAATCGAGATGGCGGTCGCTGGCTAACGTGTAAAAAAAATAATTTTATCGAAGCCCGTGACCTGCAAAGGTGACGGGCTTTTTTTATGTTCAGAATAAATAGTCGCTCACGATCATATGACGTTACATGGAGTAACTTAATAGACAAGGTAGGATACCTATTGTCTTGATGTGTAATAGTGAGTAATTGTTAACTATAAATAAAGTAGGAAAAATAATGCGTGTACTTAAATTTGGTGGCTCATCATTAGCTTCAGCTGAGCGTTTTCGTCAAGTGGCCGATATCATAAGAGATAAAAGCCAATCGTCAAAAGTTGCTGTCGTTGTTTCGGCGCCACAAGGTGTAACTAACCATTTAGTTGCCATGGCTGAGAATATCAGTGATGAAGCAAAGATGGTTACCGATCTTAATCATTTTAAGCGCGCTATTACCTCAATTATTGAAGACTTATCTGCGAGTTTACCTGAATTTAACTCACAACATTGTGAACAAGCACTGACTAATTATGAGCATCAGCTTCAGCGCTACATGCAAGGAATCACGCTGTTAACTTACTGTCCTGATCATATTCGTGCTCGCATTATTAGTACAGGTGAGCGCTTAAGCGTTGCCATTCTTGATTCAGTATTACAGTCATCAGGTTTACAAGTATCACTACTAGTACCAGAGAAATTTCTATTTACTAATGAATCATCATTAAATGCAGTAGCTGATTTAGTCCTTTCTAAAGAAAAATTTATCGCTGAATATGACACACTGAATCAAGTGTCGTTAATGCCTGGTTTTATCGGTATGAGTGTTAATAGAAACGGTGGCGAAGGTCAAATTACTACCTTAGGTCGCAATGGCTCTGATTATTCTGCGGCAGTACTAGCGGTATGTATGCAAGCCGACTGTTGTGAAATTTGGACCGATGTGGATGGCGTTTATAATGCTGACCCTCGTATGATTAAAGAAGCTAAGCTACTTGACTATTTGTCGTATCAAGAAGCTATGGAGTTATCTTATTTTGGCGCTAGCGTGTTGCACCCGAAAACGATTGGTCCAATCGCTCAGTACCATATCCCTTGTCTAATCAAAAATACCAGTAATCCAGCTGCGCCGGGTACTCTTATCTCTAATGAGAATGATCAGCAAAAACGTGTTAAAGCTATTTCTAACCTTGATCATTTAACAATGGTTAATGTATCAGGACCGGGTATGAAAGGAATGGTGGGTATGGCAAGTAGAGTCTTTGCTACCATGAGCCGTGAAAATATTTCTTTAGTATTAATTAGTCAATCATCAAGTGAATATTGCATTAGTTTTTGTATTTACTCTAGTGACGCATTACGTGCAGAGCAAAGTTTAAAAGACGAATTTGAATTAGAGCTACTTAATGGCTTACTTGAGCCAGTTGCCTTAAAAGGTGAGTTATCAATTGTTTCCTTGGTGGGTGATGGTATGCATCATCAACGTGGTGTGGCGGCTAAATTCTTCAGCTCATTAGCCCAAGCTAGAGTTAACGTGGTAGCGATTGCGCAAGATTCATCAGAGCGTAGTATCTCAGTGGTCATTGAACAACGCAAATGTACAGATGCAATGAAAATTAGCCATCAAAACTTTTTCTCTCATAAGCCTACAATTGATGTGTTCTTAGTCGGTTGTGGTGTTGTTGGTAGCGAATTAATTGCTCAAATTTCTCGTCAGCAAGCCAGTCTTAAAGAACAAAATATTGCCTTAACTGTTTACGGTATCGCTAATTCTAAAGGCATGATTTTTGATAAAGCCGGTATCGATTTAGATAATTGGCAAGCAGCGATGGAAAAAGGTGCTGATAATAAACAAGCCCTAGAAGTCAATGTTGAGAATATCAAAGGCTTTGTGCGTGATAATCATTTAATTAATCCTGTGTTAGTCGATTCAACCTCTAATGAAGGATTAGCAATGAGCTATGTTGGTTATTTGGCTGAAGGCTTCCATGTAGTAACACCCAATAAAAAAGCGAATACCGATTCATGGCAGTATTACCAAGAATTGCGCACTACTGCACAAAAAACTAACCGTCGATTTTTATATGAAACAACAGTTGGCGCAGGTTTACCGGTAATTGATACTTTGCAAAGTTTAATTAAAGCAGGCGATAAACTTCAGCGTTTTGAAGGGGTTTTATCTGGCTCTTTATCTTATATCTTTGGTAAGTTAGACGAAGGCATGGCGCTGTCAGCGGCAACGGCAATAGCCAAAGAAAATGGCTTTACTGAACCGGATCCTCGTGATGATCTAAGTGGTTTAGATGTTGCGCGTAAATTATTAATTATGGCGCGTGAAGCCGGTATGCAATTAGAATTGTCTGATATTACGATTGAATCAGTATTACCAAATGATTTTGATGACAGTGGTGATGTAGATGAATTTATGGCTAACTTAACTAAGCTAGACAATGATTTCAGTACTCGTATTGCTGCAGCAAGCGCTGAAGGTAAAGTGTTACGTTACATTGGTAATATTGTTGAGGGTAAATGCCAAGTGTCTATTGAAGCAGTCGATAGCACTCATCCTTTATACAGCATTAAAGATGGCGAAAATGCGTTAGCGATTCACAGTCGTTATTATCAGCCATTACCATTTGTTTTACGTGGCTATGGTGCGGGTGCCGCTGTTACTGCTGCCGGTGTTTTTGGTGACATCTTAAGAACACTCGCTTGGGAGCAACAGCACTAATGACAACAGATACAGTTACAAGTGACGAGCTTTTTAGTCACGAATTAACTCAAGAACAACGTGTGTCAGTATTTGCTCCTGCTTCTATTGGTAACGTTAGCGTTGGCTTTGATGTCTTAGGTTTAGCGGTTAAGCCAGTTGATGGTACCTTGTTAGGTGACGTTGTTACTGTTGAGCAGGCAGATGAAGATAGCTTAGTGGTTATTGGCGCTTTTGCCGATAAACTGCCAAGCAACAAAGAAGATAATATTGTTTGGTCATGTTTACAGCTTTTTAATCAAGCATTGACTGACGTAAAACAAAATATAAGCAAAGTTAAGCTGACATTAGATAAAAAAATGCCAGTGGGTAGTGGTTTAGGCTCGAGTGCTTGCTCTGTCGTTGCTGCTTTAGTTGGCTTAAATTCATTTTATGCTAAGCATAAGAACTTTAGC
>TARA_R110001583_G_scaffold37084_11_pt1 | contig 13744 bp, 10 predicted proteins | sample TARA_R110001583 | Tara Oceans TARA_R110001583 (sample SAMEA4398432) | marine metagenome | biome: Polar Biome; feature: [MES] marine water layer (ENVO:01000295) within the mesopelagic zone...; material: water (ENVO:00002006), including particulate matter (ENVO:01000060) such... | reverse complement strand
TAATTGGTACATTAAATCAATGGGCAAACAGTGTTTGATAACACCTGCAATTATGATCATTTTCCTTTAGAGGCTTCTGCTTGCACTTAACTTATATAAATGACTTCATAATGTTACGAAAACCTTTTCGTAGATCAAATGTCCTATGATCGGGGACTTGGCAAAAAAGCGTTCTGTGTCATATTGATAGTGAAATTGGAGTTTTATAACTTATAGTTATATATTTAAGGTATGTAACTACTGTTCCACCAAACTTAAGCTTCAATTTTATGAAAATCCCATTGTTTTTAAGTGGATTATTGCTGATTATAATTTCATGCGGTGATCGTCCGTCGAAAGAAACTGCAACTACCACCGAAGAATCCCCTAAAATCAAGGATTATTTACCATTTTCTGAATTGTCTCTGGATGATTTGTCCGGGTTTAAAGTAGAGACTCCCAATTGGAAAATTGTAGGGGATGTGTATGCTGATAGATCATTGGATAAAACGTTGACATTCTCCCCTGGAAAGGGAATTTTGGCCAACATTCCAGAGAAGGAGACCAAAAAAAATGGGCACATATTCACAAATTTTGACCATGGGGATATCGAAATTGAAGTGGATGTAATGATTCCGGTCAACTCTAATTCCGGAATTTATTTTCAGGGCAGATATGAAGTGCAATTATTGGATAGTTGGGGAGTAAAGGAACCAACATCCGGTGATATGGGCGGAATTTATCAGAGATGGGATGATGCCCGCGGTAAGGGAAATGAGAATTTCGAAGGACATTCTCCAAAGATCAATGCATCAAAATCACCTGGACTTTGGCAGCATTTTAAAATTATTTTTCATGCTCCCAAATTTGATGATTCAGGTCATAAGACAAAGAATGCCGTTTTCCAAGAAGTATGGTTAAATGGCGTGTTGATTCAAGAAAATGTTGAAGTTACAGGCCCTACAAGGTCTTCTGCTTTTCAGGATGAAAAGGCAACAGGTCCATTGATGATTCAAGGCGATCACGGTCCCGTTGCGCTAAAGAACATCATGTATAAAAAGTATGTAGATAAAAAGCTGACCTTGACCGACATGTATATGACAGAATATGAAAGTAATTCTGATACAATTGCCGGTTTGGACACTCTTAGTGTGGTTAGGGATATAAAGGCTGACAGTATTTCAGCCAAAATGGTCACAGGAGATAGGGTGAAAAGAATACTGAAGTATGATGGTGAAATGGTTATTCCCAACGCTGGCCAGTATCTCTTTAATATTGGGTTGAATCATGGCGGAGCCCTTTTAGTAATTGGCAATGATACCGTTGTTGATTTAAATGGCAGCTTTAGTTTGGATGAACCGGGAATAGGAGTAGTGGAGCTGGAAAAAGGTACACTTCCTTTTACGTTTATTTACAATAAACACAATCCTTGGAACACTGGATTCAGAATAGATGTAGAAGGTCCTGAAATGCAAAAAATGCCCTTACATGCAAAAAACTCTTTAAGTGCAGCTAAGAAGGGATCGGATAATGATGTACTTATTACGGTGGCAGAAGAGACTATTACCCAACGTGGATATATGATGCATGGTGATGAAAAAAGGACACACTGTATTGCGGTTGGGAGTCCTGAACGTATAAATTATTCATACGATTTAAGCAGAGGGGCCCTGCTACAAGTATGGCAAGGCGATTTTCTGGATGTTACCCAAATGTGGCATTCCCGTGGCAATAGTCAGCTGGCGGAACCAAAGGGATTTTCAGTATCCTTTCATGGAGATCCAGATTTTATGACTTTGGAGAATAAGGACATGGTTTGGCCAGATAGCATACCGTCTAACATAAGGTTTAAACCATTGGGTTATGAAATGAGGGACAATGGACTACCTGTTTTTTTACATCAGGAAGAAGGGACGTCTATTAGCAATTCGTTTAAAATCTCTGAGAATGGACGTGGACTTGAGCGCAGCATTGGCATTTCGGGCAATGAGGACATTTGGCATAAAATTGCCGAAGGGGAATCCATTAAGAAGCTGGAAGATGGCACCTTCATTGTCAACGATGAAAGTTATTTTATCGATTTTTCCGGAAATAGCGACTTAAATCCCATTATCCGTCAATCCAATGGCAAGGATGAATTACTTCTAAAAATACCCGCAGGTGGTGGGAATATTACTTACAATATTATTTGGTAACCCAAAACAACCAATTATGCAGATTTTAAGACAGGCAGTTTTCTTTATATTCCTATTAGGGACAGTACACGGTACATTTGGACAGAGTAGTTCAGAAATGGCCAAAAAGGAAGCGGAATATTATAAAATAGTGGATGTGCCCATTCCAAATGATGTTGTATTGGAAGTAGGAGGATTGGCATTTACGGATGACGATAAGTTGGGGGTGTCTACCAGAAGGGGTGAAGTATGGTTAATAGACAAGCCGTATAGTCCAAAACCGGTTTATAAGAGATTTGCACACGGAATGCACGAAACCTTGGGCTTGGCTTATAAGGACAATGGTTTCTATCTTTCCCAACGAGGTGAACTTACTAGATTGGATGACAGGAATGGGGATGGCAAGGCCGACAGTTATAAGACCATTTATACATGGCCTTTGTCCGGTAATTACCACGATTATTCCTATGGACCGTTAATTTTGCCCAATGGGGATATGTTGGTCACCTTAAATTTGTCCTGGATAGGCCACGGGGCTAGTTTGGTAAAATGGAGGGGATGGATGTTGAAAATAACACCAGAAGGGGAAATGACCCCTATTGCAACCGGCTTAAGGTCACCTGCAGGTTTTAATGTGAATGCTGAAGGCGACTATTTTTATACCGAAAATCAAGGGGATTGGGTAGGATCCGGAAGGATGACCCATTTGGAAGTGGGCGATTTTGCTGGTAATCCGGAAGGATTACGTTGGACAGATGACCCGCAATCACCATTAAAATTGAAACAGGAAGAAATCGAAAAGCAATCGGGCCTAAGTCTTTATGAATACGCTAAAAAGGTACCGGCCCTTAAGGCTCCAGCTATCTGGTTCCCGCATACCATTCAAGGGATTTCTACTTCAGATATTCTTTATGATACTACCAATGGAAAATTTGGGCCCTTTGAAGGCCAAATGTTTATTGGTGACCAAGGCCACAGTAAGATTATGCGGGTATTTATGGAGAAGGTCAATGGGGTGTACCAAGGTGCTTCCTTCTTATTTCGTGAAGGTTTTTCATCAGGAATATTGCGCATGATCTGGGGCAGTGATTCCAGTATGTTCGTGGGGATGACAAGTAGGGGATGGGCCTCAACAGGGAAAGCTCCATATGGCCTGCAAAGATTGGAGTGGACGGGGAAAGTACCCTTTGAAATAAAAACTATGAAAGCGCTTGATGATGGATTTCAATTGGAATTCACTCAACCTGTGAATAAAAAGTTGGGCAGTCAAGTAACTAATTACGAAATGAAAAGTTTTACTTACCAATATCACAATACCTACGGTAGTCCCATAGTGGAAGAACAACCGGTTATGGTACACAAAGCCGAGGTGTCTTCAGATGGATTGTCAGTAAAATTAACATTGCACGGCATGCGTTTGGGTTTTATCCACGAGATAAAAATTCCAGACCTTACCTCTAATTCGGGAAAGAAACTACTGCATGACACGGGTTATTACACACTTAACGAAGTCCCAGGTGGAGTGTTGAAGTCTCCGCAGATGACTGGTATGGTTAAATCGGGTAAAACTATCGTACAACCCAAAAGAATTACCAAAATGCCCAGTGATTGGAACAATAAGTCCGATCAAAAATTGATGATCGGTACCAAACCGGGATTGAAGTATGATGTTGAGGAAGTACAGGTTAAAAGGGGAGCTAAGGTAGAGCTCACTTTTAACAATAACGACGATATGATGCACAACCTAGTAATTACCCAGAAGGGCAAGGAGTCGGTAGATAAGGTAGGGCAAATGGCCTTGATGCTGGGCCTTGATGGACCGGATTATAACTATGTTCCGGATACCGATTTAGTTCTTTATCACACTGCTATTATGCAACCGGAAACAGCGGAAAAAATTTATGTTAAAATGCCAGAGGAACCTGGCGAATATTGGATAGTATGTACTTTTCCAGGTCATTCATCGGTGATGAGGGCCAAGCTTATTGTCCAATAATACTGAATAGATTACCTGCAGTTTGTTGGCTTAGTTGTTTTTAAACAGACACTAGTAGGTTCTTGATGAAATTGCTCACTCTTATTTCTTAATGTGCAAGTTGTTCGGGAATATTTCTCTTTGCCACCGTTAAATTATGATTTTTTGTAAAGAAAAAATTGTAGATTTAATTGTACAGTCTAACTTAATATTGAGCCTTTTGAAAATATCATCATTAGTATTATTTCTTTGGATAGTGTTCACTAATTTCACTTATTCCCAAGGACAGGAGACATCAAAATATTCTATAGCTAATGATTCCATCAATTATAGGGAAAAGGTATTCTTGCATTTGGACAAGTCATATTACAATGCAGGGGAAGATATTTGGTTCAAAGTATACCTTTTAAACGCAGCTTCCCACCTATGGGATGCTATAAGGAATGTAGTATATGTAGATATTGTAGGTCCGGACAACAAAATAATAGACTTCAAAATAATTAGGATAGAAGATGGTATTGGCAATGGGGACTTTGCCCTACCTTCAGATTTATATGGAGGTGGGTATACGCTAAGGGCCTATACAAACTATATGCGAAATTTTGACGAGGCCTATTTTTTTAGGCAGCAGATATATATTAGTCCATTGAACTTTATAACGAAAAGCACTGCGACGGCTTTGGATCGGAATGATCAGGTGGAATCGGAAGTGTTATTGGAAGGGCAAATGCCCGATTTGCAATTTTTTCCTGAGGGTGGGCACTTGGTCAATGATTATTTTAATCGAGTCGGTTTCAAGATAATAGGGGCAGATGGCAGGTCTATAGATATTGAAGGTGTAATTTTAGATGATACCGGGGTTCAAATCACTGAATTTACTTCTGCCCATTTAGGGATGGGACTCTTTGATATTAAGCCCGTAGCGGGAAGAAAATACACTGCCAATATTTTGTACAATAACAAAAAATATTCCTATGATCTGCCACAAGGAGTTAATGATGGAATTGTAATGCGGGTCCAGGAATTAAGGGATTATTATCAAATAAATATTCAAACATCAAATGTCAAGGGGCTAAACGGCTATGTTTTACTGGGTAGCCAGCGCACGGGAACAATATATAATGCAGAAATTAATCAGGATAAATCTGTAGCTGTTTTTAAGGTCGATAAAAAGCTCCTTGTGACCGGTATTGCCCAATTTACACTTGTGGATGAAAAGAGTAAAGCCATATCCGAAAGATTGGTATTTTATGATGATGGCAGTTCGTCTCCCCAAATAAAAATTATTCCTACTTCGCAAACCAGTACCAAAAACAGCACGGTGGAACTAAGTGTAGAGCTGGATTCCCAAGGGAAGGAAATATCGAATTTCGGATCAAATATGTCCATTTCTGTTACGGATTTAGCAGCTTCATCACCTAGGGAACATCAATCTGACATACGAACGTATTTGTTGTTAAATTCAGAAGTAAAAGGGAAAATAGAAAATCCTGGTTATTATTTTTATTCGGAAGATCCTAAAAGAAGGCAATTTTTGGACCTGTTGATGATGACCCAGGGGTGGCGACAATTTATTGTAAATGATATGCCACGTACCCAAGGAGATTCCTTTGAGTTTGTCAAGGAAATGGGGATTTCTGTGGAAGGAGAGGTGCGTAAATTTCATAATCCGGATAGGCCGGATGTGGCCACTGTGAAATTAACTTTTCAAGACAGTAATTTGATGGGGCGCCTAAGCGTAAAATCAGACGAAGATGGAGGTTTTAAGTTTTTGGGGCTGGATATTACGGAAGATAATAAATTGGCTTTTGAAATGGTGGATTATGAGCGTCCAATGAAGGAATTTGCTGTTCACTTGGATTCCATAAGACCTGCACCAGTCAGTTCCCTTAAGAGGGTGTTCAGACTAATGGATGCTACCGGCTTTGAACAATATTTGGAGAATCCTCATGCAAGAAAAGGCTTTGATACGAATTTTGAAAACGAAATGATGAAATTGATCCAATTGGATGAAGTATTGATCTTAACTGAAGGAAGGTCCAAGAAGAAGGAGATGGATACAAAAAGAAGTACAAATTCTATTTACAGCAGTGTATCCAATACAGTGGATTTTTCCGAAATAAGAAATCAGCCCTATCCAAATATTTTGGCGGCTTTACGAGCACGTGTCCCAGGGGTTGATGTATATGGGGGATTTGTGACAATTAGAGGTGTTAATTCCATGAATTCGGAAAGAGGGACCACTCCTCTTTTCCTTTTAAATGGTGTTCCTGTAAATCAAGAAGCAATTGAAAACGTTCCTGTTTGGGAGGTCGATTTTATAGATGTTTTAAAGGGAACTAGAGCATCCATTTTTGGTTCTGAAGGAGGTAACGGTGTTATTGCGGTATACACCTTAACAGGGAAGGAGCTAAAGGATCAAAAAAATAGAGTTGTAGGCAATGTGTTTAATTACCAGGGATTTTATCAGCCTAGAAAATTTTACGAACCGGTGTATAAAAATGACGGTCTCGGGGTAAATAGGAAAAAATTTAGTACCACCCTACATTGGGAGCCCACAGTTAAAATGGATACTAGTGGAAAGACCAAAGTAATTTTCCCTACGGGAACAAAATCCTCCGTCTACAAAGTCGTTATACAAGGAATTACCAACGATGGTTTACCTCTGGCTTCCGAAGCTGTTTTTGAGGTAGATTGATTGTTGCCAAATGTGGTTTAAGTTATAACTGTAAGGCCTGCTGGTGTGGTGGGGCTAATTGCTTGGTTGGAACAGTTATTTGTGCAGAAGGTCAATATCATAATTACCTTGGTTAAGGCATTTTTGTAAAATTAACTTTCGTTAATTTTGTATAATCAACATCCTATAAATGCTGGAAAAAGAGGAAAAATTAAATACCCTTTCACATGCCCTAGGTATCATTCTTGGGTTGATAGGCTTTGTTGTCCTTTATCTTATTAACGATGGTCACAATTCCTATGGAATTTTTTCTATTAGTGTTTACAGCTTTACTTTTGTGTTGTTATTTACCGCATCTACCTTATACCACCGCGTTAGAGATCCCAAATTGAAAAACAAATTAAGAATATTGGATCATATCAGCATATATTTTTTAATTGCCGGGACCTATACACCGGTAGCATTAATAATGTTGGAAAAAGGTAATGGGTGGCTACTATTCTATACCGTCTGGGGTATAGCAGCATTTGGTACCCTAATGAAGTTGTTTTATACAGGAAAATATGAGTTTATTTCACTTCTACTATATTTGATAATGGGCTGGTTGATCGTGTTGGATTTGGATAATTTGCTTAGTCAAACAACAACTATTGGATTGGGAACTCTTTTTCTAGGGGGAGCATTTTATACTATCGGGATACTTTTTTACGCTATAGAGAGAATCCCTTATAATCATTTTATTTGGCATTTGTTTGTCTTGGGAGGTGCCATCAGCCATTGGTGTTTTATTTTGATCGATGTGCTTTAAGGCTTTATAATATCTTCGTATTCTTGGAAGAAATCTTCGAATTTTGCCATGTTTTCCTTCAAAAAAACCATGGTTTCCTGCCAAGTGTTTTTGTTGTGAATGGAAACATTGCTTAAACTGACGGAAATTCTCGATATTTCCTTGCCGTTATCAAGGAAAACCGTATCCTCGAATAGTGCATTAGGTAGATATTCCTCATTAAAAAGCGACTTGAGTGAAATCAGTTTTTCCCATAATTCCAGACGTTTCTCCAGATCTTGATTTTCAATATCCATAGAAACCATGGCAGTGGACAAATCAAAGTGGAATTTAAATGAGAAATCCTTTATTCCGGTGTTGTAAAGAATCCATTTTCTTGGAAATGACTTCCCAAAGGAAATCCAGAAACCCTGCCTTAACTTTTTTGATTCTTCTTTGCTGAACATCTAGAGGGAATAAGCAATTATGATACCCAGTATAATGACCACCAATTTACGCAGGTTGAATTTGTGCGCTTCCGAACTTTCAAACAAAATTACTGTTGATATATGAAGGAATACTCCAATTACCAGAGCATTAAGTAAGACTGCGTAGGTGTGCACAAACTCATAATTGGCGGCAATGTAGGTGCCTATTGGAGTCATCAAGGAAAAAAGTACTATAAAAAATATTGCGGACTGCAACTTAATCTTAGAGCTCAATAAAAATATGCTAAGGATGATGGCAATGGGAATTTTGTGTATTAAAATTCCATATAGTATAGTACCGTGATTTTCTATGGGCAATCCTTCAAGTAGGGAATGGATGCACAGGCTTATGAAAAGCATCCACGGAAAATCCGATTTTTCGGGATCTAAATGAACATGTCCGTGTTCGGCACCCTTGGAAAAGAATTCAAGAAAAATCTGGAGTAGGATTCCCAGCATAATAAAAACCCCGACCGTTTTTGGCTCCGCACTACCATAAACTTCTGGGAACAATTCAAATACTGTAAGTGCCAGTAAAAACGCTCCACTGAAAGCTAGGAGTAGTTTAAATACTTCCTTGTTTTTTGGTTTTGTGAAGTATACAAAGATAAAACTCAGCAATACGCCAAGAATGGGTAATAAATATTTCATTTAGGATTGGTTCTGGTATTCTACAAAATTACCATATTGGCTAATAAGGGCTAAAATTAACGTATTTTTGCGTTAATCTTAAAGGTAGATATGAACAATAATTTTAAAATGGTGGCCAAGACCATGTTTGGTTTTGAAGAAATTTTGGCAAAGGAACTGCGCAACCTTGGTGCAGGAAATGTGGAAGAAGGGGTCAGGAGCGTTTTTTTTGAAGGCGATACGGGTTTTATGTACAAGGCAAACCTTTGTTTGCGGACTGCAATTAAAATCGTGAAACCCATCCATTCATTTCGCGTTAGGGATGAGAACGATCTTTATAAAAAAATCTATGCCATGGATTGGTTCGATTATTTGTCGACCTCCACAACTTTTGCTATAGACGCTACAGTAAATAGTGAAAATTTCACCCACTCCTTATATGTATCCCAAAAAACTAAAGATGCCATAGTGGATAAGTTTAGGGATACTGATGGCAGTAGGCCGGATGTTGATATAAAATTCCCGGATGTTAGGATCAATATCCATATTCAAAATGATCAGTGCAATGTGGCCCTGGACTCATCAGGGAGGTCGTTACATCAACGTGGGTACAGGACAGCAACGAATATTGCTCCGATAAATGAGGTTTTGGCCGCAGGCCTTTTGTTGTTAAGTGGATGGGATGGCCAATGCGACTTTTTGGATCCCATGTGTGGTAGTGGCACTTTATTGACAGAAGCAGCCATGATTGCCTGTAATATTCCGGCCAACATTAATAGGAAGGAATTTGCCTTTGAGAAATGGCATGATTTTGATGCCGAACTTTTTGAAAAAATCGTGGATAGTAGTCTAAAAAGGACAAGGGAGTTTAATCATAAGATTATTGGCTATGACAAGGCGCCATCTGCGGTGCGAAAGGCTCAGGATAACATAGTCAATGCTAATTTATCCGATTATATAACCGTGGAAAGGAAAAACTTTTTTGATTCGGAAAAATTTACGGATAAACATTTGCATATGGTGTTCAATCCACCTTATGGCGAGCGATTGGATATAGAAATGGAGGATTTTTATACCGATATAGGAAACACTTTAAAACGTAATTATCCGGGTACCGATGCCTGGTTCATTACATCCAACTTGGAGGCCTTAAAATTTGTAGGGCTTCGTCCTTCCAGGAAGATCAAGGTCTTTAATAGTCATTTGGAGTCACGCCTGGTAAAATACGTAATGTACGAGGGGAGCAAGAAGGCCAAATTTAATAAAGCGGAATAGCCCGTATTTAATAATTTAAAAGTATAGTAATCTTGAAACCAAAACATAAAGCCCTTATCTTTAATTTTCTGGGCTTCGCCATTTTATTTGTGGCAGGCAGATTATTATTGGGTATGTTCTTATCACTCAACACACTGGTCTTGGCCTTTATAGCTGCGGTAGCAGCAAGTTTTTTGGCGCCTAAATTTAGTGCTGTAAAAACAAAATCAGGAGAGAAACTGATGATGAAATGGATATTTATTAAGGGTTTTCGGGAGCTCTAGGTTTTTCTGGGATTGGTGGTTGCTTTTCTTCCTTTTCCTTAATTTTTTTAGCTTTTTTGTAGAGCGGTAAAAAATAGGTGATGGAATAATTGTAGCCAACGCCAAATTTGCTCCCGTCGGTAACTTTATTGAATCCAGGTATCCATAGGTTGCTAAAACTATCCGGTTCCTTGTTGCTGACCAAAAATCCAATACGAACACTTGCTCCCAAATAAATGTTGGCGAAGAGTTCGGCTTTTATACCTAACACGGCCTCAAGCCAACTGGCATTTAATCCGCTAAATTCTTGGGCGACATCTGATCCCCACGGAAAATCATTAACTGCGTCCGGGTCAGGATTAATTTGATAATCAGGATCGTTCCAATATCGGTTGGTGTCAAAAATCTGATAATTATTCAAAGTTTGGCTAAAGGTACTGTAGGCATACCGCCCACCTACATGTATTGAGTTGTTCATACCATACCAATTCCCATAGGTATTATAATCCACCCCAAGTTTTATATAGCTTCCGGAAGTGGTAAAATTGTATAGGTCCTCTTGCTTGGTATTTTTTTCATTACCCAGTTCTGCGGCCACATACAGTTTGTTCGTTATCCTATAATCCCCGACCAATTCAAGTCCTTGGTAGTCATCATTTAAAAATGAAATCAATAGGCGGCTAAGATCTATTCCTACCCTAATGCCGTAGGGGTCAGTGTGGGCCACAGTATCTTTTGGCTGCAAGTCGATAGGCTTGCTTTGGGAATATCCCAAAAGGAAGGTGAGAAATAAAAAACTACTAATGATATATCTTAACATGGGCCGCTGTTGAATTTTCTACCAATGGGGTTACAATTTCTATATCCTTTATCCAGTTATCGGTTTCCGTTTTTAGATCACCGCTTAAATTTTCATAATTTGCAATATATCCACATGCCCTGGAAACAAACTTATCTATTCTATTGTAATTGAAGTACAAGGTATCTATATCCCCCCCTTCAACGGTAACTGTTTCGCCTCCGGAATCTGTAGTTTCAACATCTGAAGAGTTGCTAATAAAATAAAAACCTGTGGTGTTTTCTGTAACCTTTAAGGAAATGGCAATGGAATCAGAATCGGTTCTGTCGGATACGGTTGTAACTGTAGTATTCTGACCGACTCCCACAATTCTAAATTTGGTTACCTTTTTTAATTCGGTGGGATCGTCCACATCATAAAATCTTATCACTAGCAGGGGGGTGTCCCCATCTATGCAGATATCATCTTTTTCGCAGGCTCCAAAGCTGATAAATGTCATTAAAACTAGTATTGGAATATAGAATTTCTTCATGCTCGAGTGGACTATTTGGTCCGTTTTTCCAAAAGTACAACATTTTCAACATGATGGGTTTGCGGAAACATATCTACGGGCTGCACTTTCAATATTTCATAATCCTCCTTCATCATTTCCAAATCCCTGGCTTGTGTGGCACTATTACAGCTAACGTAAACGACTTTTGCTGGGGCAATGGATAGTATTTGCTGTACAACAGCCGCATGCATACCATCTCTGGGAGGGTCGGTAATAATTAGGTCTGGCCTACCATGTTCTTTAATGAAAGCAGGATTAAAGACATTCTTCATATCCCCTACAAAGAAATCTACATTGTCTATTTTGTTTCTTTTTGCATTGGCCTTAGCATCGGCAATAGCCTCGGGAACAGCTTCTATGCCTATTACCTTTTTAGCTTTTTTGGCTACGAATTGGGCAATGGTCCCCGTACCGGTGTAAAGGTCATAAACCAATTCATTTCCGGTAAGTCCGGCGAAATCCCGGGTTACTTTATATAGTTCATAGGCTTGGTCCGAGTTTGTTTGATAAAAGGATTTGGCATTTATTTTAAACTGTAGCCCCTCCATTTCTTCAAAAATATGATCCCGTCCGGAATAACATATTATTTCTTGGTCATATATAGTGTCATTTTGTTTTTGATTGATGACATATAACAAAGCAGTTATTTCTGGAAAGCTTGCTGCTAAATGGTTCATCAATAATTCCCTTTTTTTCAAATCGTCCTCATAGAACTGGATCATGACCATGATTTCACCAGTAGAGGAGGTACGTATCATAACCGTGCGCAGCATACCCCATTGATTCCTGGGGTTGAAAAAAGATAGATTGTTTTTAATGGCAAAATCCTTTATTTCCAACCTGATCGCATTGGAAGGATCTTCCTGCAAATGACATTTTTTAATATCCAATATTTTGTCCCACATACCTGGGATATGAAATCCTAGGGCATTTTTATCGTCTATTTCCTTATCGGAGTTTATTTCCTCCAAGGTTAACCATCGGCTATCCGAAAAAGAAAATTCCATTTTGTTCCTATAGAAATACTGATTTTTAGAGCCTAGGATGGTACTGGTTTTTGGCAATTCCAAATGGCCAATTCTACGAAGGTTGTTCTCTACCTCCTTTTGTTTGTAAAACAGCTGATGCTCATAGCCCATATCTTGCCATTTACATCCGCCGCATACCCCAAAATGTTCACAAACTGGAGTGGTTCTTTTGTCGGAAAAAGTATGGAATTTGGTAGCAACCCCTTCGAAATAGGCCTTTCTTTTTTTGGTGGTCATAACGTCCACCACATCCCCTGGGACAGTGTTGGTCAGGAAAATCACCCGTCCGTCGGGAGCTTTTCCTATTGTTTTGCCTTTGGCTCCTGCATCTACTACTTCTACGTTTTCAAAAACTTGTCTTGTATTCTTTCTGCCCATGGCGCAAAAATAGGAGAATTTTTTAGGATTTATGTAGCTTTTTAACAGAGTCTTATTTGTATTTATTAGATTCGTTTTTCCAACGCTGAAAACTAACATGCAATGGCCCTTTAATACCATAGCTTCTTTGAGATTGGCGGGATTGTGAAAAATAAATTGGCATTAATTAATATTCCAATGTGTTTAATATGTTTCTATTGATCAAACTTAAAAGTATGTTTAAAATGAGAAAATGGCTTTTTTGTCTCTTTATGTTATGTTTTTTTTTAGGACAATCACAACAGGGCAAACCTAGTAAAAAGAACAAGAACAATAAACCCAATGTACTGTTCATAATAGCGGACGATTTAACTGCTACTGCAGTCTCGTCCTATGAAAATAAGATGTCTCATACCCCGAATATTGATAATTTGGCAGCTGAGGGCACCAAATATACCAGAGCCTATACCCAATATCCCGTCTGTGGCCCTTCTAGAGCTTCTTTAATGTTTGGCTATTATCCCAACGCTACTACCACTTATGGCTATGTCAGTGGCAGGGAAAACGTGGGACCCTCACGAAAATCACTTACACAATTGTTCAAGGATAACGGATATTATACGGCAAGGGTAAGCAAGATATACCATATGGGAGTGCCTATAGATATTGAAACGGGTTCCAATGGGCAGGACGACGAGGCCTCATGGACCGAACGCTTTAATAGTCAAGGTCCGGAATGGACTGCGGAAGGGGAGGCCGAATTGGTGCAAAATAATCCATACGGACTTAAGCCAAGGAAAG
>TARA_R110001583_G_scaffold100219_2_pt1 | contig 13765 bp, 14 predicted proteins | sample TARA_R110001583 | Tara Oceans TARA_R110001583 (sample SAMEA4398432) | marine metagenome | biome: Polar Biome; feature: [MES] marine water layer (ENVO:01000295) within the mesopelagic zone...; material: water (ENVO:00002006), including particulate matter (ENVO:01000060) such... | reverse complement strand
ATCAGGTTTTACATTGATCGAATTGATCATGGTTATTGTTATCCTCGGCGTGTTATCAGCTTTTGCTTTGCCACGTTTCGCAGATTTTGGTAGTGACGCTCGAACCGCTAGTGTTCAAGCTCTAGCTGGTGCAATAAGGGCTGCAGCGAATATTGCTCGTGCGCAGCAATTAGCAGACGGTGCAACATTGGGTACTTCGGTAACACTAGATGGATCCCCTGTTACAATGGTTAATGGCTATCCTACTGCTGATGCAGATGGTATTTCTACCGCAGCTCAAATTGATACTACGAATGATTACACGGCGACTGCGGGAGGCACTGCAGGTGCTGCCACAATTACTTACACTTTAATTGCAAGCTGCACAGTGACCTATACCGCAGCTGACGCAACGGTAGATAATACGGCCCCAATAACAGCAGGCATTCTTGTTACTATCGTCTCAAGCGGCTGCTAATTTGTGAAAAACAACAACCAAGGCTTTACATTGGTTGAGCTGGTAATGGTTATCACCTTGGTAGCCATTCTCAGCGCAGTTGCAAGCGGTCTGTTTTTACGAACAGGCGGCTTTGCTGCGTTAGGTGCCCGTGAGCAGTTAGTTAGCGTGAGTTTATTAGCTCAGAAGCGGGCATTAGCGAATGTGGTCGACGGTAGCAATGTTGTTTTAACCATAAGTCAATTAGCGGATGAGTGGCAATTCGATATTGTTCAGGGTTCTACTACTTTTGAAACACGAACAGCTAAACGTTCAGGGACTAGTTTAAGCGTTAATGGCGTTACCATGGCGAATGGCGGTAGTACTTCATTGACATTCGGTAGTGACGCGAAAACGAATAGCAATACACAATTTATATTTAGCGCTGATAATACTTACGCGCTTTGCATTTCAGATAGTGGATTTTCTTATATTGGCACATGCCAAACCTGAATAAGGTGATATCAGAATGAAGTCTGAACGAGGTCTAACCTTAATAGAAATGGTCATTACGATGGTGATTATATCTATTGCACTCGTAGCTTCACTCAAATCCTTTTCTGTTCTTTCTGGTCGTTCTTCGGATGTGATGATTCAGACCAGAGCACTTGATTTAGCTCAACTCTATATCGACGAAATTCTTAGTCATCGCTTTGATGAAGCCTCGGGTATTTATGGTGTTCCAACTTATACCGGCATTTGTCGTATTACGGACGATGGTGAAACGCGCGAAAATTATGATGATGTTGATGATTTTGATGCGATCTCCGCCGAATCTCCTGCGTTAATTGATTCCGCATTAGTAGCTGCATATACAGGTTTTAGTGTAAGTGTATCTGTGACATGTGATGATTCTATTGGAGTAAACGATGAGGGCGGAAAGCTTATCCAAGTCACGATTAATGATCCTTTGGGGCATCGTAGTATTTTCTCGGTCTATAAGGGGAATTACTAATGGCTTTTTCTCGGGGCTTCACCTTAATTGAACTGGTTATTACTATCGTTTTGGCGGGTATTCTTGCTACTGTTTCAGTGAAATTTCTCCAATTTTCTTCTCAGGGCTTAGTCTCTAGCGCGGGGCGTCAACAATTAGCGGCTTCAGGCTATGTGGTTAACGAACAAGTCAGTCGCGCCGTTCGCAACGCCTTACCCGGTAGCATCAGAACAACAATCGATGGCCAGTGTATTGAATATATGCCCGTGCTCGCCGGATCGACTTATACTTCGTTGATATTAGGTTCGAATATTAGTCAATTTTTGGCGGTTCCATATTCTCAAACAGTCAGTGCCAGTGGCTATATTTCGGTGTACCCGATTTCCGCGTCCAATATTTATTCTCAATCATCTCCGGGGCCGTTAACGTCTGTTACTGGTACGGTCCCATCGGGCACAGCCGAAATAACGGTGACACTAGGTGCCGCGCATACGTTTTCTACAGACTCTCCTGAGCGGCGTTTTTTCGTGTCTGGTGCGCCAGAGGCAATCTGTCAAGATGGCGAATTTTTATACAATTATCAGAATTATGGATTTATCAGTAATGTTGCTAACTTGAAGGCGGCATTGCCGACGACCAGAGCAGCGGGAAGAATCGTTCTTGCTTATCCAATAGCAATAGGATCACTAAATTTTCGTTATGAGACTCCGACTTTGTCTCGTAATGGCTTGGTTGTTTTTCAATACACATTACAACACCCGACAACGCTCGAATCGCTTTCATTGTCACAGCAGGTGAGGGTAGTTAATGTCCCATAATTACCAATATCAACAGGGCTTCGGATTGCCCATGGCACTATTCGTAATTACGGTTCTTGCTGTTATTTTAGCGACCATGGCTTCTATGCAAAATAATAGTGCGTCCTCTTCAGGTTTACAGACACAATCACATAGAGCGCTATTTTCTGCTGAGTCTGGCATTGAGGCGGCATTGAATCTTTTAATTCCTCCTGATGGTTCCGTGGGCAGATCATGTTCTACGGTGCCTTTTTATTCTTATGATTTTCTAGTAACTGGATTGAACGGATGCAGTGCAACGGTATCATGCAGTGCGATTACCGTTTCTAGCGTAGATTATTACACTTTGGTCTCTACAGGGCAGTGCGGAAGTGGTTTGGATGCGTCTCAGAAAACGATAGAAATTCGGATAAAGTAGTATGAGATCTATATCTCAATTGGCCATTATATTTCTTAGTTTATTAATAATAAGTCAGTCATATGCGTACACTTGGACGCAATCGACCCGCTGGCGAGAAGATGCGCGAACGACCAGTGGCGAACGTAAATTGTACCAAGAAACACTGTTTCCGTTGTTAGGTTACGACGAACGACCTCATCAGCAATTACGTAATATGTTTCCAGCCGCGATCGTCGGAGATGGGAATAATAAAGAGACTAGCGATAATCTTTGGGATTCTCTGATGGTGTCAGAGTATGTGGTGGGTAATGCAGCGACAGGCGTTCGTGCTAAGGATCTATCGCCGAGAGTTACACTAATGCTTATTTCATTAACAATTTGGGAAAATCATTATGATTGTTAAATATGTTATTTTCGACGTCTTGACGGTCGGCTAATAAATCCAGTGTTTAGATTATTTTTACTAATAAGTTTTTTACTGCTTGAGCAAGACGTCGTTGCTGCAACCGTCGTATTTTCAGATGACTTTGAGCGTACTTCGTTAGGCAGTGATTGGTCTACTACTAACTCGAGCCGATCTGGCACTACGACTTCAAGATCGAGTTCTGGCTCAAGAAGTATGTACACTAGAAATGGTGTAGTTACTGTTACATCTAAAGTTATTGATTTATCTACGGCAACGAGTGGGAATTTGAGCTACTGGGTTGGCGTTGACGGCAGCCTTATCGGACTTTTTGGCAGCGCTCCAAATCCAGGAGAGGATTTAAAAGTAGAAATATTGTTGTCGACCGGCAACTGGCAGCAAGTCAGCTTGTATGTATCGAACTCTACGATTTTCAGTTTATTCGATTTATTCGGTTCGTATTTTAGCTATAACGCCGCATTGCCTAGTAATGCTTTACACAGTGGATTTCGTATTCGTTATACCATGTTAGGAGGAGGCGTAAGCTTATTCGATTTATTAGGAGATTATTGGTATATCGACAATATTACTGTCTCAATGACAGCGTATGTCCCTCCTGCCGTTGATCATTTCCGTTTATCCTACGGATCATCTGCACTTACCTGTAATCCAACAGAGGTAACGATTCAGGCATGTGAGGATGCTTCTTGCTCAACGCTTTATACCGGAAGTGTCGATGTGACGTTAAGTCCAACGGGTTGGGTGGGCGGTGATACGATTACGGTGACGGGTGGTAGTGCGACAGCGTCGCTTGCTCATACGTCCGTCGGCACAGTGACATTAGGTGTTAGCAGCTCAGTTCCAGCCGCGACCGGGAGTGGTACTCAGTGCTCTATTGATGGTGGCGCTTATTCCTCCTCCTGTGATTTAACTTTCGCCGATAGTGGCTTCTTGGTAGACGTCCCTGATTTTCTCTCTGCTCGTGGCGAAACGGCAACCATTAGTGCGGTTAAAAAAAGCGACAACAGTCTGCAATGTACTCCAGCCTTTGCAAATAAGACTAAAACGGTATCGTTGTGGTCGGATTATGTTTTGCCGTCGTCTGGCAGCATGGCGGTGTCGGTTGCCTCCTCAGCTATTGGCACCACGTCGGGTACAGCAACCACACAGTCATTAACCTTTGATGCATCTGGGCAGGCAACAGCGGCGATTAACTATAGTGACGCGGGGAATATGCGCCTGCAGGTTAAATATACAGGTAACGGCGCTGATGCGGGCTTAGTAATGACGGGTAACGGTGAATTTATTGCTAGACCAGCTGGTATGTGTGTACAAGCCAGCGGTGTATGCAGCATCGACTATTCAAATTGCAGTGCCTTTAAAAAGGCGGGTGAGAATTTCGATTTAACTACGACCGCTGTTGCATGGGAATCAGATGGGGATAGCAATTTTTGTAGCGGTAATGCTGGCACACCCAATTACAGTGCCACCGCAATCAGCCTAGCCTCGAGCGTCGTTTCTCCTGCTGGTCAACGCGATGGTACTGTCACACCAACAAGCTATGACCACACCGCCGCCTCCGGTGGTGCTAATACCGTATCTATTAATGAATCTGAGGTAGGTGTTTTTAATTTTAATGTCACGCCTCCACTATACCAAGGCGCGGCACTCGGTTCTTTAAGCAGTACAAGCTTAGTGACTTATAGCAGCGGTTCTACAGGACGCTTTATTCCTGATCATTTCGAAATTGCTGAAGTAACGCCAGGTAGATTAGCGGCTACGTGTTCTACCGGTAATCTTTATTCTGGAGAAACGACCACTTGGGCAGAGGCACCGGAATACACATTTACAGCACATAATGTTGGCCACGGTATTACTACGAATTATACAGAGACTGGTTATACAAAATTGACGGCTGCCAATGTATTTTCTGGAATTGTAGAGCCAACCACCGATGGCAGCCAAGATGGAACGGATAACAATAAATTGGCTGTGAGTTTGACGTCGAACCAAGGCAGTTTAAACATAGCCGCCGCGGATTCTGGGGTGATGAACTATGTCTTTAGTGCTTTAGATGATGTCACTTATCAGCGTAGCGCTGTGGCTGAAGTTGCACCTTTTATACCGGATTTAGATTTTAGTTTTCCGACGACGATTGCTGATAGTGACGGCGTAGCCGTGTCTTCTCTCGTTAATTTTAGCCCTGATACATCTGCGATATCGTTGCGTTTTGGTCGTATATGGTTAGAGGATGGTTACGGTCCTGAGACCGAAAATTTAATACTGCCTCTACGTGCCGAATATTTTGATGGCACTGGTTACCTTATCAATATATTGGATGATTGTAGTGGCTGGGATGATGCTAATGCCAGTGCAGATACACTGACGGCATTAATGACTTCTACTGGAACCTTAGTTGGTGGGTCGAGCAATGCCGATGGCTTATTGTTGCAAGCACCTACGGCGGTGGCGGGAACGCCCGATACCGGCAAGGCAATAATCACATTGGCCGTGCCATCTTGGTTACAGGGTGATTATGACAATAATGGCTTTTATGAAGATCCGAAGGGTATCGCGTCTTTTGGAATTTGGCGCGGACATCAACGCGTCATTTATCGCCGAGAGTTACACTAATGTTTATTTTATTAACGCCTCGGGAAAATCATTATGAGTGATAAATATGTTATTTCCGACGTCTTGACGATCGGCTAATAAATCCAGTGTTTAGATTACTTTTACTAATAAGTTTTTTACTGCTTGAACAAGACGTCGTTGCTGCAACTGTCGCATTTTTAGATGACTTTGAGCGTACTTCGTTGGGTAGCGATTGGACAGTTAATGCTGTCGAATCAGGTGCTAGTGCAGCCATTAGCACAGCGGTAGCTAACTCTGGTACGCGCAGTATGTATACCCGCGGTGGCATAGTTTATGTCACGTCCAGATCGATTGATTTATCGGCTTCTAATTTTTCTGAGTTATCTATTTGGATTCGTATGGGGCAGATGCGTACAGCGAACGCCCTAGTGCTGGCGATGATTTAGAAGTCGATATTTATTTAAATGATGGCAGCTGGAAGCGTGTTGCATTGTTTGAAGGCCCAGGCGATATCAGCGGTGATATTTATAATTTTTCAACGGCGTTACCCGACAATGCGTTGCATGCTAATTTTGCTGTGCGTTTTCATCAAATAGATGGAACCAGTAATGATCACGACTATTGGCATATCGATGATGTAACCGTTACAGATTATGACGTTGGGCCTGTAGTTAACGGCTTATTTTACGATGGCTTTGAGCGTGCTGCTCTCGGAACTACAGACTGGTCTATTAGTAAAGTGGACAGCCGCAGTGATTCATCTATAGGAACGCAAATCGCGAGCGTAGGAACGCGCAGTATGTATACGCGCAGTGGCGAAATATACGTAACAACTCGCGCCATTGATTTATCTCCCTATGACTTTGTGCAGATGAGTTTTTGGGTACGAAGTGGTTCGGATTCCTACAGCGAATGGCCCAGTTTACATGACGACCTTCATGCCGAAATACTATTGGAAAATGGCATTTGGCAACGCATAGGGACGTATTTAGGGTCGGGTAGTATAGGAGGAGATACCTATGAATATTATGCGCGTTTACCAACCACAGCTTATCATTCGAATTTTAAATTACGTTTTCATCAAATAGATGGCAGTACTAATAATGACTTCTGGCATATCGACGAGGTCTTTGTTGGTTATCGTGGGCCTGCCCTAACAAACATTGATCACTATTTATTAACCTTTAGTGATCAAGCACTCACTTGTAATGCACAGGATGTCGAGATTAAGGCCTGTTTAAATGCAGATTGCTCGACGCTTTATACCGATGATGTTGATGTGACATTAACGCCAAGCGGTTGGACGGGGTCTGATACGGTAACGATTTCGGGCGGTACGGCGAATGTATCATTGCGCCAAGCTACTGCGGGTACGGTTACTCTGGGTGCAACGTCAACTACGCCAGCTGCGGATAATGCAACGCAGTGCATTATCAATGGCGGTACGTCATCCTTATCTTGCGATATGATTTTTTCTGATTCGGGTTTTGTATTTTCTATACCGGATTTTTTAGCAGCAAAAGGTGCGACAGGAATTGCTATTCAAGCAGTAAAAAAGAGCGATGCCAGTGAAGCTTGTATTCCTGCCTTTGCCAGTGTGAGTAAAACTCTCGATTTTTGGTCTGATTATGTTAGTCCAAATTCAGTTGGGCGGCCTGTGTCGTGGCCTGTTGTGGTCAATGGTGTTGCTATCGGTGCCAGCTCCGGTACTGCGACGCCAATTTCGTTGGCGTTTGACGCGACAGGAAGTTCAATAATCGATGTTAATTATGCCGACGCTGGGCAAATGGAAGTTGAAGCAAAATACAATGGCAGTGGTGCTGATGCTGGCCTTGTCATGACGGGGAATAATAGTTTCGTTAGTCGTCCTGCGGGTATGTGTGTGAGCGCCACAACTACTTGCAGTGCCGGTGATGCAAGTTGCCCTAAATTTATGACCGCAGGAACCGCATTTCCTCTCAGCGTACAGGCGGTGGCTTGGCAAACTGATGGCGATACTGACTTCTGTGCTGGCAATGGCAGTACGCCAAATTATAGTGCGACCGGAGTTGGTTTAAGTGCTGCCGTCTTGTCGCCGTCGCCCGCCAATTCTTCTGGTGCAGTTTCCCCCGCGAGCTATGACCATGGCGCTATTGCGGCGGGTACGCATAGCGTGGCTATTAGCGAAAGTGAGGTTGGCGTATTCCGCTTTGACGTGACCCCGCCAAGTTACTTTGGTTATAACCTTGGTGTGTTTAGTAGCGAGCCAATTGGTCGATTTTATCCAGATCATTTTGCTGTGTCTGTGAGTGATGACGGCTCATTAGCAGCGAATTGCAGTACATCTACTCCGTTTAGCTATAGTGGCGAAGAAATTACTTGGTTGGTTGCGCCGCAATTAACAATAACTGCAAAAAACTCAGCCAACGTTACCACTCAGAATTACACAACCTCAGGTTATTTAAAGTTGTTAGTAGATGATATTGATGTGGCTAATGTCACGGCGGATAGTTCTGCAGTTGATAGCGGAGCCGTACCTTTATCAATAACCAGTATCTTTAATACTGGAACATTAAATACAACGTCGTTTGGTGAATTAACTTACGATTTTAGCCCATTAGATCTATTTACTTATACCCGCGAGGCACGGGCAGAGATAAACAGTTTTACTCCCGATATTTTAATGAGTATTTCTGACAGCGATGGCGTTGCCATGTCCTCCAGTCCATTGACCTTTACACCGCTGGCCAATATGGATGTTCGATTTGGACGCTTATGGCTTGAGGACTCTTACGGTCCTGAAATTTTTGATGTGGTTATGCCGTTGCGAACCGAATATTTTGATGGAACGCGTTACCAAATAAATCTTGATGATTCGTGTACCGCTTATTCTAGTGCTAACGCAAGTGTTAGCCCCACCACGCTAACTCAAGTTGATACGAGCTCTGGTGTTGTGATTAGCGGCGTCAGCGGTGCATCTGGATTAGTGTTGTTGGCACCAACGTCAGTGATAGGCACTCCTGATACCGGAAAAGCTACCGTTACATATGCTACGCCAAGTTGGTTACAAGGCGATTATGATAATAATGGCAGTTTTGAAGATGCTCGTGGCACTGTAAGCTTCGGTGTTTATCGTGGTCATAATCGTGTGATTTATCGGAAAGAAATTCGCTAAAAAAAGCCGACATAATGTCGGCTTTTTACTTTGATGCTTTACGACTTAATCGTCGCTGTCTTCATCATCGCTACCTGAATCCATGTTCAGTTCTTTGATTTTACGCGTTAGGGTATTTCGGCCCCAACCAAGTAAGTTGGCGGCATCGCGACGACGTCCTGCGGTATGCTTTAACGCTGTCTCAATCATAATGCGTTCGAAAATTGGCACTGCTGTATCTAGTAGATGGTCTGTGCCATTGCCCAATTGTTGATCAGCCCAATAACGTAAGCTTTGCTCCCAGTTACCTGAGGTGGCAACACTGGTTTGCAGATCGAGTAACTCAGGTGGTAAATCGCTAACAAGGACTTCACGGCCTGACGCCATGACGGTAATCCAGCGACAGGTGTTTTCGAGCTGACGGACGTTACCAGGCCAATCTAAGGAGCTTAAAAACTCTTCGGTTTCAGTGCGCAGTTGTTTTACTTCTACTTCTAACTCTTCGGCAGCACGCTTTAAAAAGTGGGTAAGTAGTTTAGGGATGTCTTCGCGACGATCCGCAAGACGCGGTAAATGAATACGAATGACGTTTAGGCGATGGAATAAATCTTCGCGGAAACGACCTTCTTTTACCAAGGTTTCTAAATTCTGGTGCGTCGCAGCGATTATTCGCACATTCACTTTGACGGGTGCGGTACCGCCAACGCGATAGAACTCTCCGTCTGCTAATACGCGCAATAGACGTGTTTGCGTATCTGATGGCATATCACCAATTTCATCAAGAAATAGAGTGCCATTATTGGCTTGTTCAAAGCGTCCGCGGCGCTGACCGCCAGCGCCTGTGAAAGAACCTTTTTCGTGGCCGAATAACTCCGATTCAATTAAATCTTTTGGAATTGCCGCCATGTTTAACGCAATAAAAGGTTCGGCAGAACGAGGGCTATGCTTGTGTAGGGCATGAGCAACTAGTTCTTTACCTGTACCTGATTCACCATTAATGAGAACAGTAATATTGGATTGAGATAAACGACCAATAGCGCGGAAAACCTCCTGCATCGCAGGTGCTTCACCAATAATTTCAGGTGTTTGAGAGTCGTCAATAATCGCTGGAGTCTGCGCGCTTAGTTCGGCGAAGTGCGCAATTGCGCGTTGAATTAAGCTTACTGCTTCGTCAACATCAAATGGTTTTGGTAGATATTCAAAGGCACCACTGCGATAAGACGATACCGCACTTTCAAGATCTGAGTGCGCAGTCATGATAATAACGGGTAAATCAGGGTGGGCTTCTGTCGCATGCTTTAACAGTGTTAAACCATCCATACCTGGCATGCGAATATCGGAAATAATTGCATCCGGGTGTTCGCGTCGTAATTGCACTAGGGCGGGTTCTGCCTGCTCAAATACGCGGGTAGTAATATTCGCTTGTTGTAGGGCTTTTTCCAGTACCCAGCGAATGGATTTATCGTCGTCAATGATCCAGACAGTGCTCATAAAGGTTCCAGGGGTAAATAAATGGAGAATGTGGTTTTATCGGCATCACTGACAAATTCAATAATGCCTTGGCTCTGATTGATAAGGGATTGTGATATCGACAATCCCAGTCCTGTGCCTTCAGCGCGACCACTAACCATAGGATAAAACAGGTCTTCACGCAGTGCGGCTGGGATACCGGGTCCATTATCAATAATATCTATTTGTGCCACCAAACGATGGCGATGATGACCGATAGTAAACTGGCGAATAGTACGCGTGCGCAGTATTAACATCGGACGTTCTACTTGTTCTTTGTTTTCAAGCATTGCCTGCATGGCGTTGCGGCAGATATTAAGCAAGGCTTGAATCATTTGGCCTTTATCGGCTTCGAATTCGGGAATTGATGGATCATAATCGCGAGAAATAAGAATGACGCCATCGGATTCCACTTCGATAAGTTGACATACACGCTCTAAAACTTCGTGAATGTTTACTTGTTCTTGCTTCGGTATTTGCCGTGGGCCAAGTAAGCGATCAACTAAATCTCGTAAGCGATCCGCTTCTTCAATAATAATATTGGTGTATTCACCCAGTTCTTCGGTTGGCAGTTCGCGTGCGAGTAGCTGTGCTGCTCCACGAATACCACCGAGCGGGTTTTTGATCTCATGTGCTAAACCGCGCACCAACGAACGTGTTGTTTCTTGTTTGGATATCAATTGCTCTTCGCGACTAATACGCGTTAGACGGTCGCGACCTTGTAGCTCAATCAGTAGCGACGGCAGGCGAGTTTCGGGGTGAGCAACTGGGCTAACGCTATAGTCGAGCGTTATATGCTGCTGGTTGTGGAGCTTAATAATGGTTTCGCGTTTGGTGTACGAATGTCCTGTGATGACGGATTGTTCTAATGCGGAAGCCGATTCGTCGGTTTCAATGCAGAGATCAGTGAAAGGGACGCCGACGCCACGTTTACCACTCATTTCGAGTAAGGCTTCTGCGGCAGGGTTCATGTAGAGCACGATTAAATCGGCGTCTAAAAGTAACACACCAGTATTCAGGTGTTCGAGTAATCGTTGATTGATGATCGCGCTAGCCAGCATAGAAGTTCTCCGTATTGCCCTTAATAGGCAAAAAACGAGCCATCTTAATTGAATGCACAATGATAGCGCGATCAGAGATTTTTAGTGCTGCTAACTAGCCCAAAGATAGATTTATTCGCATACCAATGGTTCTAAATTGGTGCATCGAGGTGATTTTATGCACCAATTTAGATCTATCTGGAGAGGGATGATGCTCGAAATACGGGTATTACGACAAGATTACTACTGATGAGTGGCTCGTCTTCGGCGTTGCGTACTTGTAATTGCAAAGAATGTTCGCCACGGTCGAGATTTTGCAAATTGAATGAGGTTTGTCGCCCTTTGGCAATGATCGCGCCGTTGTCTAGCAATACTAAGTTATCGCTGTCGCGCAGAGCAGGGCTTAGTACGCCACTGACTTCGACATTGCCCCCTGCACCGGTCGGTAGTGGTTCACGATCTCGGGGGCTTACAATCGCTAAGCTAGTATAGCTAAAGGCAGCCTCTGTTCGTTTGGCGGGTTCTGGCGTCGGTGGTGGCTCGGGATTAAATGCCGGTAGCGAAGGCAGCTCTCTCACTTCGTGACGCTGAGAATCATCGCTAGGCATATCGCTAAAAATAACATTGCCTTCAGCATCCATGCTCATATAAACCTCGGTACCCGCATTCGCTGCAGCAAAACCAAAGCTCAAAATGATGCAAGCTGAGTAGATTAGGGGATTCATATTCAATTTCCTTGTGTCACCGTGAGCGGAGTTAATCCAACAGTATGCTAAGAGCTTAACGGTTAAAAGTTGTTGCCCCAGTATAAAACCGGCTATCCTCCGTCGGCAAATAGTCAGATACCTCAAGATAGCAGAATAATGATCGGATTAGTGCAACGTGTTCGCCACGCTCGTGTCGATGTGGATGATAAAACCATTGGTGAAATTGGTGCTGGTATTGTCTTATTGTTGGGCGTTCAAAAGCATGATGACGAAGTTACCCTACAGCGTTTGCTGCAGAAATTACTGAATTATCGTATTTTTGCCGATGATCAAGGGCGAATGAATTTAAGTCTTTTAGACGTTCAAGGGCAGCTGTTGGTGGTTTCGCAATTTACCTTGGCGGCCGATACCCAAAAAGGTACGCGCCCAGGCTTCTCTCGTGCTGCTGCGCCCGAGCATGCGCGTGAGTTATATGAATTATTTTGTCAGAAGGCTGGCGAGCAGGTCATGGTGCAAACCGGTGAGTTTGGTGCCGATATGCAGGTGAGCTTGCAAAATGATGGTCCGGTGACATTTTGGTTAGAAGTCTAGGACGACAACTCGCGTTACTTGGTATGCTTGCACATGGTTAATTAACATCGAGCTAAGCTCGGTCTCTATTTATTGATTAAGGAAGTTTTGTGGATTACTCAGCATTGAAACACTCCCATGTGGGATTGGCTTACCTTTCGATCCTATTTTTCATTGTTCGATTTGCTATGTTCCGAATGAGCCCAGCATTGAAAGCAAATAAGTTATTTAAGATTCTTCCCCATGTGATTGATACCTTATTACTCGTATTTGCCATTTTATTGTGTATTGAAATTTCTCAATATCCACTAACAGATCATTGGTTAACGGCGAAAGTAGCCGGTTTGATTGCTTATATCGGCTTCGGTACGGTGGCAATTAAACGCGGTAATACTACGGCCTTTATATTGGCGCTGGTCAGTTTTGGATATATCTTTGGCGCGGCGAAGGCTCACAGTGTGATGTCTTGGTTGGCGTTAATGTAAGCACTCTGATAGGGTTCTTCTATTCTATAGTTAGCCCTACGGTTTTGTTTACCGAGTTTCTTATGAGTAAGCGCACACTATCATCGTTACTACTGCTACTTTTGGTGTTCACCACCTTGAGTGCTAGTGTGCGTGCGGCTCAACCATGTGCTGCCATGATGGTGGTGACGCAAGCAGGTTCACATACCATGATGGTCGATATGGATAGCGAACATCCATGCCATCACCAAGAAATGTCCCGTCACCACATGACAGACAACTCTACCGATACTTCTGATGACATCTCAGGCGATTGCGCGGCAAACTGTTTGTGCTGTGCTTCGGCCATTGGAGCGTCTCTGCTACCGCCAGTTTTGCCTTTTGTGCAGGCTGATCGGCAGCGCTCTTCTTACCTCTCTTGGGTTGCCACTCCAATTTTGCGCTATTCGGCGCCGCTGCAACGTCCTCTTATCGCCTAATTAATTCTGCTTCTTTGGCTACAGCTGCGAATACGCTATGTCGTTTCGCATAGGTGGCGAATGTACGATTATTTAGGACGATCTTATGAAAACGTTAGTGATATATCAGCACTCATATATGTGTGCTGTGCGAATAGCTATTCGCATTTTTCTATCTGCGACGCTCTGTATTGCATGCTTGCCCAGCGCGAGCGCGCAACCCGCGGAGTTAACTGTGGCGCCACAGGCATCTTTATCGCTTGCTCAAGTGCAAGGCTTG
>TARA_R110001583_G_scaffold18101_1_pt1 | contig 13769 bp, 14 predicted proteins | sample TARA_R110001583 | Tara Oceans TARA_R110001583 (sample SAMEA4398432) | marine metagenome | biome: Polar Biome; feature: [MES] marine water layer (ENVO:01000295) within the mesopelagic zone...; material: water (ENVO:00002006), including particulate matter (ENVO:01000060) such as...... | reverse complement strand
AGCACACGACTCAAGTAAAATATTAGCCCTCATTATTAAATCATCTACCAATAACCTAGTTCCATGGTTTATTTAATGATAAAAACATTAACTATTTATGAGTGTTTTTTATCAACAACCTCACATTTTTTTAACCGTATAATTACAAACTCACTCCGATTGATTTACATCAATGAAGGCCCAAACTGAATAACCTACTGTTGAGGTTGGTTATTATGTATTCGGTGAATGGTAACTATACGATGAGTTTATTAAATTTAATAAAATTACCCGTTTTTATTAACTAACATAACGTAATTGTTGATTAAATTGTTTCTTGCTTTGCACACAACCTCACTTTTTAACCTTGTCTTCATGTAAATCGAAATTATCTTTGTACAGAGCTTATTCATATTTTAAGGATATCGGTTCATGCATCAAGGATTGGCGTTAAATCTGTTTTTTAATATTGAATTATATTAAATAGCTGTCACTTTCACCGTGTTCAACTTAATCAAAATTTATGAGTGTAATGATGGTTGGTTTTCTATGAGCCTATCGCTTTGTGAACCACCATTAGTGGCTTAACAGCTTAGCTTCTCATGACAATGATAGGAAAAAGCTAGATAGAATTAACTAAAGTCCTCTTGTTTGTATTAATAGGACTCCATAATAATCAGTGGCAGTAAATTAAAAATTAATTCCATGATAAAGGTGACGAAGTTCATATTATTTAAAATGAGCTCAGCTCGTTATTGATCTGAAAATACAAATGTGAAAAGCTTACCACGTTATGTGAAAAGGTTTTCACATTGTTTTGTTTACGTGAGGTTACAAATGAATAATGACATCGCAGGATCGTTGCTAAAATCATTGGGCGGAAAAGAAAATATAAGGGCTATGGAACACTGTTCAACCAGATTACGTATAGTGGTTGATGACAACAGCTTGGTTGATCCCAAAGCAATCAAGAAAGTAGAAAAAGTAGCGGGTTACTTTTTTCAATTTGGCCAACATCAAATTGTTATCGGTACGGGGTTGGTCAATGAAATTTATAGTATTTTGAAAAATATGGTCGGTGACACTGACGATAATGCAAAAAGTGCAGCTTACGATGACTTAAATGTTTTTCAAAAATCACTGCGCGCTTTAGCTGACGTTTTTGTGCCATTGATACCCGTGTTAGTTGCTACCGGTCTATTTATGGGCTTACGTGGATTTGCTCAGCAATTAGGCATGACATTTTCGAGTGACGTGCTTGTTATGTCACAAATGATCACTGATACCGTCTTTATATTTCTGCCAGCTCTCGTCGTATGGTCGGCGTTTAATCGCTTTGGTGGTACACCGGTTATTGGTATTGTGCTCGGTTTAATGCTGATAGCACCAATGTTGCCAAATGCCTGGGACGTGGCTAGTGGTAATGCAGAAGCGCTAACATTTGGTATATTTAAAGTGCAAGGTTTTCAAGGAACAATTATTCCGGCCCTCATTGTCGGTATTTTTGGATCGTATGTAGAACGTTGGATTAAATCTTGGATGCCAGCTGTAGTGGCGCTTGTATTCACTCCCTTTTTAACCATTATTATTGCAGTGTTTGCTGGGTTGTTAGTGATTGGTCCTGTATTTAATGTTGTAGAGCACGGAGTAATGGCTTCAGCGGAGGCTATTATTAACTTACCATTTGGTCTTGGCGGCGCTATCTTTGGTGGCATTCAACAAGTACTGACAGTGACAGGTCTACATCATTCATTAATGGTTGTCGAACTTGACTTTCTTTCTTCTTCTAAAGGAGTTAACCCCCTCAATGCTTTCATTACAGCTTCGATGGCTGGGCAAGCGGGTGCCGCCATCGCTTACACTATGACTATTAAAGATAAAAAAGAAAAAGCACTTAAATACTCTTCAATAATACCTTGTTTCTTTGGGATCACCGAGCCTCTCCTTTTTGGTGTCACATTAACAAACTCAAAAGTATTCATCTCCGGCATTATAGGTGGCGCAATAGCAGGTACATTTGCAGCTATTGCACATATTGCTCCAGCCGTTATGGGGGTTACTTTTTTACCCGCAATACCTGCATATCTAGGTCATGGGCTAGGAATGTATTTAGCAATGATTGCCATCGGTATGGGAAGTGCAATGGTTTTTACTAAAATATTAGTAAGACCAAATACGAATAGATAAGATCGGTGGCTCACTATTTTATTGAGCCATTTTTCTATCCATAGATATGTTTATCAACCAATAAATAGTCAATATATTTATAAAGGATCTAACAATGAAAGTGGTTTGTATTGGTGAGTTGCTGATCGATTTTATTTGTACAGATACAAATAAACAGTTGAATGACGGTGTTCATTTTATCAAAAAGGCAGGTGGTGCACCTGCTAATGTCGCAGCAACCATCAGTAAACTAGGTGGTAAAGCTGAGTTCATAGGAAAAGTGGGCAATGATCCTTTTGGTGTTTTTCTAAAGCAGGTGTTAACTGATGCTAACGTAGGGACTAACGGGATCTCATTTGATGCTTATCATCCAACCACATTAGCCTTTGTTTCGTTAACAGATGATGGAGAGCGTGACTTTGTGTTTAATCGAGGAGCGGATGGTGAGCTTACTCGGACAGATGTATTGATAAAAGCTAATCAGTCAGAAATTTATCATTTTGGCTCAGCGACTGCCTTTTTACCTAGCGTCACACGAGATACTTACCTCAGTATTATGGAAGAATGCTCATCAAAAGGTGAGTTTGTCTCATTTGATCCTAATTACCGTTCTGCACTTTGGTTAAATGAAGGTGCTTTCAAAGAAGCCGTTTTACCCTGTTTAAAGTGGGCTCATATATTAAAAGTCAGTGAAGAAGAGTTAGTTCTTTTAGGTGGCAGCAATGACAAATCTACCGCGCTTACATACTTACATGGACTGGGTTGTCCTTTTGTCCTGGTGACACTTGGAAAAAGGGGCACATTAGTTTCTTATAATAACCTACAAAAAACAGTACCCAGTATTTCAATCAAATCTATCGACTCTACCGGTGCAGGAGACGCTTTTATTGGCGCAATATTATATCAACTGGCAAAACATAGAAAAGTGAGTTTTGATCATTCCGAGTTATGTCAAATGGTGACGTTTGCAAACAAAGTCGGTGCATTAACTTGTACTCAAATGGGGGCAATATCTGCCATCCCAACATTAGACCAAATAAAGGAAATAAAATAGTATGGTTGATTTGCTATTAGAGGCAGATAACGCAGCGAGTGCTGTTCACTGTAATATTGAAGATCCATTTCGTCTTAAGTACCATATAACCCCAGCAGTTGGTTTACTTAACGACCCTAATGGTTTTATAGAGCATGAAGGTATATATCATTTATTTTATCAATGGAATCCATTTGAATGCGCACATGGAAGTAAGTTTTGGGCACATTGTATTAGTGATGATTTAGTTAATTGGCGTTTGTTACCTACAGCAATGGCACCAGACCAGGATTATGATAAAAATGGTTGTTATTCTGGTAGTGCGTTTGTTGAGAATAAAAAATTGATGCTGTTTTATACTGGAAATGTAAAAAACAAAGATGGGACAAGACTGTCAACTCAATGTATCGCAGAAGCGAATAGCTTAAATGACAAGTTTAAAAAAAGGGGACCTGTGATCGATAATCCTCCTGCAGGTTATACTGCACATTTTCGCGATCCTAAAATTTGGCATGATAATGGGGTTTGGTTTTGTGTCATCGGAGCACAAACGATAGATAAAAAAGGACAGATATTATTATATCGTGCCACCAATATAAATGATTGGGAACTAATAGGACCATTGGCAGGCAGTGGGCTTAATGAATTAGGTGATTTTGGTTATATGTGGGAATGCCCAGATTTCTTTGAGCTCGATAATAACTACATTTTGATATGCTCGCCTCAAGGCATAGAGATAGAGGGGGATAAGTACCACAATAAATATCAATCAGGGTATTTTATAGGCTCATATAATTTACAAAATCATGAGTTTAAGCATAATGAATTTGCAGAGCTTGATCGTGGTTTTGAGTTTTATGCCCCGCAAACTACTATTGACTCAAAGGGACGGCGCTTAATGAGTGCGTGGATGGGAATTCCTGAAGAAGATGATCAACCCACATTAGTGTATAATTGGTTACATGCTCTGACACTGGTCCGAGAGCTTAAAATTAAAAATGGTCGCTTATATCAATATCCAGTTGAAGAATTAAAACAGTTACGTAAAAATAAATTGAGTTATCAAGATATTCTAGTTAGCAATTCACAATCATTTGCTCAAATACACGCGCCTTGCTGTGAAATTGAAATTGAATTAAATGACATTCGGGGGAGCTGTGGCGTTCATTTTAATGCTTATGACCATTACCATATTGGCCTTACATTCAACCCTAACAATAGTAAATTAAGTTTAGACCGAAATTCAACACCAAATCAATCAGGTGTACGCAGTTGCGCATTGCTATCAAAGCAAAGTTTGAAGCTGCATATGTTTCTAGATAAATCATCTATTGAAATCTTTGTTAATGATGGAGAAGAAGTTTTTACAAGCCGTGTGTTTCCATTAAGTGAAACTCGTAATATTAGTATTTACTCCCATGGATCTTGTACAATAACAAAATTTGATAAATATGACTTATCATGAGGTAACAGGTTGACGAAAAATATTTTGAACCTAAAAGATATTGCTAATCTAGCACAAACATCATCTTCCAGCGTATCAAGAGTGATCAACTCTTCCGGTTATGTAAAAAAAGAAGTACGTGATCGTATCCAAGTCATACTCGACGAAACGGGGTATCGCCCAAACGCATTTGCTAAAGCACTCCATAGTAAAAAAAGTCTTACTATTGGTGTTATTTTACCAAAAATTAATGCGACTTCATCAGGTGAAAATGTTGCTGGTATTGATGATTATTTCTCAAAGAAAGGCTATAGCGTTATTCTCGGCAACACAAACCATTCTTTAGATAAAGAATTTGAATATCTTGATCTTTTTAAAGAAAAGCAAGTTGATGGAATTATTTTAATTGCAACGACACTCAGCCCTGAACACCAAGCTCGTATTAAACGACTTCATATTCCTATTGTTATTATGGGACAAAAATCGTTAGATGGCACGCCATGTGTTGTGTTTAATGAAATAGCAGCAGCTCAAGAATTAACGAATTATTTACTTGCCAATAAACATCATAATATTGGTTATATAGGTGTTAGTGAGGAAGATATTTCAGTAGGAATAGAGCGTAGGCAAGGGTATTTGAATGCACTTGAAAAACATGGCATAAAGAAAGATCAACGGCTACTCAGTACTGGGGCATTTTCTGTTATAAGTGGCTATGATGCTTGCCAGCGTATATTCGAACAATTTGGTTCTGCTCCTGATGCAATATTTGCTGCAAACGATAAGATGGCAATAGGGGCAATAAACTATATTTTGGATCAAGGCCTCTCTATACCTGGTGATGTTAGCGTATGTGGGGTGGGTGGTGGGGTGTTTGCCCAACACTACAACCCAAAGATAACCTCTCTTTTTTATGACTCTAATTCAGCAGGAAAAATAGCTGCAAGCTTGTTATATCGCTTGATACTGAGTGAAGAAAAAGATTTCTTAAAAAATCATATTGAGTTCGTTCAATATAAGTTAGTGATCAGAAATAGTGTTAAATTAAACATTAATTGATTATCTAAAGTTATTACAACTTGTCTACTTAGAGCAGTAAGAAGTTTTGTAGTGTTATATCAATATACAAAGCTATGCATTACATATTAAAACTAAATTAAAAAACTGTTAACCCATACTACAAGATAAATGCGGAAAATAGCGATATTAGGTGATATTAAGCTAATAGCGTGCATTTCCTTTGTAAGATACACTGCGTTTAATTCGTAAATAAACAAAAATAAACTGTTATAAAATAGGCATACTCAATGAGCTCAGCGTTAAAAGAACAGCAAGAAATTATCTTACAATACTTAAATACAACACATTATATCGATACTAATTCACCACAAGCTAAAGAGAAGCAACAAGCTAAATATAAAATTGGTAAAGCCTGTAACAAAGCAAGAGAGATCCTCTGTAGTGATGAAGCTTTTCTTGATTGGGTATGGTTAAATGTTATCGATGAATGTTCAACTAATATTGAAGAGGTGACGCCTAATACACTGATTTCTTGGCGTATGCTGCCTAAATTTGGCACGTTAGAAGAATGTGAAATAGTGGGGTTTACGCATATTGCTAAGCTATTAAACGATAAAAATGCAGCAATGAAAGCTGAAGTGTTAGATATTATTGCCAATAATGATCCTGAAACAGCTAAAAAACTAATTAAAATGGTACTTAAGCCTGCAATTGATTTCACGCCAATTGTTGCTAACAAAAAGAACCTAGCTGATACCGTTGAAAAAGCTGATAAGTTATCAAAAGATGCACTCGTTGCTTTAGTCAAAGCAATGCACAAAGAGATGACTAAGTCATAGAACAATCTGATAGGGGATGTCCCAAGTAGGGATAAATAAAACCCTTTATGACTCTAAATTATGAACAGCTTAACGGTGTTGTGGCCGAGTAACATTGGTCACTGCGTTGTGAATTTTTGATTTTCTGAAAATGGTCCAATACGGCACCAAAAACGTTGATTGTTAAAATGAATAACCTCCTGAAAGTATTAAGCAGGGGGGGGCTGAAGCTGTAGGTTTTAGTAAAAGCATTTCTAACAAATGTGTATATGACTCAAACACAGTTTGCTGACAATGAGTTCCATGATTAAAATTTATCATTACTAACCTAATACTCCTGTGCTTTATTATAAGAGTCATTTATTAATGATTTTTATAAATATAGAAGGTTCGTTTTTAGATTGCTTTAATCTATATTCCTCCCTTGCAGTGAAGTCAAATAACAAGACGATGGTTTTTTATTTATTAGTATGAACATTATTCTGGCAAGAACTGAGCCTAAATAGCTAATAAAACAATAAATAAGTAAAAATACAGTTGGTTATTTTCATTTTTCAAATATTATGGTCAACTAGATTGTGCCTATTAATGCACGAATCAACATTAGACTATATGAGAAATAATATGAATATTGAATTTAAAGGCTCTCCTTTTTTAGGTGATACCACTGAGATTAACTTCCTAGCGATGGTTGATGGTAAAAGCATAACTTGCATTGTCACTTTTGAAGCGCTTGAGGATATTAACCCAGGCTCAAAATCAGATGACGGAATGCTACAGTACATAAATAATGAAGATAAATTGAAAGCAATAGCAGAGAAAAAAATACGTAACGGTCAAGTGACTTCGAATAAAGTTGTTATTTATAGTGCTGATGTGATCTAGTCTAGTTAAATAAAGCTAACTATTTATTGTTGATTATTATTCTTAACCGAATATTTTAATCAGTAAAACCTAGTTAGTTATAACAAACTGGGTTGATTAAAAATATCTTCAGAATCGTCAAGCTTTGCTGATAAAAATGCCTTTATAACTTGCTGCTTTTACCCGTCATTATTGAATCTACGATAGTCATAGAAAAATAATTTACCGTATTCATTAGGCTTTTTACGATTAAGAGCTCGCGATAGTTGCTGAGCTCTGTACGCTATCAGGTAACCACTTAAATTTAGCCTAACCACGTTTATCATTATCTGAGAATTTTTATGATATTTAATCTTTGTCATACGCTCAATAATCCTTTAAAAATGTCTGTTATGATAATCACATAATACCTTTCCCTTTATTAGCGGTCTTTTATATTCAATCTATCTTTGCGAAGGAAATCTAGATGCTTAAATCCATTCATCATGCTGCCATTATTTGTTCAAATTATGAAGTTTCTAAACATTTCTATACCTCAATTTTAAAGTTAGAAGTGATTGCTGAAAATTATAGAATAGAGCGCGATTCATATAAACTTGATCTTAAATTACCGGATGGAGGGAAGATTGAACTGTTCTCTTTTGTAAATGCTCCTAAGCGTCCTAGTTATCCTGAAGCGTTAGGGTTAAGGCATTTAGCATTTAGTGTCGATTCAGTTGAGTCGGTTAAAGCTTATTTACTCGCAGCAGACATCGAAGTAGAGCTGATTAGAGTAGATGAATACACTAATAGGAAATATACTTTTTTCAGTGACCCCGATGGGTTGCCACTGGAAATTTATGAATAAAACGTTACTTTTAACGCGTTTTTTATATTTAACTATTGTAACCAATACGGTTTATAACCTATTGTTTTTTAAAAGCTACAGCGTAGCCGATGACTCAATTCACCTTATTAATAGGTTAAGCCATTATGTACGAATTAATTTATACCAGCATTGCCCCTCAAGGTTTATCGGAACAGGAACTAATAGATATTTTAATTCATGCTCGAGTTAAAAATAAGCAACTCGGGATCACGGGCATTTTGATTTATCATCAACGCGAAATAATGCAAATATTAGAAGGGGAAAAGAGCGTCGTTGAAGCACTGTTTCAAACTATTGTTGAGGACGTTCGGCATACTCGAGTTGGTATTTTTTATGAAGGTGAAATTCAAGAAAAGGCCTTCACTGACTGGTCTATGGCATTTAAATCTTTAGACGAAGAAGCAATTAATAAAATTACGCGTGGTTATGAAGGTTTAAATAAAACGCTATCGCCTATTCATATGTTGAAAGAGAGTAATAACAGGGGAAAGAAAGTATTTATCTCGTTATGTGATAACTTTGAATGATCTCGTATTGAGGTTAATAACATTTAGATTCAAAGCACATTTATTATTTTAATCTAAACGTTCATTTTAACGTGAAAGGAAGTTTATGAGTCTTTGTTATGAAGTCGCCATTTTCAAAGTAGAAAAACAACATATTCCAAGAGTCATTGAATTAAGTCTGTTAGTTTTTAATGAAATTAATGCCGATCAGCCAGTGCTAACCTCATATGAGATCTTACAAAAAACAGATACGATTGAAGAGTTATGCTGGCAGCTTACTTGGATTAATGAAGACGCTGTGAAGTTAACGGCTGCAAAATGGCCGTCTTTTACTAGTACTAAAGAGCTAGAATCGCTGGTGGGTGAAAAAATCTATTATGGACACTTTTTGAGTATGCTTTAAGAATGACTATTTTCACAACAGTCGTTTAATAACCCATATTCAATAATCTGTAATTAAAACTCAGTACCCAGTCGAATATAACTAAAGCACTAGTATTAGCTAATAAGCAGAGCTAACGGTAATCAACTATCTTGAATTCAAGTTATTAATTCAGTTTTAAGGCATTCTTGTTGAGTGTAAGATTACCCTAACGATGTGGAGGGCATCTTACTTTAATGTCGTTGTTTATACTTTTGCTTCTATTTCATCGACTAAACGAGCTTGTTTATTACTGTGGATAACAGCAGCTAAGGCAATACTTGATGATATTAACATTATGACCACTACTGGCTCTAAATATCCCATGCTGATAAAGGCTGCAAACGCACTTACAGAGGCGCCCATCGCACATTGAAAAGCACCTAAAACAGCAGACGCTGTACCAGCATCTTTTCCAAAATATTTTAAAAAACAGGCATTTGAGTTAGCAATAACACCACCATTTGCGCTGATCATTATAATGAAAGCCGCCACGGTAAATGTTAAATTACGTGGCATCAAAAAACTAGAAACGACTAATAATATGCCACCTACAACCTGCATCGTTAGGAAACTACGTAATAATGTTGAAGGCTCAAATCGATTTAATAAAATAGTATTTAGACGATTAATTACAATTAACCCGGCAATATTAGCTGCAAATAACATCGAAAAAGTATCAGTGCTGACCTCAAATATTCCCATATAAATCATTGCTGAATTAGTGACAAAAGTCATCATTACTGCAAAAGCAAAGGCTTGTGCCATCATATAACCAATGGCTTGTTTATGCTTAAATACCTCAATAAATGTGATGCCTTTTCTACGTTCTATGGTGATCGCTAATTCTTTTTTTTGCTTTGATGATTGATGTGGTACAAAACTTTTTGCCATGATAATCGCCAAACACGAAAAAGCGGCCACAAAGTAAAAAATCCACTGCCAATTATGTAAGGATAATATTAAGTTGCCTATGGTTGGTGCAATAGAAGGTGCGATCATCATGATCAATGAAATGAGTGCAAACAACTTTGCCGCCTCTTTACCATCAGCGTTGTCACGTATAGTGGCGGGAACACCAACAATGGCAATACCACCACCAATGGCTTGCATAAGGCGCCAAAACCATAAAATGCTGATATGAGTACTGGTAGTCAACAATAAACTTGCAACGGCAAAAATACCCAAACCTAATATCATGATCGGTAAGCGGCCATGTTTGTCTGATAACGGCCCGCCAATTAATTGTCCAATAGCGAGGCCAAAAATATATAAGCTAACGGTGACGGATAGCATTGATATATCCACCTGCATTTCATTTGCAATCATTGGTAAAGCAGGTAGATAGCTATCAATTGCAAATGGAGAAACTGCATAAATTGATGCCAGTGTGATGATTAATCTTTTACTGACTTTATTTTTTTTGATTTGCGTCATCTCGTCCTCTTATCTCTCTTTTTGTAAGATGATAGGTGGATTTTATCTTTCTGGCAAGATATGTTGTAATAAGATCATTAAACAAGTTAATTGAAGGAAGTGTTGTGAAAAATAGTATGCGAGAAATCGAGCGAGCAATAAATGAAAACTGGCCTGAATGTACTAAAACTATGTCGTTTTCTTTGTTAAAAATGGCGCGTATTAATGATTTTTTTACAAACGAAATTGAAGCTTGTATTGAACAGTATCAATTGCAACATGCAGATTTTAGTGTTTTAGCGACTTTAAGGCGAAGTCCTGCTCCTTATTGTTTGTCTCCAACTGAGTTATATCACAGTATGTTTTATAGCTCGGGTGGTTTGACAAAAGTACTAGGGCGTTTAGTTGATGCAGGATTAATTGACCGTGTAGATAACCCTGAAGATAAACGCAGTAAATTAGTGAAGTTAAATAATCATGGTAAAAAATTAGTTGAAAAGATAATGCCACAGTTACATAAGCAAGGTAAAAATCTACTACAGGGGTTGTCGGAAGATGAAACGTTACAGCTCGAATCCTTATTACAAAAAGTGTTAGATCATCATGAAACGAATTAAAGTTTAAACAAAGTATCAAGAACATAAACCAAGATTCATTATTTTTTTAAAAAAACCTTATTTTTCTTGGCATGAATAAACACACACAAGTCATATAATAATTATCGCTAGATACAAACTATAGTTTTAGAAAAACTATGTTATAAATATTCATTCACACTTTTAATCTAGGCCTTCTATGCATTCAACATTACAACGATACTTCGGGTTTAATCAGTTTAGAGCAGGCCAAGAGCCAGTGATCCAAGCATTATTAGATGGCCACAGTGCTGCTGCTATTTTCCCTACTGGCTCTGGTAAGTCGCTTTGTTATCAATTGCCGGCATTACATTTACCGCACCTCACTTTGGTCGTTTCTCCATTATTAGCATTAATACAAGACCAGCTTGATTTTTTACAAAATAAAGGCATTAAAGCGGCAAGTATTCAATCAATGCAAAGTCCTGCTGAGTCTGCACAAGTTTATAAAAGCGTTAGTGATGGCGAAATTAAGATTTTATTCATTTCCGTGGAGCGATTAAATAGTGAGCGTTTTAGGGCGTTTCTTAAGAAAGTGCCTATCTCATTATTAGTAGTAGATGAAGCACATTGTATCAGTGAGTGGGGGCATAATTTCCGTCCCGATTATTTGAAGTTAGCCAGCTACCGTGAAGAATTTGCGATTAAACAAGTGTTGTTATTAACCGCTACTGCAACACAAAAAGTAATACAAGATATGGCAGCTAAGTTCAATATTGACCTTAATAACATCACCTTAACCGGATCTTATCGCCCTAATTTAAACTTATCAGTGGTGGGTGTTGATGAAACAGATAAATTATCGACTCTAGTGCCGTGGTTGATACCTCGCCAGAAAACTGTCGGAATTATTTACGTTACTTTGCAAAAAACGGCAGAACTAGTGGCTGAATCTTTATTGCAGCAGGGAATACAAGCAACGGCTTACCATGCTGGTTTAGGTAATGAACAAAGACAAAGCATTCAACAGCAGTTTATGAGCGGACAGATACCTTTAATAGTAGCTACTATTGCCTTTGGTATGGGGATTGATAAAAGTGATATTCGCTTTGTAGTGCATTATGATTTACCAAAGTCTATTGAAAACTATGCGCAGGAAATTGGCCGTGCAGGGCGAGATGGCCAAGTCTCTGACTGTTTAGTATTAGCCAATAAAAATAACCTCAATGTATTAGAAAACTTTGTTTATGCCGATACACCTGAAGGTACTGCTATTGATTTTATCATTAATGAAATAAGTCATGCACAAGGAAATTGGGAGGTGGTGATGAATAGCCTATCAACCCAATCAAATATTCGTTTGCTGGCTTTAAAGACCTTGCTGGTGTATTTAGAATTAGAACAAGTGATTGAGCCTGCTTATAGTTATTATGCAGAATATAAATACAAATTATTAGTGCCTGAAAATGAGTTAGTAGGGCGTTTTAATGGTGAGCGAGCGCAGTTTGTTCAAACCATATTGGCAACTTCTGACAAAGCACGTACTTGGTATGCGCTTAATTTTGAAAAAATGCAGCAAACTTATCAATGTGAAAGAAGTAGGGTGTTGACTGCAATAGATTATTTAGATCAACAAGGATTGATCGAGCTACAAACAAAGCAAATGACACAAGTGTATAAAGTTGATAAATCACAAATTAGTAACAATTTATTAGGAGAATTAACACAACGTTTTTCGCAAAAAGAGAGCAGTGAAATTAAGCGTATCCATCATCTTTTAGCTTTTTTTGCTAGTGAGCAATGTTTAAACCTACAATTGGCTCATTATTTTTCAGACACTAATTTACAAAAACCATGCGGGCATTGTTCTGTCTGTGCAGGTTACCCGGCGGAAATGCCTGTAGTGGCAAGTTTAAGACCATTACAACAATTTGATGCAATGCAATTAAGCGCAGAAATATCGGAAAAACTAGGTGTAAATGACAGTGCAGTATTAAGAGCTCGCTTTTTTTGTGGCTTAACAACACCGATTTTCACTCGTTTAAAAGTGCGTCAATTATCTGCTTTTGCATCTTTAGAAAACTACCGTTTCTCCGATGTCTTAGCTTGGATAGAAAGTTAACTATTTTATCACTACTCAGGCGTTGCAATTTAAATCTATTAAAAATAATCGTACACCTTAACTAAAACAAACAGTGGAGTCAGCATGTATAAACTCATTGCCTTAGATATCGATGGCACATTACTTAATTCAGATAAAAAAATATCAGATGAAAATAAAGCCGCTATTGCAGCAGCTCGAGCAAAAGGAGTGCGAGTCGTCTTAGTATCAGGTCGACCAACCGGTGGCATGAGAGATTCTCTACAAGCGTTAGATATGATGTCAGACGATGACTATGTATTAAGTTATAACGCGTCTGTGGTGCAAAGAGTAAAAAGTGAAACTATTATTCGCAGCCAAATACTAACAGGCCAAGATGCAAAAAAACTGGCTAAGCTTGCTAAACAATTAGATATAGATATTCATGCTTTTTCACATCAAAAAGGATTGATCACACCGGCGCATAATGATTATACCAACCATGAATCAGAAATAAATGCTGAGCCCATCACATTGATTGATTTTGAAGAATTAGCAGATGACGAAGCCATTTTAAAA
>TARA_R110001583_G_scaffold10417_11_pt1 | contig 13769 bp, 7 predicted proteins | sample TARA_R110001583 | Tara Oceans TARA_R110001583 (sample SAMEA4398432) | marine metagenome | biome: Polar Biome; feature: [MES] marine water layer (ENVO:01000295) within the mesopelagic zone...; material: water (ENVO:00002006), including particulate matter (ENVO:01000060) such as...... | reverse complement strand
ATTTTGTTGATTTTGACTAGTAGAATATAAAGTAAAGATGGTAGAGAAAGATATGTCAAGCTATAAAATCCTTTTAGTTGAGGATGATTTCATAAATGGAAAGATTGTGAAAACTTTGCTTGAGAAAGCGACTTATAATGTTGAGTGGGTTAAGAATGGGAAAGAGGCTTTAGAGATTTTAATTCCACGTTCAACAGAATACGATTTGGTTTTAATGGATATTCAAATGCCTATTGTGAATGGGTATGAGGTGAGTATTAATATAAGAGAAATAGGGATTAAAATTCCTATAATCTGTATGACAGCTAATGCTTTTTGTGATGAAAAAGTGAAATCGAAAGAAGCTGGGATGAATGATTATATCGCAAAACCAGTGACAAAAGCGTCACTTTTTGAGATGATAGGGAAATATTTAAAGATCAAATGATTGGTCTATTGACACGTGTGTTAAACGTATTGAAATTTAAATAATTGCGGATGAAAGTTTGTATTGCTGAGAAACCAAGTGTTGCACGAGAAATTGCTATTATTTTGGGAGCTAAGAGTCAGAAAAATGGATATTATGAAGGAAATGGCTATCAGGTTTCTTGGACTTTTGGACACCTGTGTACACTGAAAGAACCTGGGGAATACAATTTAAATTGGAAATATTGGCATCTAAATGATTTACCAATGATTCCTGGGCGTTTTGCAATTAAGGTGATTGATGATACTGGCGTTCAAAAGCAATTCGATGTTCTAGAGAAATTGATTCAAGGAGCAGAAGAGGTTATAAATTGTGGTGATGCTGGCCAAGAAGGAGAAGTGATACAGCGTTGGGTACTTCATAAGGCTAAATGTAAGGTGCCAATTAAGCGTTTATGGATTTCATCTCTAACAGAAGAAGCTATTCGCGAAGGTTTTGAGAATTTACGAGATGGTAAGGAATTTGATCGTTTGTATGCTGCGGGTTCATCAAGAGCAATTGGAGATTGGTTACTTGGAATGAATGCGACACGTTTGTTTACACTTAAATATGGGAGTGGTAAAAATGTACTCTCTATCGGTCGTGTACAAACACCAACATTAGCATTAATTGTAAATCGGCAGAAAGAGATTGATAATTTTATTTCTCAAACTTATTGGGAGTTGAAAACGGTTTATCGCGAAGTTACATTTTCAGCAACGCGAGGTCGTTTTGATAAAAAGGAAGAAGGAGTTGACTTTCTAGGAAAGATTAAGCCTGAACCATTCGAAGTTGTTTCTTTTGAACGAAAAGCAGGTAAAGAATTACCTCCTCAATTATACGATTTGACATCTTTACAGGTTGATTGTAATCGAAAGTTGAATTTGTCTGCAGAAGAAACCTTACGTATTATTCAAAGCTTATACGAAAAGAAGTTAACGACTTATCCTAGGGTTGATACGACTTACCTTACCGAAGATATTTATAAAAAGATCCCAGAAATACTTAAGAAGTTGACTCCCTATAAGGAGTTTACAGAAGTTTTATTGGGTGAGAAAATCAGAAAATCAAAAAAAGTATTTGATAATAAAAAGGTAACTGATCACCATGCAATTATTCCTACAGGCGTGCAGCCAGGAGGTATACGATACGAAGAAAAACAAGTTTACGATTTAGTAACACGTCGTTTTATAGCTGTTTTTTATCCTGATTGTAAAGTGAGTCATACCACGGTTTTAGGACAGGTGACAAATATTGATTTCAAGGCAACAGGAAAGCAAATTATTGAGCCTGGATGGCGAGTGCTTTTCTCAAGAGATAGCAGTGTAGGTGAAGGAACGATTCTCCCAGTTTTTGACAAAGGGGAGAGTGGCGAACATGTTCCAGATTTAGCTGAGAAACAAACTCAGCCACCTAAATATTATTCTGAGGCAACATTATTGCGTGCTATGGAAACAGCCGGTAAGCAAGTTGATGATGATGAGTTGAGAGAGTTGATGAAAGAGAATGGAATCGGTCGTCCGTCAACACGTGCAAATATTATTGAAACGATTTCCCGACGTAAATACATTAAGAAAGAGAAGAAACGTCTTGTGGCTACTGTTGCAGGTATGCAGTTGATTGATACCATTCAAAATGAACTTCTGAAATCTGCAGAGCTTACAGGTATGTGGGAGAAGAAACTAAGAGATATAGAGCAAGGAAACTACGAGGTTGATCAGTTCATGATAGAACTAAAGCAGATGGTTTTTAATATCGTTAAGGATGTCAAATCCAGAGTTGATGTTAAAAAGATTGCTGCGATTGAGGATGTGAAAGAAAAAGAAATATCGAAGAAGAAAACTCCTGCTAATGCAAAGGACCTTTCTTGTCCTAAATGCAAGGAAGGACAAATCTTAAAAGGTAAAGCTTCTTGGGGATGTAGCAATTGGAAAAATGGTTGCGATATAAGATTGCCATTCGACTTTCAAGGAAAGAAACTGACAGATAAACAGATTGAAGCTTTAATTCTAAAACAGAAGACCCCTAAAATAAAAGGATTTGAGTTTGAAGGAAAAAAACAGAATGGAATCGTAATTCTTGATCCATCTTTCGATTATAGTTTTGTTGCAGAAGAATCAGAAGTATGGCATTGTCCTTTATGTAAGGACGGTACTATGATGAAAGGGAATTCTGCTTTTGGTTGTTCTAACTATAAGCAAGGTTGTCGTTTTATAATTCCATTTGAATTTATGGGCAAGAGTCTAACTGAAGCTCAAATAAAGTCACTGGTGGTTGATAGAAAAACGAAGCTTATAAAAGGATTTGTAAATCCTGAAAATCAAGAAAAAGTTGACGGAAAATTGATTGTCGACAATATGGGAAAGATTGTTTTTGGAAAGCAATAATTAAGATAGATATAAAAAAAAAGCTCAGTTTTAACTGAGCTTTTCTTTTAATATTTTTGGTGTAGTGTAATGAATTAGTTTACCTGATCGAGCATCTATATCAGTCCAGTTTTCTACATCGAACTCAATTCCAATTGCAGTTCCAGTAGGAACATGAAGATATCCTTCATTTATAAGTTTTGAGGCCCAAGATGCAATGTCCGGATTATGACCAAATACCCAAACCTTATCCTTTCGACCAGCTTTTGTTTGTAACATCTCTAAAAACTCTTGAGTACTAAAACCATCGTAAAGTTGATCTATTTGAATAATCTGATCAAGTTGAATGTTAAATTGATTGGCATAAAGTCTAGCTGTAGCAATTGCTCTGTTAGCAGGGCTTGATATAATTAGATCTGTTTCAATACCCTTTTCTAATAAATAACTTGAAACTAAGGCTGAGTCATTTATGCCTCTATTAGTAAGGTTGCGTTCAAAATCATTTATATCAAAACGAATAACTTCAGTTTTGGCATGACGCGATAGTATGAGTTGCTTCATCTTTTAGGAATTAAATAATAGACTTTAAATTTTGATTTGCTTAGCAAGTTCTATTTCTTCAAGATATTTGAAAATATCTTTTTGTGCCCTTTTTACTTGTTCTCCAACATCATTTTGAGGCTTTATATTTTCCAACTTCTCGTTAATAATTCTAGCATTGGTATTATCCATCAATTGAATGTTTAAAATATCGATAAGTTCTTGCTTTAGCTTAGGGGTTTCAATTGGAAATGCACATTCAATACGTCTGTGTAAATTACGAGACATCCAATCAGCTGATGACAGGTAAACCTCACTTTCACTATTATTGTGGAAGTAGAATACTCTGGCATGCTCTAGGAATTGATCAACAATACGAACAATTCGAATGTTTTTAGAGTAAGGTTTGTTCGGGATTAGGCAACAAATACCGCGAATAATAAGGTCTATTTTAACGCCCTTAGTACTTGCTTCGTAAAGCTTCTTAATCATGTCTCTCTCTTGTAAGCCATTCATTTTTAAAATTAAATGGCCTTTCTTGCCATTCTCAACATGATTAATTTCTCTATCAATCTTTTTAATAAACTCATCTCGCATGTTAAATTGTCCGATGAGTAGTTTATTGAACTCGCATTCGGTTTCTTGATTTTCAAGATAATTGAAAAGGAGTTTCAACTCAGAAATGGTTGTTTCATCAGAAGTAAATAGCCCGTGATCGGCGTAAATTCGAGCTGTTTTTTCATTGAAATTACCTGTACTAAGATATGCGTAATCTTCTTTGTCCGTTTTTCTGATTACCAAAGCGATTTTCGCATGCACCTTTAAGCCTGGTAGGCTGTATATGATTTTAACACCAGCTTTGGTCATAGCTCTAGCTGAGTTCATATTAGCTTCCTCGTCAAATCTAGCTTTCAATTCAACAAGAACAGTCACTTTTTTTCCATTCAAAGCTGCATTAATTAACGCATTTACCACTGCTGAATTTTCTGCTACACGATATTGAGTCGCCTTAATTTCCTTAACCTTAGGGTCGATTGCTGCTTCATTTAAAAAGCGTATTACGTATTCATATGATTGGTAAGGGTAATGAAGTAAAATATCCCTTTTACGAATGGCTTTAAACATCGATCTACTTTGTCCTAATTCTTTCACTTTAAGGGCATGAAAAGGAGAATCCTCCAGTTCTGGACCAGCAGGGTTAGGAAACTTGAAGAAATCTTGAAAGTTGTGATATTGAGCTCCTTTAACAGGTTCATTATTAGTAAGGTTAAAAGCAAGCTTAAGTAGGTTTAAGAAATCTCGAGGAATATTTTCATCGTATAAAAATCGTGAGGGATCACCTGTTTCTCTCTTCTTCAGATTATTCTCTATCATACTCATAATATTCCCAGAATACTCATTTTCTATTAAGATATCAGCATCACGACTCATTTTAAAACTATATGTCGAGTCAATTTTGAAGCCTGGAAATACAACTTTCATATGCAATTTCACAATATCGTCAAGAAACATGATTTGATGCTTATCATCTATAGAAGGCAATTCTATAAATCGATCAAACCTATTATTGGGAATTCTGACGATGGCATACTTTGCACGTCTAGGCTTGTCGGGATTATCTTTCTTGCTTCTTTTCTTATAGAGTTTAACTGCAAGGTAAATGGCATTATTTTTTAGAAAAGGCTGAATCTGTTTTTTCAAAAGCAGCATAGGCTGCATATGAGGAAGCAGGTTATCCATAAAGAATTCTTTAGTGAACTCGTTGTGTGCTTCACTCAGTTCTTCGCCTTGCATCAAAACAATATTGTTTTCAAGCAATTCAGGAATAATTTCCTTTGTGAAGATTTTGCCAAACTCAATTTGCTGTTTGTTAACTTGTTGCTTAATCTTCTTGAGGGTAAGGTCTGGGTTCTCTCTCAATTGCAGTTTGTCTTCAATCGGTAATTCAGTGAATCTTTGATATGAAGCAACTCTTATTCGATAAAATTCATCAAGGTTTGAAGAATATATAGCTAGGAACTTTATTCTCTCATAAAGAGGTAAATCCTTATTTCTAGCTTCATCTAAAACTCGATTGTTGAATGATAACCAACTTAAATCGCGATTGAAAAATTGATATTTTGACATATAACTGATGGATTCAAAATGTGTACTAGCAAATTTAGAAAAAAATAGCTAGGCTCTAACTAATTATCCAATCTAAATAAGACTAGAAGCTTCTAAATTCGCATGCTTGACGAAGCATTTATTGGTAATTGTCTCCAAGTTCATGTAGTTTCTTAAATCGCTTTACTTTTGACATTGGAGCTAAAAGGTATAGGTAGTTTAACCTAGTCTCAGGATGTCTAAAACGTCTTTCATCTTCTTTAATCTCTTCCATTGCAATATTAATCTCATGAATAGATGACCTCATAAACATGACCTGATTTTGGTATTCGAAATAGAACCAATTACCATCTTGAAGTTCCATGTAAAGATACATTCTATTGCCTCGTCTACTTTTTCTAATCTCTATTTTACCTTTTACAATGGTATTGTGTGTAGTATTAAATATGCTACCAAGTTCAAGTTCACTATAAGAATAATAAGCCTTGTTCTTACGGTTCCATTTAAGTTTTACTTGATTAAAGAATAGAGTTTGTTTAATTGTATCTGGTAAAGCGTTGTAAGTGCTATTTTCCTTAATCTCATTAACAATCTTATTCGCTTCCATGTATGGAAGTAAAAGAGGGAATGTTCTGAGAAAATGCTCATTGTTCAAATTACTAGGTCTCTGAACTGAGTTTAAGTAATGCTTGTTAATCATTTTCAAGAGTTGTTCAGAAAAATTGAAATCGAAGCCTAAACAAGTTTTTAGAGATACTTCCTCTTTATTAGAATCATAATCAACTGTACCTGCAGCGGTGGTTGTTACATGTCCTAACTTGACACCTAGATTTATTAAACCTTCGCCATTCAAATCACAATTATTCATATCGTAAGATATCAGGTTTCCTGGTTGTTCAGGATTCTTTAGCTTCTCTTCACTAGCAACCTGATAAAGGTTTTTACTCTTATTAAAGCTCAGATAACCATCAACTGTAAGTAGAGGGTTATCGGTATAGAACTTTCTTGTTGAAAGGAATGCAGGGTAGATGTGAATAGAGTCGTTAGTAAGGTACAGTGAATTGAAAATTTTCACATTCTCTTTGTCGCGTCCAATGGTGTCGATAGGAATCAAGATGTCCTTTGGATCGATTGAAGAATTAAACCTTAACCATCTGTTTTTGATATTATCACATTTACTATGAATTTGAGTTTCTCCATTGAAACGTAAATGTTGTTCTTTGGCAGATAGGTGTACTTCTCCTCTAAAATCGAAATCAGGGCTCAAAGAAAATTCCATTGCATCTGTTAATGGACCAGTAGCAATTGTCTGACCAATAGAGTCAACACTTATCTCTTTGAAATAGACCTCTTGTTCTTCCTCAAGTTCATCCTTATAAGTATAGAAACCCGAGCCTGTATAATCTCTTCTACCTTTTACTTCTACTAAAGCATCTGTGATTTTATGAAATTTATTAAGTGTATCAGCAAGTATTTTACAATTGCTTAAAGGCTCTAGATAGCCTTCATTATTAATCGTCAAATTACCATGAAGAGGTAAGATCTCTGCATCAGCGATTTTTAATTTGTCTATAAACTTTGCAGAGATTGAATAATTGGTTGTGTCATAAATAGCATATGGTGTTACAAAACTTAAAGAATCTTGATCAAAGTGAGTGGAAATAAAAGTGTTGTATGATGTTTTAGGTAGCGAGTTGATTTTACCAGTTTCCCAAAGTACATTTAGCTTAGCTAATTCTTCGCTTCCAAATTCAATTTGATCATTTGCCATATTCCACTTAAAACTATTCAATTGGCAGATGTAATTATTTGATGGTAGGCTACTATAGTTGCCAGATATCGTACTTATGAAATCGGAGCGTTGATTACCTAAATCGATAATGGCATTACACATTTCTGCTTTAAAAGAATAGCCAATTTCATTATGACTAAGTAATTTAAATTTACTCGTGTCTGCCGTTATTTTATTTCCAGAATAATTAAAATAATCCGATGTAAATGAGCCATTCGCATAAGTCATTTCACCAGACCCGGCCATTTTATCATTAGTAATATTAATAATACCAGATAATGAAGCATGGCCTTCATACATGCTTAATGGATCATCCTTTCCTCTGCTTTGGATTCTAAATTGGTCCTTATTACTTTCCCACTCAACCCAAATGTTTTTTCCACTAATATCTGGATGAGAATATGGAACTTTTTGGGCCATTAGCGTATAAGATTCAGCTTGTCCTTTGGCTCTTCCTGGTAATAGAATAAAATGGTCAGATACAATTTTTGTTTTCTTCTCAGTAAATGTTCCTTTACCCCAAAGACCATCGTTATCTAAGAAAAGTGAGTCGGTAAATATTGCTTTATTATAAACTAAAACGCCGCCTTCTTCTATTGCGTGGGCAAACCCAATTGAATTATCCTTATTTACAATTAATGTTTCTCTAAAATTGGGAGTGATACCTCCAGATTTAAATTCGCCTAGGAATTGAATGTCTTGCTGCGAGAGTTTATTGATGTTATCAATAGTAAAAGGATCTACTTTAATATGAAAATTATCTTCCTTGTAGACTCCATTTTGGATATATGGCTTTTCATAATAAACGTAAGAAGAGTCGTATGAATTAAATATTGGATATTGCTCTAAGTATTCGTTTCCTGATTTGTTTGAAGGATCATCTATTTGAAGGTTCGCACTAGTGTTCTTTACAATGTTTTCAAGGAATATGGCGTTTCTTCTAGCAAATTCACCCTTGTCATCAGATGGGATAAAGGCTTTTAAGGAATCAATCATTCCCATATTAACTTCAAAATTATCGTAAGAAAAGTTGTAGTCTTTACCATAGAAATTTAAAGGTCCTGCTTTAATTAAACCACTAAATTCAAAATCGCGATTTTGTTTTACTAATAGTTTACCTCCTTTAGGTACGAATGTAATATTCTGAGAATTACTTACTGATACTTGTCCTACGCCGTTTATTTGAAGATCAAAATTTTTGAGGTTAAGCGTAGCATCATCTTCTAATTTTTCTGTTTTCGATGTAAAGCGGATCACATCGTAATCTTGTCTTCCCATAGCAGCAGATATATAATTAGCGCTACGATCTTCAATTGTAATTTCATCGGTAGATGCATCATAGTTTACAAAACCTTGAAATGAAAGTCCAATAACTTGCTGTCGAGTTTGGCTAAGGGGTTTCTTAATAAAGTTTGCGTACTCCACTGTAGTAAATGTATTGGTATACATGTATTGTGCAAAGCTGTTTAGGAGTACTAGCGGATGTTTATCGTCTAATCCTTGTAACTTCAGATATTGGTTTTTTGTAAAGTAGTTTGCAGACTCAAATTTGGCAAGTCGGTGTGAAGCCCCTTTCATCTTTCTAAAATGGATGATGCTATCGTTCATTTTCCAATGAAGAATCCCAAAGTCCATTTGTATGTTGTGGTAGTTGTTAAAATAAGGACTTTGTGACATGCCTGTTCCATCACGAGTTAATACAAGCTCCTTTTCTTCGGTAAGAATCTTAAGGTGAAGGTTAGGATGGTAGATTTTAAATGTATCAAGGTGTAGGGTTACCTCAGTATCTTTACCAATAATTTTGTTGTTTGAGAAACTGAAGTATTCCGATGAAGCATCGATAAACAAACTGTCATTTCTTCTAATCTCTATTTTTGCAGGTTGTTCACTATTACCTCTTCCTATTAATTTTGCTCCTTTTATCTCAATACCACCTTTGTAACTTATGTTTTCGAATAAATTATCTATTGATATATTTTTCTTGGAGGATTTAAATCGAGGGTAAGTGGCAGATGCTGGATTTTTAACAATGTTTACTTTCTCCGTAAGAGAACCTGTTACAAAGTCGTTAAATAATAGTGAGTTTTTGTACTGAACTGAGTCAATCTGTATTTTGGCTTTAGTAAAATCTAGCGAGTAATCTTTAAATTCAGCATATTCCTCAGTTGGAGATTTTCCCGCTCTCGTCCATGCAACTTTACCTTTTTCACCTCTCCATTTCTTTTCAAAAGGGTAGTAGGCTCCACTAGTGTTATAAATGACACAACTATCTTTTTGCGAATAACAAACTAGTTCGGTATTGTCAAAAACAATTTTCAGAGTACTATCGTGCACATACTTAAAACTGTTTGATCTTGTTTTCCATTTTGTAGAGAATGATTTATATAGAAGCTGATCTTTAAGTAAATTAATAGTTTGCTTTAAAAAATCATTAATGTTTTTAAGTTTCGCTTTAGGCTTTTTTAGTTCGTGAAGGAGTCCATTTTGCCAATTAGAATAATCAGATTCACTTAAATCTTTTTCGTCGAATAAAATCAGACTATTTAAGTAGTCGTAAAAGTCAGGGACAACTCGAGCTCTTTTTTTTCTGAATTTCTGGCAAATTGATAATATAGAATCTCTTTTCTGGGTTGATGATTGAGTTTTAGCCCAAAAAATATCGAATTTATCTTTAAACTCTTTCTTTTCTTTTTTATCCAATGATGGATGGTTCAACAGTATATCTATCTCACTTATTGTATAGGTTGAATCTTGATCGAAAATATTAGCCTTTGTAGAAACGCTAGTTAAGAAAAAACTTAAAAAAATAAGTGAATATAGGTACTTAGACATGTTAATGTATTTTGATTATAGTATGATCAAAAGATAATTTTACTTCTTTTCAAAACGAACAGCAACCCAATTCTTATCAACTTTATGATCTATATAGTTCATATTGTTCTTTTCAGCTTCATCTTGAATGTATTTTAAATCTTCAGTGTAGAATCCACTCATGACTAATTGACCATTTTGAGGCAAACATGCTATGTACAATTTCATATCATTCAAAAGTATATTTCGATTGATATTTGCCAAAACAACGTCGTATTTTTTTCCTTCTAAAAGACGGGCGTCACCTAAAAAAGCAGAAACATTATCAGCCTTGTTGTTTTTAATACTTTCTAATGAGTTTTTATATGACCATTCGTCAATATCAATAGCATCGACCATTTTAGCTCCACGCTTAGATGCTAATATGGCAAGAAGACTTGTTCCACATCCCATATCAAGCACTCTTTTCCCTTTGATATTACTGTCTAAGATACTCTGTACCATTAATGATGTAGTTGAGTGGTGTCCAGTTCCAAAAGACATTTTAGGATCGATAACGATATCATATGGGACTTTGGGAGTGTCAGTATGAAATGAAGCTCGAATCACAACTTGATCAGCAATAATAACTGGCTGGAAATTGGATTCCCATACCGCATTCCAATCCTGTGAAATAATGGTTTTATATGTGTAATTTAATTTGAAGTTCGATTCGGGAAGGTAATCCAAGTTGATAGCTTTCACAGCTTCAATATCAAAAAGATCTTCTGTTATGTAGGCATCAACTGAATCTTCATTTTCGGTAAAGCTGTCGTAGCCAAGCTCACCAAGTTCCGAAATTAGAATTTGAGCAATAGCTTCGTTATAAGGAGTAATTTCACATTTTAATTCAATGTAATCCATGATGGTATTATTTGATCTTGTTTGCTTGTGAGTTTTTTCTATTATTTTATGTTCTAATTTACAAAAATAATCTTCTTCACTTAAAAGACTTCATTAATTTAATAATAAAGTTGAATCAATTTTTTTGTATCGAAAGTCATTGAAAAAGGAGTGTTGTGTTGGATTGTTTATAGCTGTGTTTATTAGTATATTAGGTTTTACGCAACCGTTTTCGTTATTTGAAACAATTCTAAACTTCTTGTTTTTGTTTTAATTTTATTGACTTTAAATCAAATATTGGTAATATTGCTATCAATTATTAAGAATAACACTTGTGTTTAATTACAATTTATAAGTAAACAAATGGATTTTCTTGCAATTAAATTTTATGTGATGGCTTATCTTGTATGCTATCTTGAAGTCTTCGGAGGACTTTAATCCACTTCCTATTCTCGATCCTTGTGATCTATTCTAGAACTTTCTTTTCTAGACCTATTCTATCTATTTATTGAGTATTTGAAATTGGTGTATTTGTACATCAATCATATATAATAATTAGGCACTTATTTCTTTGTAAAGTGTCGTACCCTACAGATTAATCAACAATCGTTAAATAAAATAACATGCAAAAGTCACTATTGTTAGGTGTCGAAGCTATTGCTCAAGGAGCAATTGACGCTGGAATGTCAGGTGTTTACGCTTATCCAGGAACGCCTTCTACAGAAATTGCTGAGTATATCCAGCATTCTAAGTTAGCTAATGAACGCAAGATTCACAGCGAGTGGTCTGCCAATGAAAAAACAGCTATGGAAACAGCTCTTGGTATGTCATATGCTGGGAAAAGAACTATGGTTTGTATGAAGCACGTTGGTTTGAACGTTGCAGCTGACTGTTTTATGAATGCTGCTATCACCGGAGCTAATGGTGGTATGTTAGTTACTATCGCTGATGATCCATCTATGCACTCTTCTCAAAATGAGCAGGATTCACGTGTATATGCTAAATTTGCAATGATTCCAATATTGGAACCTTCAAATCAGCAGGAAGCATACGAAATGGTTCGTTTTGGATTTGAATTATCTGAAGCTTGCGGTACACCTGTAATGATTCGTATCACTACTCGTTTGGCTCACTCTCGTGCGGGTATTACAAGAGCTACCGATATTGTAGATGAAAACGAATTGTGTTTGCCAGAAGATAAACAAAGATTTATCCTATTGCCAGGTATTGCACGAAAGAGATACAAAGTTCTTTTAGGTAACCAGGCGAATTTCGATGCTGCTTCTGAAGATTCACCATTCAATCAGTATTTTGATGGTAAAGATAAATCTTTAGGTGTAGTGGCTTGTGGTATCGCTTATAATTACCTAATGGAGAATTATCCAAATGGTGATTGCCCTTTCCCAGTATTAAAATTGAGTCAATATCCATTACCTCGTACAAAAGTGACAAAGCTTGTTGAAGAGTGCGATAAAGTATTAGTTCTAGAAGATGGTTATCCAGTTGTTGAAGAAATGCTTAAAGGGTATTTAGAGAACGATAAAGTTATTGGTCGTCTTGATGGTACTTTATCTCGCGATGGTGAGTTAAATCCTGACATGGTTGGAGCTGCTTTAGGTTTTGAAGTTGTTGAAGGAATGCCTGTTCCAGAAATGGTTGTAGGTCGCCCACCAGCATTGTGTGTTGGTTGTCATCATCATGATGTTTATAAGGCTTTGAATGAAGTGATTGCTGAATATGGTGAAGGTCGTGTTTTCTCTGATATCGGATGTTATACATTAGGTGCTTTACCTCCATACCGTGCTATTAATGCAGTGGTTGATATGGGTGCTTCTATTACGATGGCTAAGGGGGCATCTGATGCAGGTCTTATTCCTTCTGTAGCAATGATTGGTGATTCAACTTTCACTCACTCAGGTATGACTGGCTTATTGGATGCAATCAACGAGAATTCTCCGATTACGGTTATTATTTCTGATAACGAATCTATCTCTATGACAGGTGGTCAGAAGTCTTCAGCAAAAGGTAAAATAGAAGATATTTGTGCTGGTTTAGGTGTTCATCCTGATCATATTCACGTATACACTTCTTTACCTAAGAAGCACGAGGACGTGAAGAATATCATTCGTAAAGAACTAGATTACCAAGGCGTGTCAGTAATTATTCCACGTCGTATTTGCGTTCAGAAAAATGTTCGTGACCAGAAGATTAAAAAAGCATTAAAAGCTAAAGCAGCTGCAAAAGCTTAATTTAATCTTTGCCCAAATAAATCATTAATTCAATATATCGGAAAGCGATTTCGATTGCTTTCTGAGAATAAAATAGCAAACATATGAAAACAGATATGGTTATTGCAGGTGTAGGCGGACAAGGAATTCTTTCCATTGCTGCTGCATTAGGATCTGCTGCTTTAGATAATAATTTATACATGAAACAAGCTGAAACTCATGGTATGAGTCAGCGTGGTGGTGATGTTCAATCATTCATGAGAATTTCAGATAAGCCTATTTATTCAGATTTGATTCCTAAAGGTGGAGCTGATATTATTTTATCAGTAGAGCCAATGGAAGCTCTACGTTACCTGCCTTATCTTAAAAAAGGTGGTTATGTAGTAGCTAATTCATCTCCATTTATCAACATTCCTAATTATCCAAATGAGGAAGAGTTGGTTAAAACAATTAAGGCTTTGCCTAATTATGTTTTGATCGATGCTGATGAGATTGCAAAAGAGGTAACAGGTTCAACTAGAGCTTTTAACTTTGTAATGTTAGGTGCTGCTTCTCCATTTATCGATGTGCCTTTTGAGTATTTAGAAGAAGGAATCCGT
>TARA_R110001583_G_scaffold47395_7_pt1 | contig 13771 bp, 10 predicted proteins | sample TARA_R110001583 | Tara Oceans TARA_R110001583 (sample SAMEA4398432) | marine metagenome | biome: Polar Biome; feature: [MES] marine water layer (ENVO:01000295) within the mesopelagic zone...; material: water (ENVO:00002006), including particulate matter (ENVO:01000060) such as...... | reverse complement strand
CTCCAAACCTCTTTCAATTACGTAAATCAATCTGTCTTGAAACCCCCAATCATCCCACCTTAATCTCTGATATATAATTTACTAAGACTCTCGCGATTATCAATGGACATTTTGACTACGAGCTCTATTTTTGTGGTTAATTTCATACATATTAAAATTTTGAAAGGAAAATGAATAAATACACCTCATTTTTCATCTCCAAAAGGTTCTTTATCTAGTTTATAATTCAACTTTTGAGAAAAAACTTTCTAATTTTGTTTTTCAAGCTTAAAAAAAGAATTCATGCCTAAAAAATTCCTTATCATTCGCTTTTCTTCCATAGGTGACATCATCCAATGTATGACTGTTGTTGATGGTATAAAAAATCACTACCCTGACGCTGAAATTCATTGGATTGCAAGAAAAGACATGTCCTCTTTCCTAGCCATGGACGATCGTATCACAAAGATTTGGGGATTTGATAGAAAAGCTGGCTTTAAGGGTTTATGGAAACAAGCCAAAGAGCTAAAAAAAGAGAAATTCGATTACATATTTGATGCACATAGCAACATACGCTCTATCGTTCTTAAAACAGTTTTGGTTCCTAGACTGAAGCGTTGGTTTGGCATTGGTCCTAAGTACGCCCTTCGTAGCAAAGACAGAGTAAAACGTATTCTTCTATTCAAATTCCGAATTGATAAATACCCAATGCCATTTAGAGGCATGCTTTCATTTAGAAAACCGCTTCAAAAATGGGGAATAACTGATTTTTCTATCAATAAAACTGATTGGTACTTTCCTGAAGAATTAAAACAAAAAATCGACACCAACATTCTTAATTTCAAGGACGAAAATGATCTGAAGTTGATTACACTTGTGCCTTCTGCTGCCTGGCCTATGAAGCGTTGGCCTATTGGACATTGGCAAAAGCTTGTTTTAAATTTACCTGACTACAAATTTATGATTTTGGCTGGGCCAGATGATTTATTTTGCAAAGAAATAGAAGACATTGCTCCAGATCGAGTTCTTAATCTAATGGGAAAAACCAACCTATTGGAATCTTGTTATCTGGTACAGAAATCACAATTGGTTATTTCTGGAGATACCGGCTTTCTTCATGCAGCTGATAAATTTGGGATTAAAGCTTTATCCTTAATGGGACCTACAGCCTTTGGTTTTACAAGTGGTGATCAAATTAAAACTCTAGAGGTGGATCTTAAATGTCGCCCTTGCACAAAAGACGGATCAGGGAAATGCTCACAGGATGTCTACCAAAAATGCATGGTCGATATTTCTCCTGAATGGGTTGCTAGAGAAGCTCTTGAAATGTTTTAAACCGATATTAAAATAAAGAGATAGAGGCCTTAAGCAATTAAGGTCTTTTTTTTATCCCGATGAGATATTTAGTCATAAAAAAAGCTCCGATTGTTAAATCGAAGCTTTAAATATTGGTTGTCCCACAAGGACTCGAACCTTGAATGCCTGTACCAAAAACAGGTGTGTTACCATTACACCATGGGACAATTCCATTGCTCACTATTCTTAGAGCACTGCAAATGTAAACAATTTTTTCATTCTGCAAATAAAAAAAATATTTTTTTCAAAGCTTAAGTATGTAGATGCTTAAAAATGACTATTTTCAAGCCTTAAATATTTTTTCGAGCAAAGAGTTTTAGCCGTTAAACTGTACCATCTAAGAAAATATGCCATCTTTGTTTGTCCTAAATCAGAAAAACAATAAAATTGAACTCATCGTTCCTATAAATTTTAGATAAAATATGTCGGAAAACAAGAAACTATCGAATTCAAATTATAATCGATATAACGTCATTCTAGGTTGGTTAGCGTTTGCTATTGCAGCCATTACCTACGCTTTAACCATGGAACCATCAGCCAGCCTGTGGGATTGTGGTGAATTTATTACAACGGCATATGGTTTAGAAGTTGGTCACCCTCCTGGGGCTCCTCTTTTTATGATCCTAGCTCGTTTCTTTTCCTTATTTGCTCCCGATCCGTCATATGTGGCTCTTATGGTTAACTTGATGTCGGCACTTGCTTCGGCATTCACCATCATGTTTTTGTTCTGGACAATCACTCATCTGGCTAAAAGGCTATTTGTAAAAGATGGCGAGATAAGTTTAGCAAACGGTGTTGCAGTTCTTGGAGCAGGAATGGTTGGAGCACTTTCTTATACTTTTTCAGATACGTTCTGGTTCTCAGCTGTTGAGGGTGAAGTTTATGCTTTATCATCTTTATTTACAGCAGTCGTATTTTGGGCTATCCTGAAATGGGAAAATGTAGCCGATGAGAAATATGCCAACCGTTGGATTATCCTTATTGCCTATTTAATGGGACTTTCAATTGGGGTTCACCTTCTTAATTTATTAGCAATACCAGCTATTATATTTGTTTATTATTTCAAAAAATACGAGCCAACTCGAAATGGTATTCTAGCTTCTTTAGGAATCTCTCTTGTTATCTTGGGTGTTATCATGTATGGTATTATTCCAGGTGTAATCAAGATTGCTTCGTGGTTCGAGCTAGCTTTCGTAAATGGAATGGGAGCTCCTTTCAACACTGGAGTTTTAATTTATGGCATTGCTATGATTGCTCTTGTCGCTTGGACTATTAACTATTCAATCAAGCACAATAAGGTTATTCTGAATACCATTGTTACTTCTTTTGTTGTAATCATGATTGGTTATTCTTCATTTGCTATGATCGTTATTCGATCAACAGCAAATCCTCCTATGGATGAGAATAACCCTGACAATGTATTTGCCCTATTGTCTTATTTGAATCGTGAGCAATATGGTGATAGACCTCTTGTTTTTGGAGAGTACTACAACGCACCAGTAAAGAATGTAAAATATACAACGCCTGTCTATATTCAAAAAGGCGGTAGATATGAGATTGCTTCGCGTAAGCCATCTTACGAATTCGATTCTCGATTTAATACCATTTTCCCACGGATGTACAGTTCGAGTGCTAATCATGTGCGCGATTACGAATTTTGGGGAGGTATATCAAAGAACAATCCGATAACTGTAGATAACGGTAATGGTCCTGAAAAAATCTACAAACCAAGTTTCGGAAATAACCTGAGCTTCTTCTTTCGCTATCAGTTCAATCATATGTATTGGCGTTACTTTATGTGGAACTTTGCAGGTCGACAAAACGATATTCAAAATCATGGCGGTATTCGACATGGAAACTGGATTTCTGGTATTCAGTTCTTAGACGAAATGCGACTGGGTAATCAGGATAAACTTTACTCAGAACTCAAGAATAAAAAATCTAGAAACGTCTACTTCTTCCTCCCTTTCCTTTTAGGATTAATTGGAATATTCTTTCAGATAAATGCTGGAGCCAAAGGCAAAAAAGATTTCTGGGTTGTTATGTTGCTCTTCCTGTTAACAGGATTAGCTATTGTAGTTTACCTCAATCAATATCCTCATCAGCCTCGTGAGCGTGATTACGCTTATGCTGGATCGTTCTATGCTTTTGCAATTTGGATTGGATTTGGGGTTCTCGGGCTCTACAATTTCCTTAAAAATAAAATGCCAGCTTTAGCATCTGCAGGCTTAGTTACATTGATTTGCCTTGTTGCTGTTCCTGGTCTTCTGGCTCAGCAGAACTGGGATGATCATGATAGAGGTGGACGATATGCAACATTAGCATACGCTAAAAATTATCTGAACTCCTGTGATCCTAACGCGATTCTGTTCACTTATGGAGATAACGACACCTTCCCTCTCTGGTATGCACAAGAAGTTGAAGGTATCCGTCGAGATATACGTATTGTCAACATCAGTTTATTAGCTGGCGACTGGTACATTAACCAGATGCGCAGAAAAGCCTACGATTCTGATCCTGTTCCAATGAGCTTAAGTGCTGAAAAAGTAGAGCCGGGTATTCGTGATCAGATTCCTGTAATGGATCGTTTAGAGGACCCTGAAGAGTTAGCCAAACTAATTGAGTTTGTAGGTAGCGATAACAATCGTACTCGCTTGGAAACACAATCAGGCAAAATGATGGATTATTTCCCTGGAAAGCATATCTATTTACCTGTCGATTCGGCTAAGGTTGTGAACAATGGAACCGTACAGAAAAGAGATGTTAGTTTAATTGCTGATCGTTTAGATTGGACATTGAAGAACAACTATCTATATAAAAACAGCATGATGATTCTTGACATCATCGCTTCGAATAATTGGGATAGACCTATTTATTTCTCAATTGGAATGGGACCTGAAAACTATTTAGGTTTAGAAAAATATTTCCAATTGGAAGGTGCTGCTTACCGTTTAGTTCCAATCGAGGCTGAAAACTCATACGGTGAATATGGTCGTATTAACTCAGATTTGCTATACGATAACATGATGAACAAGTTTGAGTATGGACGTATTAAAGAGCCAGATGTGTATATGGATCAATTCCATATCACTACTTGTGGTATCATGTCGTTCCGCTCGAATCATGTTCGATTGGCAGCAAAGCTTAACGATGAAAACAAGCCTGAGAAAGCGATAAAGGTTCTTGATAGATGTATGGAAGAATTACCAACAACAAAACTTCCTATCGACTATTCATTGGTTGGTTTCATTCAAGAGTATTACCGAGCAGGTGCGACTGAGAAGGCAAATAAATTGCTTCTGCGTATTGCCGAAAATTCGTACGAGAAGATGGACTACTTCCTTTCTCTAGAGCCAGAATACTTCGGTAGCATTGAAGCTGAACAGCAAAGAGATATTAGAATAATTCAAATGTTATTGGGGATTGCAGAAGCAGGCGGTCAGGATGACATTAAAGATAAAATCCAACGAGACTTTGAAGGTTTATTCGAATCCTTCAAACGAGATAGTGGAAACAATAAATAAGATAAAGGCTGCGAATTTCGCAGCCTTTTCTTTTTTAAAAATTAAAATTATTAAACCACAGATTACACAAATTTTCACAAATTGCTTTAGATATTTCATGAGTGTGCCTCATCAACTTTAAGTACTTATAAATACTTTAAACTCTAAGTACTTTTCTTTCAGAAGCGAGAGTTCAGATAATTTCTTATTTTTAGTCTATGTAATGAGCCTTACCAACAATCTATTCTATAATAAACGATTGTATAAGGCGAATTCCATGTGGCATTTTAAAACAAATTATAATCACATGAAAATAATTAAACGAATTCTGCTAGCCATTGTTCTTATTGGCTTAAGCTATTTTATTTACGATACCAGCATTAAACTTCCAGTTGTAACAGGCTATTCTGCCAAAGATGTTTGCTCAGGCATTTTCATTGCAAACAGAAGCTTGGAGTCATTAGAAAATAATGATATCAACTACTCATTCATGGGTAAAACAAGCGTTACGGTCGATAGAGAAGAGAAATCGGTAACGGCTAGCATCTTTGGTCTTTTTCCTCGCAAAGCGATTTTTCGCGATGCTTTGGGTAGCTGCGTAACTAAAGGCTACGATGAAAATGAGCTAAAACAACAGGCTTTTAAAAGGCCTCATATCGACAATATTCCATTAGATACTCAGATTGACAGCATTAAGGATGAAATCGATTTTAACCTTCTTAATTTTGCTCTCGATTCGGTTTTCGAACGTGAAGAAAGAACACGAGGTGTTGTAATTCTTTATAAGAACAAACTGATAGCAGAGCGATATGGTAAAGGTTTCGATCAATCGACACCTCTATTGGGTTGGTCCATGAATAAAAGCATTATCAATGCCTTAGTCGGGATTATGAAAAAGCAAAACCGATTGGATCTTGCAGACAAAAACTTGTTTAAAGCGTGGGCGAATGACGAAAGAAAAAACATCGCTTTAAAGGATTTGATGCACATGAGTAGCGGCTTGGATTGGGACGAAGGTTATGGTGGCTTGTCTGATGTAACTAAAATGCTTTACAAAACAGGAACAGCATCGGGCTATGCTATTAATAAAGCTTTCTCGGCAAAGCCTGATTCAACTTGGATTTATTCATCTGGTACAACAAATATCATCAGCCAATACATCAGGAACACGATAAATAACGATAAAGTTTATCACAATTTCCCTTATGAGGAACTATTCAAGAAAATTGGTGCCCCTTCCTTTTATTTCGAAACTGATGCTGAAGGGACCTTTGTTGGTTCATCTTTTGGCTATGCCACAACACGCGACTGGGCTAAGTTTGGTTTACTCTACTTAAACGATGGAATAGTAAACGGAGAACGTATTTTACCAGAAGCTTGGGCAGAATATTCATACACACCCACAGAGGCTTCAAATGGCAAATATGGGGCTCAATTCTGGCTGAATCCCGATTCTGAAATTGATGAATACAATTGCGTTGGTCATCATGGACAACTGATATCGATTATCCCATCGAAAAAACTTGTGATTGTTCGCCTAGGTTTATCCATAGACAAGAGATTCTTCACAAGCCCATTTATTAGAAATGTTGTGAATTCTATAAAAGATTAAATAAATTACACCGCTAGTGCGAGTTTGTAACTCGTACTCTGCGAAGCAGAAGTAAAAACAAAATATAAGCCACTTGCAGTAATGTGAGTGGCTTTTGTTTTTTATAAAACCAGACAGCGTCAGAATGACCTGTCTGCGTTAAATCGTTGCTTTTAGTTTTATTGACGCTGTCTGATCCTTCGGATGCATACAGGTCTCCCACTAGTGCGAGCTTTTAGCTCTTACACTGTGTAAGCTTTACCCCAAACCCCTGAAGGGGCTTATTGGTAACGCTTATAAAAGTCCCCTTCAGGGGTTCCGAAAGCTTTCGGAATAGGGGTAGTGAATTGAAGCGAAGCAGGAGAACGAGCTATAAGCTTGACTAACGCCAGTTACCCCCGCTAGTGCGAGCTTTTAGCTCTTACACTGTGTAAGCTTTACCCCAAACCCCTGAAGGGGCTTATTGGTAACGCTTATAAAAGTCCCCTTCAGGGGTTCCGAAAGCTTTCGGAATAGGGATCGGGAACTGGGGCGAAGCACGAGTTACACACCTCCACAAACACAAAAAATCCCGAAACAAGATGTCCGGGATTGTTTAAAGCAAATGTCGTTAGTAAAATAATTTCGAGGATAAATAAATTCTAACAAAATGATTCTATTTTTGTCAGTAAGCCGAGGCCCTCAATTCCCTTTTTAAACTTTAGCGGGTTTTGCATGAGAATTTAAGGAGCCTCTGCTTTTTTATATCTATACCTCTTGTTCTTCTAATTCTGAGTTCGCACTTTTAGTTTTTCGAGTGCGAGCAGCAACTGCATATTTCTTAGTACAATCATTAATAAAATTAGCTATCTCAACATATTTTGCATCGGGGCTAATCCTATTCATCACCTCTATTGTCTCAAACAACTCATCGCTAACCACACGCAAGTCCTTATAAAGAGCTACGGTATCGAAATCTCTCTGGTTCGATTCTGCTACCGACCTGTCCTCTTTCAGTTGGTTATAGGCATTATTATCAAGCACCATATCGGTATACCAAGCATCGGCAGCTAAAGCAGTAATCAAAAGCTTATTTTCTTCCAATTCCAGTTCTTTAGTCAAACTAGCCATTTTAGCCGACTGCACCTTAGCTCCATTGTTGTACAATATCCAACCATGACTCCTTATAATACGACAAATCTTTTCTGCCAAATTAACAGTTGCTTCATCTTTACGATGCGTACAAGCCTCTATATAATTACGGAAAGCAATAAAAGACTCGTCTCTGCGGGTGTCTTTTTCGCGTAGCTGATTCGTATACTGACTCGATCTGCTTCTATTCGATGCCTCCAAAGCTTCATCGTGCTTCTGAGTGAATTTCTCTATCGAAGCATCCAAATTCAAGCCTTCTAAACTCAAAGATTTTAGATAAATCTTGATCTCGTTGCACAAGCCCAACAATTCGTTGGTTCGCAACAAACTATAAATTACTTTTAGTATCATTCCTGAAAAATTTTAATTTATAAAGTGACATTTGCTTAAAACGATAATAAAAATAATTTATTTTATTGTAATAGACAGTTATTTTGTATTTTTTTATGATACAAAAGCAACAAAAAGCACAAACTCCTTATACAGCAGGTAATACAGGCATAATAAAATTCCTTAAATAAACATATTGCACCTTTAAAATTAACCTTATGCTTAGGTGCTGTTGTTTCGGACTTGCATAAGTATATCCAATTTTCAGATGAAAGTCAAATTATCGAATAGATAGAGTTTCAATTTAAATTGAGAGCTAATTTTGCAGCTAAATGCAATTTCAAAGGAGTTTATACAATCATTTTTCTGCTGAAAGACGCTTCAAAGGAAATTGAAGGCTATTTTGGAAGCTCAAATAGGCTTCAAACGAAATTGAAGCCCCATTACGAAACAAAAAGATGTCTCAATTTAAATTGAGACATCTTTTTTTTACTCAAACTATGTTCAAAGCAGTTCATAGCCTCATTTTGTTCCTTAATTAGAGTTCCAAGGAGATTATTCTAGTATAAGTTGCGTGCTCGTGATGATTTCTACAGCGATTACCACAAGTCACAGATTTGCGGCATATGGAGCTTTATTCAAAAACTAGTCCCCCCTCATTATATCAAGCATTTTTGCAATAGCCTTAAATGATTTACCAATATCTTCTCCATTCTCCTTGCCAAATTCTTGAGATGAAATTCGTCCTAACCTTTTCAATTCCTCTTCCTCATTTATAGGTCCTTTTTTTCTGCTTGGTTTTCTCAGCCCTATATTTTTTTTCTTTTCCCTAAAATCACTCACGCACTTAGCTGCAAATGCACTTGGATGAATATCCAAGTCAACATTTTCACGTATTTCTTCGTAATACTTTTCTAATATATCTATATGTCTTTCCATAATAAGCTTATCTCTTTGTGTGCCTAAATCCCTATCTGCCGCTGGTCTGCGACTTGTGGTTTCTACACCAATATAACATCAATTCACCCTTCTCTGTTAATACTCATAATTATCTAACAAATGAAAAGCGAAAGTAACAATAATTAGCTAGATCAGATTATAAGCCTATACAAACTAAAGCCCAACACCTTTTATTAAGTACTGGGTTTAGTTTGCTTAGCTTTTACCACAAGTCACAGGCTTGAGATAGATAGAAGCAAATCAGTAAAATATATATTTGATATCTATCTCCCCTTCATCTACATTATTTGGCTTGTATTTTAGAATACAAGTGGGAGCATACCAATCTCCAAAAATTACTTTCTTAATTTCTCCCCTTTTAAACTCATACTTATAATTTACATTTTTGCCATTTGATTTAATAATTGTGGCATTCCCGTCTATAACTCCATTGATTTCTATCAACAAACTATTCACAGTTTTATTTTCTTCTGGACATTCCAGCAAAAATTCCTGATATTTACTCACATCAGTAATCTTAATACTTTTCTTTTCTTGCCTACACGAAGAAATCGACAAAAACAGCAAAAAATAAATTAGATACTTCATAATCATATATTTTATAAATTCCTTTCATCCTCTTGTTTTGGCTTTATCTTATTCCATTTAATCATCTTAACTAATCTTAAAATATAGAATTCATAACCTCCAAAATACTTTGTAGTGTAAATTCTATTAATGGATAAAAAGCCATCAGAAATAAGGAAATAGATAATACGATATCAATTCGAATCCATGTCTTTCTATTAACGAAACTAATACTATCTACCTTGAGTGAAATTAATCGGAAAAGGAATTGAAAACAGAAGAATGCAAAGATATTTAAGGCATGTGGGTTAAACTGACTGGCTAGACCAAGTTGTCCTCTTACAATAGCTGAGAATGCTCTTGACAGTCCCAAGGATGGACTGGCATCACCCGTTATATCGGTATAGAAAGAGGGTATTAAATGCTTGCCTCCATCAGGTAAAAAAAGACAAGAGTAAATGAACACCAGTCCAATTACTCCTGCAAATATGATATTGATGATTCTATAGGAATCAAAATTCTTCATATGAATTACTCTTTTTCGATATGGATTTTAATCTTAGTCGAATCCATCTTAATAATTATCGTCTCATCAAGCTTAATGCTATCTAAATGTTGCTCTAGCTTATTCAGCTCGTCTTGCAAATCGGTATTACAAGAATTAGTCCCACGAACGACTTCTTCAATCACATCTTCGACCATGCCTTCAATTTGATCTTCATCGAGCGAAGCAATACCAACAAAAACAAATAGCCACAGGCAGGCAATTAGGGTTCCTATACCTGAAACAACTAAAGCTGCAATATTTATGCCCTTAGCACCATTGTTTTTACTTGCCTGAACAAGCCCAACTATCGATAATACGATGGCTATAACACCAGGTCCAATAGCTATAACACCTACACAAGGAATAAAAGCCATAAACAAGCACAAAATTCCAAGAACTAAACCTGCTACACCTAAACCATGACCCGCATTTGTCTTAATCTTTTCCATATCAACTCTTTTTATTCTTACTTGTTATACCACAAAATTAAACTGGTATAATGCCGATAGATATTTGAAAATCAAAATCAAGCCTGTGCAGATATTGATTATTTCAAATACTTATCGGTATTTGAATCCCTATAAAGATAACAAGTTTTTCTTGTGTCAAAAATCGACTTCATCATTCAAGTAAAAAAAAGACCTCCAATCACTTGAAGGCCCTTTCACCGTTTCGATAATTTATTTGAAAATTAATATAAATCGATTTGATATGGGATTCTAACTTGAACGCCACCCATATTCATAATGTCTTTTGTTTTTTCGTAATACTGGTAATTCACACCTAGCTCACTCTTAAGAATACGCATTTTCACATTACCTGTTAATTCATCAACCATAGCTTGAAAAGGATCTTTCTCTTTTGGTAAAGAAGTCAATCGGTAATCTTCAATTCCAGCCTTCTCTTTTGCAATTGCAATAGCTGTTTCAAGTCCACCTAAAACATCAACAAGTCCATGCTTTTGTGCATCAATTGCATTCCAAACACGCCCTTGCGCTACTTCGTGAATTTCTTCTTTAGATTTATGACGACCATCAGCAACACGGCTTATGAAAGTATCGTAACCATCGTTCAAATACTCCTGAAGAATCATTCGTTCATTCTTATTGAACTTACGAGAAGATATAGGCGCAATTGGAATTGGGTAACCTCCTCCAAAAGAAGAAAAATCATGCGTTCCAATAGGATCAGTTGTTAAACCAAGCTTGTTCTTTATCAAATCTTCACCCGAGAAGAAAAGACCGTAGATTCCGATAGAACCCGTTATAGTATTAGGATCAGCAACAATCGTATCGGCAGCACAAGCAATATAATAACCACCCGAAGCAGCTACATTACCCATCGAAGCAATTACAGGCTTAACCTTTTTTGCTAAGTCTATTTCTCTCCAAATAATATCTGAAGTTAGAGGACTTCCTCCTGGTGAGTTAACACGTAAAACAATTGCTTTTACAGTTGTGTCTTTTCTTGCCTTACGAATAGATTGAGCCAATTCTGGACCAACCTGGCTAGGTGATTGTTCAAAGCCAATAGCTCCCGTTGCGTAAATAACAGCAATCTTATTTTTAGAGAATGTTCTATTTACGTTTGGCGCCTTTGTATATTTCTCAATACTAATTTTATTCAGTTTTTTCTTCGCACTTCTACCAGTAAGATCCTTCAACATATCTTCCATCTCATCTTGGTAGATAAGACCATCGACAAGCTTGTGTTTCAAGGCATTTTCTGGCTTACGAATAGTAAACTCATTAGTTAGCTTATTAAATTTCTCAACAGTAATATCGCGTTCCTGAGCAATACCTTCAGCCATCTGATTCCACATTGCCGACATATAGGCTAAGCTCTGCTCACGAGATTCGTCACTCATCTTCTCTAAGAAATAACGCTCTGTAGCCGACTTGTATTTACCTACACGCACAACTTGAGCTTCTACACCAATTTTCTTTAGGAAATTTTTGTAAAAAGTCATTTCGCCACCCATACCTGTAATCCAGATATTAGCTTGCGGATTAAGAAAAACACTATCAGCAACAGAAGCTAAATAGTAGGCTTTCTGAGAATACCCCATATTGTTATACGCTACAATAAACTTATCGGTAGCCTTAAATTCTTTCAGTTTGTTACGAATCTCTTGCGCAACAGCTAATCCTCCAAAACTTGAAGAAATATCGTTAACATTCAAATAGATTCCTTTAATCTTATCATCCGTTTTAGCTTTCTCGATACAAGCCAAAATATTATCTAAACCCAACTTAGATTGTGGTTTCATTTTCATGATATTAAAGCCATCTAAAGGATTATCTGATCCTCGATCTACAATCTCCTTGTTTAAAGTGATTTCGAGAACAGAATTACTCTTTACATTAACAGGCTGATCACCGCTCGCAATAAGCGCTCCTATAACACCAATACCAATAAATAGCAACAAAAGACTACCTATGATAAAGGCCAAAAGAGAGGCTAGTGTGGTTTTGAAAAAATTCTTCATAAATACTTAGTTTGATAATTAATTTTCTAATTGGTCGGTTTCCTTAATTTAAGATCAGATATTTACCTAAAGGTTCAATCTAACCAGAAAAACAAATATATCTATTTTGTAAATGAAGCTAACCTTTAAGCCATATTTTTCGATGTATATTTTGCTGGGTAAGATTTCTTTAGTTTTTTTGCCGTTTAAACAGATATTTTATGACTAGAGTTTACTTTTTATTGGGAGGAAATATTGGGAATCGTGAAGAGTTGTTGTCTGAAGCAATCAGAAAGATGACAAATCAGCTTGGAAAGTACGTTCAAACTTCAGCACTTTACGAGACTGAGCCTTGGGGTTTTACTCACGAACAAAACTTTCTAAATCAAGTTGTTGTTTTTGATTCAGAACTTGCCGCTCTCGATATTCTAGATAAAATTCAGGCTATTGAAAAGGAATTGGGGCGCGTACGCAAAACTACTCAGTACTGCGAACGAACCATCGATATCGACATTTTGTTTTACGGCGATGAACAAATAGAAAATGAAAGATTATCTGTTCCTCATCCAAGAATTCAAGAGCGATCTTTTGCTCTCTATCCATTAGCAGAACTGATACCCGAATTCATCCACCCTATTTCGGAAAAGAGTATCAAGCAACTAAAAGAAGAGTGCACAGATGAACTAAAGGTCAATAAGTTCAACTAACAACAAGTCAAAAGTTATTTCAAATGTACTTTTGAGCGTGATTTGTCAGTCTGCCGTGAGGCGTGCTACAGTTTCTCCCACAATGAGTAAACAAGGATCAGACTGACTTGATTTTTTGCATACTTTTTTATCGAAGAAAAAAGTATGAGCCCGAACGGCTTGAGTGGAAAAAGAAAATGAGTATTCTTTTCCCATAAATATAAAAACCAAACTAGTACACCTCAACACCGGCGTCAGACAACTTTCTAGTTATTCTGCGATTTTGCAAAATCTAAGGCATGGTTAAACGAATCGAAAATATGATCTTTACCAATCTTGGAGATTAGGTCGTACTTTTCCATATCCTGTAGTACAGATTCATTTACTCCTGAAAGGATAATCTTCACATTGGAATTCTGAAGCGACTTAATCACAGCTTTAAAGTTATGGAAACCTGTTGCATCGATAAATGGAACGTGCCGCATTCGAATCACAATAATTTTGCTCTTTAATCCTATTTGCTGAATAAGTTGAGCATATTGCTTAGCTGATGCAAAGAAGAATGGGCCGCTAATCTCATAAACCGAAATATCCTTAGGCAGGTCACTGTAATCTTCAATCAAATCGATATTCACATCTTTCTGAATCTGCTCG